>SXGU01242774.1_pt1 | contig 37234 bp, 29 predicted proteins | sample 3174531 | NCBI WGS metagenome assembly SXGU01 (sample SAMN11356863, study PRJNA531348) | freshwater metagenome | isolation source: freshwater sample F1-140 | place: China: Fuxian Lake, Yuxi | collected 2017-12-25 | reverse complement strand
GACGACATGGCCGACGCCTGCGTCTTCCTCATGGAAAAGGGCATTGGCGATGGACTCTACAACGTCGGCACCGGCACCGACATCACCATCCACGAACTGGCCGAGACCGTCATGGAGGTGGTCGGCTTCAAGGGTGAAATCACTTTTGACGCCAGCAAGCCGGATGGGACCACAAGGAAGCTGCTTGATGTCTCGCGCATGAAGGCACTCGGCTGGCAGGCGCGCATCACCCTCAAAGATGGCATTCGCCTCGCCTATGCCAGTTTTGTCGAAACGGCAGCCTCGGGTGTCGTGTCGCCACAGGTGACTATTATCAAGTAATTGCATTGCTTGGCTTCAGGCACAGCGGGAGATTGGTTTGGCTGATAGTGTTAGGGGAGATTTCGCGCTAGATAACAATGTCGTCTGGCATCACTCGACGATCTCGCGGCAGGACAGGGAGGTAGCCAATGGGCATAGGGGTATCGTTGTGTGGTTTACGGGCCTGTCAGGTGCAGGCAAGTCGACTGTGGCTCACGCCGTGGAGCGGGAGCTCTACAGGATGCAATGCCGGACGTTTGTATTCGACGGCGACAATGTTCGTCATGGCTTGTGCTCGGATCTTGGGTTTTCACTCGAGGACCGGACGGAAAACCTGCGACGGATTGGCGAGATGGTCAAGCTCTTCGTCGAAGCGGGTCTGATCGCGCTGACCGCCTTTATTTCGCCCCTGCGGAAGGACCGGGAACGTGTCCGGTCACTGCTGCCCCACGGCGATTTCATCGAGATATTCTGCGATTCCTCGATCGAGGTATGCGAGAGCCGCGACGTGAAAGGACTGTACCGCCGTGCCAGGGCCGGGGAAATTCCGGAGTTCACCGGCATTTCCTCGCCATACGAGCCGCCGGAAAACCCTGAACTTATCCTGAATACCGGCGACGAGACGCTGGAGGTCTGTGTTGCCAGAGTATTGGAACTTCTCTGCAGCCGCGGGATTACGGGCACCGCCTGAAACTTGAATTCTTTGGTACTTAGCCAGGAGCCAACAACGCAATGTTCATGACGCTAAAAAACATCTTCAGGGAGTTTTATCACCGGCTTCCGATTTCTCCTCAATACCGGGCGCGGCAATGGGTAACCAAAGAATACATGGCATTTGCCCGTGAAAACCTGCGCTACGTGTTCCTTAGCATCGCCCGCTTTGCGCACATCAATCGGCCCATTGAGGGCTACTACTTCGAATTTGGTTCGCACGAGGCGAATACCATGCGACTGGCGTGGCGCCATTTTCGCCATCTGTTCAATTGGGACTTCGTCGCCTTCGACTCCTTCGAGGGGCTACCGGAGATTGCGGACGTCGACAAGCAGGCGATCTGGAGCAAAGGAAAACTCGAGACGAGGGAACAGGACTTTGTCCGCATCGTTACTGCCGCTGGGATGCCGCGCGAGCGACTGACCACCGTCAAGGGCTTTTACGACCAGACGTTGACGGCAGAGCTGCAAGCGAAGTTCCTGCCTCGAAAGGCTGCGGTGGTCTACATCGATTGCGACCTCTACAAGAGCACCGTACCGGTACTGGAATTCATCAAACCTTTCCTGCAGGTGGGTACGGTAATTGTCTTCGATGACTGGAACTGCTTCCACGGCGACCCTGAGCGAGGCGAGAGGCGGGCTTGGCGGGAGTTTGGTGCGGCCAACCCGGAATTGCGTTTCGTGGACTTTGTCGCGACCAACGAGGCCCAGGCGTTCATCTGCGTCGATGCTGGAAGCGCAGCGACGCAGGGTGCCAAGTGAAATCGCTGTGCGTGTATTTTGGATCCCCTACTTGAGTACTTGGAGAACTTGAAGATGAGAGACGGACCTAGTCACGACCTGAATCCCGGGCGTATCGAAGGCTGCCAGATTTGCGGATCGACGGGCCTGCTGCCGATTCTTAGCCTTGGCCATCATGCCCCTTGTGATTCGCTGCTTTGGCCTGCTCAACTGTATCAGCCGGAACGGACCTATCCGTTGGATTTGGTGCGTTGTCCGGATTGTGGTCTGGTGCAGATCGACTATGTGGTGGCACCGGAAGAACTCTTCTTCCCAGAATACCCCTATCGCAGCGGCATCACCTCGACGCTGGTGGGCAATCTTCGGTCGACGGCCCCCACAATCATGCAGCGCTACGGCGTTGCCGCTGGCGGTCTTGCCATTGACATCGGCTCCAATGACGGCACTCTGCTCAGCGGATTCAGGGATGCCGGAATGCATGTGCTCGGCATCGAGCCGACGAATATCGCCGAGATCGCCAACGAAAGCGGCATAGAGACGCTAAAGGAGTTCTTTAGCGAGGATGTGGCGAAGCGCATTGTCGGTGAGCGCGGCAAGGCTGAGATTGTGACGGCCGCAAACATGTTTGCGCACGTGGCCAAGCTTGGCAGTTTGATCCGCGGAGTGGACGCGCTGCTGGATCGGGGTGGCCTGTTTGTTACCGAATCACACTATTTGCTGGACCTCATCGACACGGTCCAGTATGACTCGATCTACCACGAGCACCTCAAGTACTATTCGGTTCGCTCGATTGTCCGTCTGTTCGACTACTACGATTTCACCGTGGTGGATGTGGATCGCATCCCCAACTATGGCGGCTCCATCCGTGTGTACGCCATGAAGGGGAAGGGGCATCCGATCAGCGAATCGGTCAGTCGCCTGCTTGCCGAAGAGGAGCGTCGAGAGCTTCACAGCGGCCCCGTATACGACCGTTTTGTTGCCCAGGTGCGGCAGTCGAAAATAGACCTGCAGAAACTGCTGGTCGATGCACGGGCGCAGGGGAAGAGTGTTGTTGGCGTTGGCAGCCCTGGCCGGGCGGCTACTCTACTGAGTTACTGCAATATCGATATAGACCTGATGCCCTATATCGCTGAGCAGGCCACCTCGTTGAAGCTTGGGCTGAGCATGCCCGGCTCGCATATTCCGATTGCCGATGAGGCGCGCATGTTCTCCGAACAGCCCGACTATGCAGTCATGCTGTCGTGGCACTACTGGGAGCCGATTGTCGCCAAGTTGCGGGCGAAGGGACTGCACGCACGTATCGTGCTGCCGCTGCCCACCGTTCGGGTACTGGAGCCCTGATCGCTGTGCGTCATGCCGTCATTGGTGTGGGATATGGAGGGGGCGTTCACCTGCCGACCTTCACCGGCATGCCCGGAATCGAGGTTGTGGCTGTCGTGGATGGTGGCTCCGGTCGCGCCGAGCGGTTCGCCCGGCCGGGCCTTGCCGCTTACTCGGACTGGCGGCGAATGCTCGACGACCTAAAGCCAGACTCGATCAGTGTCGCCGTGCCGCCAGCGGCGCAACGTGAAATCGTGGCTTCGGCAATCGGGCGCGGAATTCACGTCCTGTGCGAAAAACCCTTGGGCATGGATACGGAGGATGCCGCAGAATTGTCGCGCATCGCCGAGGCGGAGGCGGTGACGGCGGCAGTGTGCTTCCAGTACCGATTTGAGCCCGGGATGTGCACCCTTCGGCAGCATGTTCGTTCGGGGCGACTGGGGCGCCTGCGGCGGATCGACTTGGCGTGGATTACCGCTGGTCGTGCCGATCCCGCCCGGCCGTGGTCGTGGCAGCATGATGCCCGCTCGGGTGGGGGCGTGATCAATGCGTTTCTTCCTCATGCTGCCGATCTGGTGCGCTGGCTGTCCGGCTGCGACGCACTCAGTGTCACGGCGCGAACGGCGGTTCTGGTGCCACACCGACTGGACGATAAGGGCGTTAGGTGGGAGGTAACCGCTGAAGATGCGGTGGACGCCCTGATCGAACTCGATGACGGCGCAGTCGCCAACATTCGCATAACCAATTGCCAGTGGGGTGGCGATGGAATGCACATCGAAGTCCACGGCGAAAGCGGTTTGCTGCGTTTCGCCCACCGGCCACCTTTTTCCGGCGATGTCGAGTTGCAGTATTGCGGTTATGGCGCTGACACCGAGGCCATTGACGTGACCAGACCTGTTGCCGGGGAGGGCGATTCCCGCGTGGCATCGCTGCGGCAACTTGCTCAACTGTTTGTTGCTGCCATCGGCGGTGCGAATTCCCCGGATTTGCCGAGCTTTCGCGATGGCGAACACAATCAGCGGCTCCTTGCTGCGGTGCGCCGTTCGGCAGCCGCGCGGGGGTTCGTAACCGTATAACTCGACAAGCAGACGCTACTTACCTTCATGAAGATACTCTTGCTGCTTTCCTCGATCCCCTATGATCAGGGCGAGGCCATCGAGGTTGTTTCGCATGAGGTTGTTCGCCTGATGGCGGCAGCTGGGCATGAGGTTCACGTGCTGGCCTTGATCCGGGAAGGGCGGTCCGACGAAAGTGCCAAACGTGAGCGCTACGCGACGGAGAAGTTCTCTGCCCAGTCAGGCGTGAGACTGTTGCCCCCGCTTTACTTGGGCGATGTCATCCGGCCCCGCTCCCGAAACGGCAACCGCCTTGCATACCTGACAACCATCTTCGGCAGCCTGCCGGGGCTGAGGCGGATGATCAATCCGTATTTGTTTCCCGCCGTTGCCGCCAAGCCCGCGGTCGCCGATCAGGTGAAGGCAATCCGGCCGGACGTCATTGTTTCCATATGGAGTTGGGAGGCCCTCGCCGCCAGCTACGATATTTCCGGTGTGCCAAAGTTCGTTTACTACGGCAATCCGAATCACAAGCCGCCCGAGTCGCAGCTTCGCTTCCCCAGCTTGTTCGGCACACCGACTCGTGGCCTGGTTGCCCGACTCAAGTTCTGGGTTCTGAAGCTCCTCAATCGCGCGTTGGAGATACAGCATCTGCGAATGATGGCAGCCTGCGAGGCGACGGCAAACAATGCGCTGATCGATGCCGACTACTACACTCAAATGGGGCATCCTCGGTCGATTTACCTTCAGAACATGTGGCCGGACGCGGCGGGCGGCCCTGTCTTCGGTGGTCGTCCTGCTACGGACGGCCTGGTTCACGTCTGCGGCAGCGTAGGCAACCTGGCGGCGACCGGCAACACCTTCGGCCTGCATTATCTTGGCGCCGAATTGATGCCGCGCCTGAAAGCCAGGCTTGGTGGTGATCAACTGGCCATGGATATTTTCGGCGGCGGGAAGCTGCGATCTTCGTGCGCCGCCGTGCTCTCCGACCCCGCCATCCGGTTGCGCGGATGGGTGGAGGACATCAATGCCGAGATCGTCCAGGGGGCTGGGTTCCTGGTGCTGACCAACGTCTACGGATTCAATGTCGGCAACACCCGCATCCTGCTGGCCTGGTCGCTTGGTGCCTGTGTCATCGCGCACACGTCGAGCAAACTTTCGATGCCGGAGCTGGCGCATGGCGAGAACGCCCTGCTCGGCGAGACGGCCGACGAGTTGGCCGATCTGGTCGTGCAGGCGATCCGGGACCCCGGATTGAGGGAGCGTATCGGACGCGGCGGGTACGACACGTTCTGCAAGTACTACCGGTCGGAGGAAGTTGTGCCGAGGATGCTGATAGAGATAGATCGAACTGTGCAGGAATTCAAAGGACGGAATCGACAATGCTGATTGGACTGTTTGGAACCGGCCGCAATGGCAGTTCGCTGATCGGGCGTTTGCTGGATGGATTGCAGGACACCTATGTGCACCCTGTGGAGGAGCTGTTCCTGACTGCCTTTGACGACCTCGCCCATCGTGGCCGCTTGACACGACTGGTCGTACAGAACTGCACCACGCACCCGCTTACGCACCTGACCGGCACGCTGTCGCCAAGCCTCCTGGGACGCTACTATCGTCCCAGCCTGGACTTGCTGCTCAAGTACTGTTCGGAGACTACCGGTCCCCCCAGCGAGTTGCGTTCTCTGGTTCTTGACGAGGTATTGCCGCGGTCCAGTTGTACCGTGGAAGAGTTTACCCGTGGCTATCTGGGGGGCATCGCCGCGCGGGTTCGTCCCGACATTGATTTCCGGCACCACCTGTTCAAGTCGATCGAAGTCGCCTACCTGGCCGAGTACGAGCAGCGCTTTCCGGACATGAAGTTCGTCCATATCTTGCGCGATCCGGTCGCCGTCTGTTCCTCCCAGAAGCGCTCCTTGCTGGAGAACAAGGCTGTGCCGGCAAGTTATCTGGGCTATGACTGGTTGACCTGCATGCTCGGCAAGCGCTGGTTGCCTCATGCGCGGTTCGTTGCCGCAAGGCGTGGCGATCCTCGTCATATCGTGGTGCGCTACGAGGATCTGGTGGCCGAACCGGTCATCGAGATCGGCAAGATAGCCGCTGGTCTGGGCCTCATGCCACCGCCCAGGCCCACCGTGCAGACCATTTTCCATGATCTGGACAAGGCGAACTGGGGGGGCAACCCAAGCAAGAAGGGAGTCGATTCCCCAACCGAAGTCGTCGCCGACCTTCAGGAGCGCAACAGCTATGAAGAGGTGCTGACCCAGCGCGAGATCGACCTGATTGCAGTTAAGACCAGGGACCTGCTGCCAGGCCTGGGTTACCAGAGTCCATCCGGCGCAAGTCTGGCCGAGGTGCGTCGTCAGTATTTGGTACCGGACAAGTGGGAGTTCATGCATTGCGGTCGCAGCCCCAGCTATCTGGCGCGCGGCTTGATCGGATTTGTCTACCGGCGTGCGGCGTTGTTTAGAGGCCGCCCCTGACATGGTTAGTACACTGTTGCGGCGATCGTTCGCACTTGCCATGCCTCGGCCAGCAAAGCGGAGTTGAGCGAGGTGATGCTTACCGCCACGGCGAGAAACTATCTTCTCTACCTGCTGCCATCCTTTGTTCAGGGTGGGGTTGGGCTGCTGATGGTCCCCGTGACGACGTACTTTCTGGATCCGGCCAACATCGGCGTTGTCGCCTTGCTCATGGCGGTTGCGATGCCCGTGAGGGCCTTTGCTCCCGCCGGAGCTGCCTGGGTGATCGGCGGCAACTATTTCAATACGACGGAGGCCGGGCGCCGGGCGATGCTCTTCAACGTATTGGTGTTCGAGTTGCTGCTGCGGAGTGTGCTGATCCTGCTGCTCTTCATTGCCGCCGAGCCTGTGCTGCGCTGGCTGGTGGTGGACTATCGCCCCGAGTATCGACACTATCTGAATCTCGTCTTGGCAGCGTCGCTGGCAGGCAGTCTTTGGCCGACGATTTCGTACTTGATGACGGTCCAGAGCCGTCCCCGGCCGCTTGCCCTCTTCTCGCTGGTACAGACATTTTCCGGAGCCTTGACCACCATCGTCTGTCTGGCTGTACTGGGACTGGGGGTGGAGTCGCTGTTTTTGGCCATGCTGGTCGCCGCCTGCATTTCCCTGGCGATGGAGTTGCTCTACATAGTCCGGTTCGTCGACTTTTCCTTTGAGCGCAAGTGGCTGCGGGAGATAGTGCGCACGGGCTTATTGTCGGCGCCCGGCGGGCTCGCCGAAGTGGTGAGCAACATGGTCGACAAGATGGCCATTCAACGCTGGGCCGGCTTCGACACCCTCGGCCTCTACAGCCACTCACAGAACTACCAGGCCATATTCAAGATGCTCACCTCGGCCTTTGGCAGAACCCTGACCACAGACGGGCTGAAGATCTATTCCCAGGGGCTGGATCCGGCCCCCCTAGAGCGCAAGCTCTCCTCCTGGTATGGCATCCTGGCCGTAATGGGGGTGGGCGTTGCGCTCTTCAGCAATGACATTATCGCGCTCCTGACCCATGACAAGTTCACCGGCTCGGCTCCGCTGGTGCTGATTTGGTATCTCCTGGTTTTCAGCGTGTCCCATGCCGTTCCATACGCCCTCTATTTGATGGCGCAGAAGCGCAACCGGGTGCTCATGTACACGCAACTGGTTCCGACACTGGCCGGCATCGGTCTGGTGGGAATTGGTGCCTATGCTTACGGCGTCTTCGGCGCGGCTTGGGCGCTTCTGCTCACCAATGTAATAATTCAGGCTAGCAGGTACCTTGCTGCTTACCGACTAGGCTATCGGGGAATTGCCGAACGGCGCTTTGCCGAGGCTTTGGTCGTGTTCGTCGTGCTCTCTCTGCTTGACCATCTGCTGGCTTGGACCCTGTTATGGGAAATGGTGGTCTCTGCACTGGTCGTTCCGGCGTTGGTTATCCGCTTTGGGCTGCTGCAGGAATTGAAGCGCGTATTTTTTCGACGGGAAGTCGGCCATTTGGCCGAATGAGGGAGGAGCGATTGTGACAGGTACCTGGCTAGTCACCGGCAGTGCAGGATTCATCGGTTCGAACTTGTGCGCCCGCATTCTTGCTGGCGGCGGCAATGTCATCGGGCTGGACAATTATTCAACCGGCAAGCGGGAGAATGTGGACCGGGTCATGGCGATGGCCGCTGGTCGCTATCGTTTCGTAGAGGGCGATGTCTGTGACCGGCAACTGGTCGGTACCCTGCTCGTGGGCGCCGACACGGTGGTGCATTTGGCGGCTCAAGGATCGGTACAGAAGTCCTTTGCCGATATCGCCCACAACAACCGGCAGAATATCGACGGTTTCGTTTCGGTGCTCACTTCGGCAGGTGAACTGAATGTTCCGCGCTTCATCTACGCCTCATCCTGCGCTGTCTACGGAGACACGGAGGATTTGCCGATCCGTGAATCGCACTGTCCGCACCCGCTGAGTCCGTATGCCAGCTCCAAGCTGATAAACGACCTCCTAGCAGAGAATCTGCGGAATCTCTACCCGAAGATGCGGATTGCCGGCCTGCGTTTCTTCAATATCTTCGGGCCGTGGCAGGATCCCCGTGGTGCCTATGCGGCCGTGATTCCTCGCTGGATAGACCGCTGCATCTCCGGCCAGCAACCCATTGTTTTCGGCGACGGTAGCGCAACGCGTGATTTCTGCTATGTCGGAAACGTATGCGATCTGGTGATCCGGATCGGCAATGGCCGGGCAGGCGAGGCGTCGGGCGTTTACAATGTGGCCTCAGGCCAGGCCACTAGCCTTGCTGCCCTTTGCGCTACGGTACTTGACGTGCTGCGCATCCGTGGCGTGCAACTGTCATTCGATGGTCCTGAACACAAGCCCTGGAATGAGGGAGACATTGTTCACTCGCTCGGGGACATCGGTCTGGCGGCGCGGGTTTTGGGATTTGACCCCGTGGTCGGCTTGCGCGATGGAATTGAAGCCCTGCTCAACGAGCAATACAGTCTTTGAACACGAATTGAAAAGGAAAATCGTCATGTCAAAACGCATCTTGGTTACTGGTGGTGCCGGCTTCATTGGCCGCGAGTCGGTTCGCAAACTGGTGACTTCCGGGTACGAAGTCATCTGTTTCGACCTTGCTGAACAGATTGCGCGGCACCGCCCGTACCTAGAAAAAATGGCCACACTCGGTAGCCTTACTCTTGTGTCCGGCTCATTGCTCGATCGCAACGCCGTCCGGCAGGCCGTCAAAGGGGCCGACGTGGTACTCCACCTAGCGGCGATGCTGGGTGTGAAGAAGACGGAAGACCACAAGTTGTCCTGCATCGAGATCAATATCACCGGTACGGAAAATGTACTTAGCGCAGCGGTATCCGAAGGCGTGAAAAAATTTGTCTTTGCGTCCTCTTCTGAAGTATATGGAGAGCCCAACCGGAATCCCATTCGCGAAACTGACGACACCAAGGGCAAGACGGTTTACGCTGTCACCAAAATGGCGGGCGAAGAATTGGTGAAGGGCTACCATCAGCTCTACCCGTCGATGGATTACACCATCATCCGGTTCTTCAATACCTACGGCGAGGGGCAGGTGGCCCAGTTCGTCCTTTGCAAGTTTGTTCGCGAAGTGCTGGCGGGCCGCAATCCGGTGGTCTACGGAGATGGTAAGCAGGTACGAAGTTATGGGCATGTCGATGACGTGACGGAGGGTGTGAAACGGATCATCGAGAACCCCGTGTCGAACGGCCAGGTCTACAACTTGGGAAACTCTACTCAGGTCATGACCCTTACCGAACTCGCTCAGCGAGTCATCGACCTGGTCAATCCGGACAAGGGGCTGCGGGTAGAGGTTCTGGGTGGGTTCGAGGGCTCCGACCGCGTGTCGGAGCGCGAAATTCATGTTCGCTATTGCGATACCAGCCACGCTAAGGCTGATCTTGGATTTGAACCGTGCATTACCGTGGACGAAGGAATTCGCCGCATCGCTGCCCAGGAAGTGATCCACGCCGACTGGCCGAATTGTTGAGCCGTATGTTTCAGGGAGCAAGGGTTCTCGGCGTGGTGCCGGCGCGAGGCGGTTCAAAGGGCGTGCCGCGAAAGAACATCCGACCGTTGGCCGGCGAGCCGCTGATCGGCCATACCCTGAGCACGGCCAGGCAGGTCGCGGAGATCGATCTGCTGGTGGTGTCGACCGATGATGACGAAATCGCCTCGGTGTCACGGAGTTACGATGTTCGCGCAATCGAACGGCCGGCCAGTCTGGCGAGCGATACGTCGCCAACCGAAGCTGCCCTGCTCCAGGTGCTGGACGTACTGGAGGTGGAGGGTCAGCCATTCGACATTGTCTTGGTACTCGAACCCACGTCCCCATTTCGTTCGGCCGAGACAATTGCTCGGGCGATCGCCCTCTGCGCTAGCGGGCCGGCTCCTTCCGTGCTGGCGGTACGGGAGACGCGGGAGAACATCGGCTTCATTCACGATGGCTGTTTTCGCCCAGTCGTTCCCGGTGCCCCCCGCCGCCGCCAGGAGCGACAGACCATGTATATCGAGAGCAGCACCATCTACGCCTGCCGTGTGGACTACCTTCGCCGTACCGGCACTCTGGTTGCCGAAGACTGGGGTGCGCTGGTAGTGCCGGACGTAGAGGCAGCGGATATCAATACCGAAGACGACTTTAAGTTGGTCGAGTTTTTAATGCTAAATCGGAGGCAAGTACAACATGCCTGAAGCCATCAAAATCGGAAACCGCAGGGTCGGCGACAACCACCCTCCTTATGTCATCGCGGAGGCCGCGGTCAGCCATCAGGGCGATGCCGAAACCGCTAGGCGCATGGTCTATATCGCCCATGCAATGGGTTGCGACGCCATCAAGTTTCAAATGCACGTCCTGGAAAACGAGATGCTGCGGGATGTGCCGACATCCGACAACTTCGACGAGCCGTTGTATGAAACGCTCGCCAAGACCAACCTTACGCTCGACGAGCACAAGATGCTCAAGAGACTGTGCGAGAGCTTGGGCATCGACTACTTGTGCACCCCTTTTTCCGCTGCCGCCGCCGATATTCTCGACGACATGGGCGTCCTGGCATTCAAGACCGGTTCAGGCGAGCTGACCAACATTCCCCTGATCACCCATATCGCCAGCAAGGGCCGTCCGATGATCATCTCGACGGGCATGGCGCTGCTAGAGGAAATCAGGGAGACGGTTGATGCGGTCAAGTCCATCGGCACCCCGTTTGCCCTGACGCACTGTGTATCGGCCTACCCCTGCCCGTACAAACGCGTCAATTTGCACAATATTCCCCGCTACAGGGAACTGTTCGACGTACCAGTAGGTTTGTCTGACCACTCGCTGGGCATCTACACTTCGCTGGGGGCCGTGGCACTGGGGGCCTGCATCATCGAGAAGCACTACACGCTGGACAAACTGCAGTCCGGTCCCGATCATGCTGTCTCGCTGGAACCCTATGAGTTGGGCGAACTGGTCAAGGGGTGCCGTGCGGTGTTCGAGGCCCGCGGAGCCGAGCGCGAGATATTTCCGGAAGAGCGGCCCATCATTGCCTGGGCGCGCGAGAGCGTGGTCTCGATCGCCGATATTCCGGCAGGTACCACGATCACCCGTGACATGGTCTGGGTAAAGCGCCCTAGTCCTGGCGAGGGGGCAATTCCAGCCAAGGAGCTCGACAACGTGATCGGGCGGACAGCGCGCACGGCCATCACCCGAGACCGGCAGATTCTGTGGCAGGAACTGGCATGACGACCAGGCGAATACTGGTGACCCTTGAGTCGAGGGCGACGTACGGCTATTCCAAGAACGTCATGCTGGCGATGCGGAACTTCCCCGAACTGGAATTGCAGACTCTGGTCACGGGCATGCATCTTGTGCCCGAACTGGGCAACAGCATCGATCTGATTCGCCAGGATGGTTTCCCGGTATCCGCCACCGTGCCCATGCATGGCGGCGATGCTAGTCGTGGAGCCTGGTCCATGGCGCTTGGCAAGGCCATCGCCGGCTATGCCGAAGCTTACGAACAATTGCAGCCGGACATTATTCTGCTGTCGGGTGACCGAATCGAGACCTTCGGCTGCTGCATTGCCGCGGCCTATATGGGGATTCCTGTCGCCCACATCCAGGCCGGAGACAAGTCGGGGCACATCGACGATTCGGCCCGCCATGCGATAGGCAAGTTCGCGCACATCCATCTGGCTTCCTGCGAGGATTCCGCCAATCGCCTGCGGCGGATGGGCGAACAGGAATTCCGCATCTTCAACGTCGGTGCGCCGCAACTCGACAACATTGTCGATACCGACTACCGGCGCCAGGCCATAGAGGTGAACGGCCGGCGCCTTGACCTGGGCCAGCCCTACATTCTCATGGTGCAACACTCGGTCATGGCGGAAATGGAGGAAGCCGGGCAGCAGGTTGCAGCGACCCTCGAAGCCTGTGCCGGCTCCGGCCTACCTACCTACATCATCTATCCGAACTCGGACCTTGGCTACAAGCAGATCATCAGTCGAATCGAGGACCGTGCCACCGGTGCCGCCTTTGCAGTTCTGGAGAATGTCGAACGCGAGGCCTACCTGAACCTGCTGGCCAATTGTGCGGTCCTGGTGGGCAATTCCTCCAGCGGCATCCTTGAGGCACCGTCATTCCGGGTCCCCGTGGTCAATATCGGCAATCGCCAACGTGGTCGTCCCCAGGCGGAAAACATCCTCAATTGTGATTACGATGCCGGCCAAATTGCGGACGCCATTCGCACCGCGCTCGGCGAGCCGGCATTCCGGCAGCGCTGTGCCTCGGCCGTCAATCCCTACGGCGATGGCCGGAGTAGTCGACGCATCTGTGAGACGCTGAGGGATATGCCGCTCGATCGGCGTCTTGTGGACAAAGAATGTACGTACTAAATTCGCTTTCTCGGCCGCAGCCACAAATTCGGCGTCTCGATATAGGGCATATGGTGATTGTCTGTGTCCGCAAGTAGCCTGAAGCTTGTCCTGCGCCGCTATCCCGCAGCCCATTCACTGCTGCATGGTCTCCGCTGGTCGCTGAGACCGGCCTACCGGCGGCAGCACCGTGAGCTGCTTGCGGAGTTGGCCCAATTTCGCGTCCGTAGTGGTGACGTTCTCGCGGAGCGCCTGGGCAATGGCAGCCGCGGGACGGTTGTTGTTTGCGGCTGGAGCCTTTTCGAACATGTCCTGGCTGAATCGGTGATTCGGAAGGCCTTCGAACTTGCGGATTTCAATGTGCATGTGCTTTCGGAACCGACGCCGGCCAATCGCGCGGTCTACGCGGCCATGGGCGTTACCGGGCTGGAGCCGTTCTCGCTATATTGTCCCGCACCGGATCGTTGTCGGGCACGGGTGCTCTTAGATGGCGTGTCTTCCTTTGCCGAACTGATCAACCTGAAATGGGGCGGTGTCGCGGTGGGCAAGTACGTCAGTTCAACCCTGATGCGACAGACCCGGAAGGGCAGTCTCGATCTGGGCGATCCAGCATTGCGGGAGCGTGTCGTCGATGGCCTGGCGGCCTCAATCGCCTTTGTCGAGGGGGCCGAGCGGATGGTCTTGCGGCTTGCGCCGGCGGCGCAAGTCTTGCTGGATCGTGGTTACTCGCCGTATGGCGAAATATTCGACGTCTGCATAAATCGCGGCATCCCGGTCTATACGTGGAATGCCGCTCATCGGGACAATACCCTGATGCTCAAGCGCTATCACGCCGGCAATCGGGATGCGCACCCTTCGTCCCTGTCGCCAGAGTCCTGGGCCCGGTTGCTGGACGCACCGTGGAGTGAGCGGGAGCGGGAGCGTCTGAACCGGGAACTCGCCGAGTCCTACAACAATGGCGAGTGGTATGGCGAGGTGGGTACCCAGTTCGGCAAGCGGGTGTGCTCCAAGGAGGAAATCACAACTCGCCTGGGCCTGGATCCTGGCAAGAAAACCGCGGTTGTCTTCGCCCATATCTTCTGGGACGCCACTTTCTTTTGGGGCGAGGACCTGTTCCGCGACTATGAGGACTGGTTTGTCGAGACGGTCCGTGCTGCCTGTGCCAACGATCGCCTGAACTGGTTGATCAAGGTGCATCCAGCCAATCTGATCAAGGACGTTCGTGACGGCGTCAGCGGCGATCCCTCCGAGGTCCTTGCCCTCCGAAATCGCATCGGTCAGTTGCCCCCGCACGTGAAAGTGATTCCGGCCGACACGGATATCACGACACTGTCGCTATTTGACGTTACGGATTATTGCATCACCGTGCGTGGCACGGTTGGCATGGAGGCCGCGTTGCTCGGCAAGAACGTCATCACCGCCGGTACCGGGCGCTACGATCGACACGGCTTTACGACGGATTTCGCGACGCGGGCCGACTATCTGGCCCGGCTGGCGACGCTGGAGGATCTCGGGCCGCCGACCTCTCTGATGCGGGAGCGAGCGGAACGATATGGCTACGGGGTATTCATGTGTCGCCCGGTTCGTCTGAAGTGCCTCGATTTCAAGTTTACGAAGGATGCCGCAGCGACCCTCGTAACCGGTTGGACAGTGCGGACCGTGGAAGAACTGCGGGCAGCACCGGAACTCGTCGAGATTGCAGCCTGGCTGCATTCGGGAGATGAGGATTTTCTTGTTTGTCCGGATTCAAAGTCCGCTTCGGGCCCGCAGTGATCAGTGACGGTGTCAATCAGGAAATGAAAGAAATAGAGAATCCGGAATGCCAGCCTGCTCCCTTGTCTCGGTCAGACTCGCAGTTGAGTCCGACCCAGGCGAGCATCTTTGCCGCCGCGATGGGCGGGGAGGCATGCGAAGTAGATGTGCACCTGTCCGTTGGGAGCCGGTCGTGGCCGATCGAGGGCGGCGTCGTGCGCTTTCGCCGTGATGACGGATACAACGCGTCTTTCGCCAAGCAGTGGAAGGCGTTCCAACTTACCCAATACGACGACCATAACAAGACATCCATCACACGAACTCGCTACCTGAAGGAAACCGGCTGGCTCGATTCTGGTTTGGAGGGCGAGTTGATACTGGAAGCCGGTTGCGGCGCCGGTCGTTTCACGCGTCTTCTGGCGGCGACCGGGGCCCGTTTGCTGTCCTTCGACTACTCGTCCGCGGTCGAGGTAAGTCGCGAACAGAATGGCTATTTCGGCAACGTCGCCTTCGCGCAGGCCGACATCCTGGCCATGCCCTTCGCCGAGAACAGCTTCGACCGCGTGTTCTGTCATGGCGTGATCCAGCATACGCCCGATCCGGCAGCTGCATTCCGCAACCTGAACCGCGTATTGCGGCCAGGCGGCAGATTGTCTTTCGACGTCTACCACCGGGATGGCCGCATTCGGCCATGGAAGTCGAAGTACATCTGGCGGCCGATTACCACCCGCATGGATCCCGACCGTTTGATGGCCTTTCTCGAGTGGTTCATCCCGAAATGGCTGCCTCTGGATACCCTGATCAAGCGCATTCCGATCCTGGGCAACTACCTTGGCGCGGTGATTCCGTGCTGGAACTACTTTTATACCAATTTGCCGGCCGCCGATCAGGTGCGCTGGGGTGTCATGGATACCTTCGATGCTTTGGCGCCGGCTTTTGATCTGCCTGCCAGTCGCGACGAAGTGGTGTCCTGGTTCAAGGCAGCGGGTTACGTTGATTTCGAAGTACATGAAGGAGGGACCGGACTTGTCGGCAATGGCATCAAACCCTGACGGACTGTCGGAGCACGTGCAGCCGGCCTATAGCCAACTGCCCTGGGACGATGAGACGGTCACCCGCTTCTGGCGTTGGCAGGCCCAGCGCCCGTACGAGTACTTCACGAACCTGTTCGGCGACCGCATCGCCGCTGCCCTGGCCCCGGTGCTGCGCGGGGGCGACGGCACTGTGCTCGACTATGGTTGCGGACTGGGGTTCTTGCCGCGCCACCTTGCCGCCCTGGGGTGCCGGGTGTGGGCAACGGATTTTTCGCCCGAGTCGGTCGAGATTACCAACCAACGGAATCAGGGGGTGCCGGGGTTCCAGGGGGCGACCGTGGTGACCGAGATCGGACGGCGCGCCCAGCGTTTCTCGCGCATTGTTTCGGTCGAAGTGATCGAGCATCTGGACGAACGCCACATTGGTCCATTCTTCGATGTCATCCGCGACCTGTTGGCGCCGGGGGGCATGCTGGTAATCACCACGCCCAACGAGGAGAATCTGGGAGCGGCGGAAATCTACTGCCCGTGCTGCGATCATGTTTTCCATCGCTATCAGCATGTACGGGCCTTTTCGGCCGCTACGCTGACCGCAACGGTCGGCGCCAATGGCTTCGTGCCGGTCCGCACTTACACTACCGATTTCAGCAGGCGCCCTTGGTGGCATCCCAAACAGATTGCCCGAGACTTGGTGGCGTTCGGTCTCGGCCAGCCTCGCAGTCAACCTCATCTCGTTTGTATAGCAAAGAAGCCTGCCTAGGATATGTGTGGCATTGTCGGAATCGTCGGAATTCAGTCGGACGACTGGATCCATGTCATGAATGACAGGAACATCCATCGTGGTCCCGATGATGCCGGGGTGTTCCGTGACCGCGATGCGAGTGTTGCACTGGCGATGCGGCGCCTGGCCATCATTGATCTCGCGGATGGGCACCAGCCGATGTCGACGGAAGATGGCCGTTTTTCCATAGTCTTCAATGGCGAGATATTCAATGCGGCTGCCCTGCGGCGGGAACTTGCAAGCACCGGAATACGGTTCGTCACAGATCACTCCGACACCGAGGTATTGCTGCAGCTATTGGTCAAGGAAGGCAAGGCGGCACTGCAACGGCTCAATGGAATGTTTGCCTTTGCTCTTTGGGACAGATCCAGACAGGAGTTGTTTTGCGCCAGGGATCGATTCGGCATCAAGCCGTTTTTCTATACTGGCCAACAGGGCCGGTTTGCCTTTGCCTCGGAGTTGAAAAGCATTCTGGCATTGCCGTGGGTTGCTCGCGCTGCTGACCAGCGGAGCCTCTATCACTACATGAGCCTGATGTACGTACCGGGCAAGTACACGGCCATTTCCGGTGTTTCCCGGCTGCCTGCCGGTAGCTGGATGACGGTGAAGGCTGCCGATGGCTCGTTCGAGCAGGGCAAGTGGTGGACGCCTCGCATAGGCGATGGCCCCGCGATGCCGCGGGCCGAGGCATGCCGAAGGATACGGTTGGCTTTGGAAGAAGCCGTTGCGGGCTGGTCGACTTCGGATGTCCCGATTGGGTGTTCGCTCTCCGGTGGTCTTGATTCATCGGCCATCGTTGGCTTGCTGGCGAGCAAGGGTCATAAGCTGCACACCTATTCCGTAGGCTTCTCCGGGGAGGGAGAGGCTTCCTGGAACGAACTGCCGCTTGCGCGCATGGTTGCCGAACGCTGGGGTACGCAACATGAAGAGATCGTTCTTGATCCGGCCCGGCTGCTCGATGACCTGATGGACATGGTTTGGCATCTCGACGAACCTTACGGCGGTGGTTTGCCGTCCTGGGCGGTATTCAAGCAAATGTCGGGCAGCGTCAAGGTCGGGATGACGGGAACTGGCGGCGATGAGCTATTCGGCAACTATGGCAAGTGGCGAGAGCTCGAGGGTGGCTGGCTGAGACGGAAACTCGCCGGCCCGTCGGTGACATTCGATCGCTTTCGAAAGCAATTTTTTGATCGGTATTACTACCTCTCTGACCATCTGAAACACGAGTCGGTCTTTCAGAATTGTCCGAAGGATTACGATACGGCCACATGGATGTATCGGGATGTCTTTCAACAGGCCAATGGCGTCAGCCTGCGCGATCGGTGCGCCGCCGTCGACCTGGAAACCCAGCTTCCGGAAGAATTCCTGATGATGACTGACCGGTTCTCGATGGCGCATTCGATCGAGGCCAGAACCCCGTTCCTTGATCACCGCCTGGCGGAACTGGTGTTGGGGCTTCCCGCGGAACTCAGGACCCGCCGCAGTGACCTGAAAGGCTTGCTTCGCTCGTCCATTGCGGATCTGCTTCCCCCTGCACTTGTCGATGCGCCCAAGCGCGGCTTCGTCATCCCGCTGACGATCTGGCTGCGCGGCACCTTGCGTCCCCTCGTCGAAACCTTGCTGGCGCCGGGGCGCCTCGCCGCGCAAGGATTGTTCAAGGAGGAGTTCCATGGGCGATACGTGCGGCCGCACATCGACGGGCGGGTGGACTTCACCAACATTGTCTGGGCAGCGCTGATGTTCCAGTTGTGGCATCTGGTCTTCATTGAAGGCCGGGGCGAGCGTCCCGCGTATCGCATCCAGGATCTCGCCTCATGAACCAGCGCGGAAACGTGGTGCACCTTTCCACTGCCGATACCGAGGGCGGTTCCGGACGTGCCGCGTATCGAATCCATGCCGGATTGCGCCAGTTGGGATGGCAGTCCCGCATGCTGGTCGGCAGAAAAGGAAGCCATGATCCAGATGTCGATACGGTCTATGGGAATAGCCAGGCATCCAGGTGGTCGGGCTATTTCATCGACAAGGCGACCCGGCGGTTGGGCCTCGCCTACCAGTGGTTTCCTTGGTCGAATCGTCTGGCGAATCATCCCTGGTTCCGGGATGCGGACATCATTCAGCTGTTCAATCTGCATGGCGGCTACTTTCCGATTGGCCTGCTGCCCGAGTTGTCGCGCCACGCACCGTTGATCTGGCGCCTCTCCGACATGTGGGCCATGACCGGGCATTGCGTGTACTCGGGCGAGTGCACACGCTGGAAGAGCGGCTGCGGCCAATGCCCGGTCCCGCAGGACTATGTTGAACTTGGGATCGACACTTCCGCGCTCCTGTGGAGACAGAAGGCAAGGCTGTATGCGAAGTGTGACATCACGGTCGTTGCGCCTTCCAGTTGGACTGAGCGACTTGCTCGCGAAAGCCCATTGCTTGGGCAATTTCCGGTGCATCGAATACCCAATGGCCTCGATACTCGAATGTTCAGACCGATTCCCCGTGCCGTGGCTTGCGACATCATGAACTATGACCCAGGAATCAGGCGAATTCTGTTTGTTGCACATGGACTGGACAACAACCTTCGCAAGGGTGGAACTGCTCTCATGGACGCCTTGCGGCTGATGGGCACGCACCCCGGAGTTGAATTATTGCTCGCCGGGGTGGGGGGTAACACCTGGGAGCATGCCGGGTTGCCGATCCCTGTTCGTCGAGCGGGTTACATTACCGATGATCGCTTGATGGCTGCACTGTATTCATGTGCTGATGTCATGGTGGTGCCTTCCGCTGTCGAGAACTTGCCAAACACGTTGCTGGAGGCGATGGCTTGTGGTCTGCCGGCCGTAGCATTCGACGCTGGCGGTATGGCAGATGCCGTGCATGACGGCGTTACCGGATATCTGGTTGCACAGGATGACGCCGCTGCCTTATCGCAGCGCATCCTCTGCTTGTTAGGTGACGAAGGCTTGCGCAGGGGGATGGGCGCGCGAGCACGAGAACTCATTGAGCAGGAGTTCTCGGACTCGGTCCAGGCCGACCGCTTTGCTGCCCTGTACAGCGCCGTGGTCGCGAGTCGAGCGGGCCGGTTGGGATGAACAAGGCGGGAGTCCGTGTCCTGTTTCTTACTCCGGCTGCCTTCAATAAGGTGACTGGCGGCGGCATCACGTTCAGCAACTTGTTTGCCGGCTGGCCCATTGAGGCCATTGCAACGATCCATAACGATCCTGTGCCGGTGAGCCATGACGTATGCAACCAGTATTTCCGTCTGACGGAACGGGAAATCCATCGCTGGGGCTGGTTGCGACACATTCCAGTCGGCAAACCTACCGGCACGATTGCTGCCAGTCCTGGCCGATCAGGATTCCGTGGCTGGGTGCTGTCATTGCTGAAGACCGTCAAGACGTGGGTCTTCGGTGATGGCATTCCCGAGGAAACCTGCCTTACGCCCGAACTCGAACAATGGACCGAGGTGTTTCACCCCACAGTGCTTTACACGATTCTGGGGTCGAATGCGATGATGGAACTGGCTGAGCGGCTGCGGGTCCGCTTTCGGTTGCCGCTGGTGGTTCACATCATGGACGACTGGGCATCCGTGGTCTATCGCGGTGGCCTCCTTTCTCCCTGGCAAAGGGGAAAGAAGGAACGGCTGATCCGGCATATGATGGACGCTTCCGCAGCCCGCTTTGCCATCTGTGAAGACATGGCTGAGGCATATCGGCGTCGGTACCGGCAACCCTTCCTGTCGTTCCAGAATGCGATCGATGTCGGGTTGTGGCAGCGCTTCGAAAAGGATCCCCGGGTGGTGGGTTCTCCGGTACGCGTTGCCTACATCGGATCGGTGTTGCCTTTTGCACAGCTGGACAGTCTCATCGATTGCGGCAGGGCGATACAGGCGCTCAGAGACGAGGGCTTTCAGATCCGGCTCGAAATCTATAGCCCGCCTCATCTTGCCGAGCAATACCGGCAGCAATTGCTCGTCGGGACGGCAGTTTCCTTGCATGACACGATTCCCGACGACGAGACATTTTTCGCAACCCTGCAGGCGGTCGATATTCTCGTGCTGCCGGTCAACTTCGACCCTTACACGATCGAGTTCATCCGTTATTCCATGCCAACCAAGATACCGGCATACCTTACGGTGGGTACGCCTATTCTGGCCTACGGTCCGGAGGAGGTTGCCCAGATAGCCTATGCCGCTACTGCCGGTTGGGGGCTGGTGGTGACCACACGCGACATCGAACAGTTGAAACGGGCATTCAGACAACTCTCTACGGATATGTCACTGCGAGCCGAACTCACCGGGCACGCGCGCACCGCTGCTGCCCAACGGCATGACGCACCCATCGTACGATCCGAATTCCAGGCGGCCCTGACAAGGGCATCGAACTCGAATGAAAGAAGATTCCATGACTCAGCAATATAGATCGATATTGGTGATCTTCGGAACTCGCCCAGAAGCCATCAAAATGGCTCCAGTCATAAAGCGTCTCCGCAGCGCGCCAAGTTTAGAGGTTCGTGTCTGTGTATCCGCCCAGCATCGCCAAATGCTGGATCAGGTCTTGCAACTGTTTGCCATTAGTCCGGACTACGATCTTGACGTGATGCGACCGAACCAGACCCTGATCGGCCTGACTTCAGCGGTTCTTGAAGGGGTTGGCGATGTGCTCGAAAGGGTACGTCCGGATCTGGTTCTGGTTCATGGCGACACCACCACCACGTTTGCTGCCGCGCTGGCATGTTTCTACAAGAAAATCCCGGTTGGACATGTCGAGGCCGGGTTGCGGACAGGCAACCTTCTGGCACCGTGGCCAGAGGAGATGAACAGACGTCTTGCCGGGCAACTCGCCGGGCTGCACTTCGCACCAACTAACGCCGCCCGGATGAGCCTTGAGAAGGAAGGCGTTCCTGGCAGTGCGATCTGGGTGACCGGCAACACAGTGATCGATGCGCTACAGGACATTGTTGGCAGAATCGCCGCCAACGCATCACTCGAAGCCGAACTGGGACAGGGGATGCCGTGGCTGGCGGGGCACTCGCGGCGCATCGTGCTGGTGACCGGCCATCGTCGCGAGAACTTCGGCGGTGGCATCGAAGGGATCTGTCAGGCGTTGCGCAGCCTGGCGGTGGAAGAGGACGTCGAGATTGTCTATCCGGTGCATCCAAATCCGAATGTCATGGGCCCGGTACACCGGTTGCTCGATGGGATTCCCAATATTCATCTGATCGCGCCAATGGAATACCTGCAGTTCGTTTTCCTGATGAGCAAGGCGTACCTGATCATCACCGATTCCGGTGGAGTCCAGGAGGAGGCACCCTCGCTGGGCAAACCGGTACTCGTCATGCGGGAGATCACCGAACGTCCCGAAGCTGTCGCTGCCGGAACCGTGCGCATGGTAGGCACGGACGCGTCGCGCATTTACGACGAAGCGAAACGGCTTCTGACCGACTCAGAGATCTACAGAAAAATGTCTGCCGCCCATAATCCGTATGGGGATGGGCGAGCGTCTGATCGCATCGCAAGAATTATCGAAGGGCAAAGGGAGATTCATGAGTTCGCATAAGTCGAAGGTCTCGGTCGTCGGGCTCGGGTACATCGGGCTGCCGACAGCGGCGGTCCTGGCCAGCGCTGGCCATGAAGTTGTCGGCGTCGATGTCAGCCCGCATGTCGTCGAAGTCGTGAATCGCGGCGGGGTGCATATCGTGGAACCCGACCTCGACGGCTTGGTTCGCGGCGCCGTGTTGTCGGGACGGCTGCGTGCCGTGCTCGCCGCGGAACCCGCGGACACGTTCATCATTGCGGTGCCGACGCCATTCAGGAACGACCATCAGCCCGACCTGACCTACGTGGAAAAGGCCGCACGTTCGATCGCGCCACACTTGCGTTCCGGCAATCTGGTCATACTCGAGTCTACTTCCCCGGTCGGAACAACTGAAAAGTTGGCGGCATGGCTTGCCGAAGAGCGCCCTGACCTTGTTTTCCCCGCCGGTCCCGAGTCCGGGACGGACATCAACCTCGCCTACTGCCCCGAGCGTGTACTTCCCGGCAGCATCGTTTCCGAGCTGATCAAGAATGATCGTGTCCTCGGTGGGCTGACACCGCGCTGTGCCGTGCGTGCCCGGCAATTCTACGAGTCGTTCGTGCGCGGCCAGTGCATCGAGACGGATGCGCGGACGGCCGAGATGACCAAGCTTACCGAAAACTCCTTCCGCGACGTCAACATTGCCTTCGCCAACGAGTTGTCCCTGGTCTGCGATGAGTTGGGCGTCGATGTCTGGGAACTGATCGGGCTGGCGAATCGCCACCCGCGGGTCAACATCCTGAACCCGGGGCCGGGTGTCGGCGGTCACTGCATCGCAGTCGACCCTTGGTTCATCGTCGATTCGGCGCCGCGTTCAGCACGCTTGATCCGCATGGCACGCGAAGTCAACAACAGCAAGCCGGAATGGGTGATCAACAAGGTTGCCGAAGCAGTGGATACCGCGCGGCATCGCCTTGGCCGGGACGTTGTCGTGGCATGCCTTGGCCTGGCATTCAAGGCGAACATTGACGACCTCCGTGAAAGCCCATCGGTCGAAATTGTCGAACGGATCGCTGAACGGCGGCTAGGACACCGGTTGCTGGTCGTCGAGCCGTACGTGGCGGCACTGCCGCAAGGGCTGGCGGGACAGGTGCATGTCGAGTTGGCCGACCTCGATACGGCTCTGGCGGTGGCGGACGTGATCGTCCTGCTGGTCGATCACGTTCAGTTCAAGTCGGTCGAGCGCGCGGCGCTTGCCGAAAAATCCGTGATAGATACGCGAGGGGTTTGGCGATGAAACAGGTGCTGATTAGTGGAGGGTCGGTCAGGCTCGAGGACGTTCCGGCCCCGGTCGTCGAGCCGGGCACCATTCTCGTTCGGATGGATCACTCGTGTATTTCCATCGGGACCGAAATGTCGGGCGTCAAGTCCTCGGGTACGCCGCTGTGGAAGCGGGCGCTGCGTCAGCCGAAGCACGTCCGCAAGGTTGTCGACATGCTGCTTTCCGACGGTATCAAGCAGACCCGCCGGGTCGTGCAGGAACGCCTGGCCATTGAACTGCCGACCGGGTATTCGGGTGCCGGTGTCGTCCTGGAGGTTGGCGCCGGCATCGATGACTTTTCACCGGGGGATAGAGTGGCGTGCGCCGGTGCACAATGTGCCTTCCACGCCGAAGTGGTGCGCATTCCGAAAAATCTGGTTGCCCACATTCCGGATGGTGTGGGATTTGATGAGGCGTCGTCGGTGGCGCTCGGCGCAATCGCCCTGCAGGGGGTCAGGCGAGCCAGCCCAACCTTGGGTGAAACGTTCGTCGTCATCGGCCTCGGCATCCTTGGGCAACTGACTGTTCAGATTCTGCGTGCGAACGGTTGTCGGGTCATCGGGGTCGATCTAGATCGCGATCGGATCGCACTTGCAGAACGGCATGGACTGCATTGGGGGGTTCATCCGGACGATGGCGACGACGTGACTCACGTGGCCAGACTAACCGATGGTACCGGGGCGGACGGCGTCATAGTTACTGCCGCAAGTCCTTCCGATGAAATCGTTTCGGTGGCGTTCCGGATGTGTCGCAAAAAGGCGAGAGTTGTGCTTGTCGGCGATGTCGGACTGGATTTGCAACGGGTTGATTTCTACGCCAAGGAACTGGATTTCCTGATCTCCACATCGTACGGGCCCGGCCGATACGATGAACGCTATGAGGAGGATGGCCTCGACTACCCACTCGGATACGTGCGCTGGACCGAGAATCGGAACATGGTCGAATACCTGCGCCTCATTGGCGACGGCGTCATCGACCTGAAGCCTTTGATTGCCGCTGTGCATCCGATCGCCGAGGTCGATGTTGCCTATCGCATGCTTCAATCCGGCGCCGGCAAACCTTTGATGGTGTTGCTCTCGTATCCGCAGCTCCAGGCCGAGATGCCCCGACGTATCGCACTGTCGCCGCGAGTTCAGGGCATCTTCCGCGACGCCATACGGATTGCCGTGATCGGGGCGGGTGGTTTCGCCAAGGGGATGCACCTGCCCAATCTCATCGAATTGCAATCGCAGTATCGACTGCGCGCCGTCGTCAGTCGAACAGGCCACAACGCCGCCTCGACAGGCACGCGGTTTGGCGCCGACTACTGTGCCACCGACTACCGGGAAGTCCTCGACGACAAGGATGTCGACGCCGTCATCATCGCGACCCGCCACAATACGCACGCGTCGATTGCCCTTGAAGCGCTACAGGCCGGCAAGCATGTCCTGCTCGAAAAGCCGCTTGCGCTGGAAGAGCCGGATCTGGCGGCGATCGAGGCGTTCTTCGCGACGGGTTCCGGCGCCAAGCCTGTTCTTCTGACCGGGTTCAACCGCCGCTTTTCGCCGTATGCTGAGCGTATCGCGGGCATGATCAGGAAGCGGTCGAACCCGATGATCATCAACTATCGGATGAATGCGGGCTACATTCCACTCGATCACTGGGTTCATTCCGCCGAAGGCGGCGGCCGGAACCGCGGCGAGGCTTGCCATATCTACGACTTGTTCACGTTCTTCACCGATTCGATTGCGACACGGATTCAGGCCAGCGCGATCGTGCCGAAGACCGGCTACTATTCGCGGTCCGACAATTTTGTAGCGAATGTCGCGTTCGAGGACGGTTCGGTCGCCACCCTTACCTACACGGCGCTCGGCACGAGCGAGTTTCCCAAGGAGACGATGGATATCTTCGTCGATGGCACGGTGGCATCGCTCGACGACTACCGCCGCATGGCAATCGCGGGCCTGAGACAAAAGCCGTTTGCGACCCGTGCCCCCGACAAGGGCCAAAGGGAGGAACTGGTTGCGTTCGCTCGTGCGGTGAAGGGCGAGTCCGAATGGCCGATTCCATTGTGGCAACAGTTGCAGGCGACGCGGATCAGTTTCGAGGTCGACCGTTTGCTTTTTCCGAAAACCGGGGAGTTGGCGTGTTCCGAATAACCGGATGCGAAAATATCGGTCGCATTCAAGGCGAGGATGTTTAGACGATGGCACTCAATGACGAAGTAAGGGCATTTTGGGAACAGGGACCCTGCGGGAGTAGCAAGGTCATTGTTGGAGAACTGGAGCCGCTGACAAAGGAGTGGTTTGAGCGGATCGAAGAGTATCGATATGAAACTGAACCCTTTATTCACTCGATTGCACAGTTTCCGCGACACCACGGCAAGAAACTGCTCGAAGTAGGCGTCGGGGCAGGTACCGACCATCTGCAGTGGGCACGATCGGGTGCGCAGTGCTACGGTGTCGACCTCACGGACGCGGCGCTGGAAGCGACCCGGACTCGGTTCGCCATCTACGGATTCAACTCCAACCTGCAACGCCTTGATGCAGAAGTGCTGCCGTTCCCCGATGAGTCGTTCGACATCGTGTACTCATGGGGAGTCATCCATCACTCGGAGAAGCCGGAGTACATTCTCAGCGAGATCAAACGCGTACTGAAGCCCGGTGGCCTCTTCATCGGGATGATGTACGGGCGGCGGTCACCGCTGGTATTCAAGTTCTGGGTGAAGTTTGCCCTGCTAGCAGGAAAGCCGTGGCTGAGTTTTGCCGATGTGGTGTGGGACAAGGTGGAGAGCGTCGGCACCAAGTCCTACACAGTGGCCGAACTGGACTCGATGTTCGCCGGCTTCGATCATGCGGAAATCATTCCGATGATCACGAAGGCCGACACTGATCACTGGCCACGTTGGATTAGCAAGTTCTTCCCTGACTCATGGGGGTGGTACATCGGCATCCGGGCGCAGAAATAATGTGTGGAATTGTCGGGTCGCTGGTATTCGCGAACCCTGAGTTTGTTGTTACCGAAGGCTTCATCGTCGGCATGCGCGACGTGATGACGCACCGTGGGCCTGACGGAAGCGGGGTCTGGGTAGCGGCGGACGGCCATGTCGGGCTCGGCCATCGCAGACTTGCCATCATCGATCTGTCAGAGGCCGCGGCGCAGCCGATGAGCAACGAGGACGACAGCCTGCGCGTGGTCTTCAATGGCGAGATCTACAACCACGCCGAGGTCCGCAAAGAACTGGAGTCCATTGGCGGGCACCACTGGAAGACAAGTCATTCCGACACGGAAGTGATTCTTCATGCCTTTGAACAGTGGGGAATCGAGTGCCTTCACAAGTTTCGCGGCATGTTCGCAATTGCGCTTTGGGACAGCAGGAAGAGGGAGCTGTGGCTCGTTCGCGATCGAATGGGCGTGAAACCGCTTTATTACAGTATTCACAATGGACGGCTCAACTTCGCATCGGAAATCAAAGCCCTGCTTGAGGACCCGCAACAGCGGCGGACTGTTAACGAGGCCGCGCTCTTTCACTATCTCTCCTTCCTCACTACGCCGGCGCCGGACACGCTGTTTGCGGGCATCAAGAAATTGCCATGCGGTACCTGGCTGAAGGTAAGCGCCAACGGCGAGATGCAGGAGCAGCGTTATTGGGATGTGCTGGATAACGTCGAGGCCGGAACCATGCTGACGGACGACGAGGTTGCGAAGAGAATCCTCGACGAACTCAAGGTCGCGGTCCGGCTGCGAAAGGTCAGCGATGTGCCGGTCGGGATATTCCTCTCAGGCGGCATCGATTCGAGCACCAATGCCGCGTTGTTCTCCGAGGGCATCTGTGAGAGGGTCAGGACATTTTCGATCGGCTACGCGGGAGAGTATGACAGCTATCAAAACGAGCTTCTTTATGCGAAGCGGGTCGCTGCCGAGGTTGGGGCCGAGTACCACGAAAAACTACTGACCGTTGACGATCTGATCGGCTTCCTGCCGCAGATGGTGCGCCTACAGGACGAGCCCATCGCCGATCCGGTTTGCTTCCCAGTGTATTTCGTCTCGAAACTGGCACGGGACAGCGGGGTTGTCGTCTGCCAGGTCGGAGAGGGCGCCGACGAACTGTTCTGGGGGTATCCAGGATGGAAGACGGCACTGCGCCTTCAGCACCTCAACGATCTGCCCATCCCGAACTTCTGCAAGAAGCTTGGCCTTGCGGCAATGCGTGCTCTAGGGAAGGGCCTCTCGTTCTCGTACGAGTGGCTGCGCCGCGGCGCGGCAGGACAACCGATTTTCTGGGGCGGGGCAGAGGCGTTTACAGAAGCACAAAAGTGGCGTTTGCTCTCGCCAAGGCTTCGCCATGAATTGGCGGGCAAGTCGTCATGGGAGGCGATTCATCCGATCCGGCAACGGTTTGTCGAAAAGGCCAGAGATCCTTCGTGGCTCAACTGGATGACCTATCTGGACCTCAATCTCAGGCTGCCTGAATTGCTGCTCATGCGCGTTGATAAAATGAGCATGGGCGTGAGCCTCGAAGGCAGAGTGCCGTTCCTCGACCACAAGCTGGTCGAGTTGGCAATGAGCATTCCGGAGGAAATGAAGACGAGGCATGGCACGCTCAAGTACATCCTCAAGAAAGCGGTACGCGGGGTTATCCCGGATGCGATCATCGATCGAAAGAAGCAGGGCTTCGGCGTGCCGATCCACGAGTGGTTCCTGGACAAGCTTGGCGCCGAGATCCGTCGGGAACTTGACGACTTTTGTTCGCGAACCGACTTCTTCGATCGCGACGAGGTACTGCGTCTGATCGACGAGAAGAAGGCGGCGCAGGTCTGGTATCTGTTCAATTTCTCGTTGTGGTGGAAAGAGTACGTCCGTGACTGAAAGCGTGTACGGCCTGAGCAAGCGTCTGGAATTCGTCGCCGGGATCGTTGCCGACTTTCGCCCAAAACGCGTTCTGGATGTAGGCTGCGGAACGGGAGCAAATCTGACGGCGCCGCTTGCGCAACGTTTTCCAGAGACGAGTTTTGTCGGCATCGACAGCGATCCGGCAAGCATCGCCTATGCCAACAGGGAGAGCCCTGCCGGTAACGCGCAGTACTTCGTTGAAGCCAATTTCGGCGATACCGAAACATACGACCTGGTAATTGCCTCAGAGGTAATAGAGCATGTCGAGGATCCGGATGCTTTCCTGAATTCGCTTCGGGGCTTCCTCGCGCCTGATGGCAAACTGGTCCTTACGCTGCCGAATGGCCTTGGACCATTTGAGCTCGTCTCATTTGCCGAGACCGTTATGCACCTCACGGGTATCTATCGTGTTCTGCGTGCATTCAAGCGGATCCTGCGCCCCCGCGTCGTGGGTTCCGTCACATCGGATACCTTGGCGATCAGTCCGCATATCAACTTCTTTTCATATGGACAGATCCGCTCGGTAATTGCTGGGGGCGGATTCCGGATTCTGGCCTACCGGCCTCGGACATTTCTGTGTGGATTTGGATTCGATCACTTGATTCGGTCGCCACGAACAATCGCCTGGAACGCGGAAATTGCCGATCGTCTGCCACCACAATTGGCCAGTGCCTGGATGTTCTTGCTCAGCCCTTGCGTCAGCAAAGGGGGCCAAGCTTTCCGCAGGAGCCGCTTTGCGCGATTTAGACGCTTTCTGAACGAGAAGCGATGGAACCTAAGATGACGCAGTGGCCGTTCTACGGTTGCCGTCGCTGTCGGCAGGTTGCATAGGGGCGCTATACCGCCATGCGCGCCTTTGGGTACTTTCATAGCCTTGCCCATCGAGCATCCCGGCGAGTACGTAGGGAGCTTCGTGCTCTGGTGCACAAGACGCGTGATCGCCTTCGCTCGACGTACCCCGATGCCAATGGTGGCGCCAATGACCTGGCCCGCGTATTTTCATTTCTCGACTCGCGGTTCGTTAAGCAGTTGACCATCGATTTTCCCAGCTATCCGGAGTTGGTACGACAGCAGGCGGAGCATTCGATGGCACATCGCTTTGACCTGCTCGGATCTGGCCCAGTAGTAGTAAAACATGGCATGCGATGCGGTGGGCTCGGCGGATTCTCCTACGCGACATCGCCGATGGTAGTTCCTGATCAATCCGGAGACTGGCTCGATGGCCGGATCAACACAGCCAATCGCGTGACAGCTAAGCACATCTGGGGTCGGATCGACGAGGCCTATTCGCCGATCGACTGGCATTTGGATTTCAAGTCGGGGTACCGATGGAGGGAGAGTACCTGGTACGGGGATATTCGTTTCGGCGATCTTCCCGGGGTAGACATCAAGGTGCCATGGGAACTGAGCCGGATGCAGCACCTCCCGACCCTGGCCTTCGCCTGTCATTTTGCCGCTGCCGGGATGACTAACTTTAGTGAACCTGAGGTCTACATTCGAGAATTTCGCAACCAGGCGCTCGACTTTATTGCGACCAATCCGCCGGGCTTTGGTGTCAACTGGGCGTGTGCGATGGATGTCGCCATACGTATCGCCAACATGCTAGTGGCACGTGACATTATCGTCGCACGCGGAACGCGGCTGGATGAAGAATTCGAAGAAATCTTTATCTCTAGCGTAAAGGCGCATGCAAGGCACATTGCCGCCAATCTCGAGTGGGCACCGGAGATCCGAGGAAATCACTACATCGCGAACATTGTCGGGCTGATGTTTTCGGCGATCTACCTACCCTGCGATGATGAGACTGATACCTGGCTCGCATTTTCGGTTCAGGAACTGATTTCCGAGGTCGCTTACCAGTTTCACGAGGACGGCAGCAACTTCGAGGCCTCGGTTTGCTATCACCGACTGTCTGCCGAGATGGTCTTGTGGGCATCTGCTTTGCTCGCAAACCTTAGCCCCGACAAGCGCGTGGCCTTGGGTCGGCCAGACCACCAGGGTTTTCGCACCACGCCACCGCTTAGGCGTGGTGCGTTTGAGTTTCAGCGCGTTTCCGGGATAGACAGTCCGTTGCCGGCCTGGTTTTGGCTGCGGCTCGGGAAAATGCGAATTTTCACCGACAGCATGACACGCCCCGACAAGCTGGTCGTTCAGTTCGGGGACAATGATAGCGGCCGCTTCATCACCCTGGGTAGTGGTGAGCAACTCCGGGCCGGCAATGATCCGGCATCACCCTTTTGGTCCTTGGATCACGGTGCGCTGGTAGCAGGAATCGATGCGCTTGTTGGCAGTGGCCTGCGTTCATCTTTCGTGGCACTCGACCCCGGCGCGAGATTCATCCATGCAATTAGTGGGCATCCTGGCGGCTGTCACATACCTGTCGATCCCGTGTGCCACGAAGAGTCAACCGAAGGATCGGCTGCGGTTGAGTCCGTGTGGTTCGACGTCATGGAACGGTTTTCGGAAGTTCCTGCCAGCAGTCGCTGGACGAGTACTTTCGAAGCAGATTCGTCCGGGCTCCTGATGGACATGAATCTGTCGGCTTTCCCGGGAATGGGGTGTTATGTCATTCGCAGCCCTCGGTTTTACTTGGCCGTGCGTTGTGGTGAGATCGGAATCGCAGGTTTGGGAGCGCACGCACATTGCGATCAGCTTGCGATTGAGTTGGTCATTGATGGAGAAAGCCTAGTCCGCGATCCTGGCAGCTATATCTATACCCCTCTGCCTGATAGGCGCAATGCGTACCGCTCTGCAAAGGCTCACCATGTTCCTCGCGTTGCCGATCGCGAACCTGCGGACCTTTCCCGGGGGGTGTTCGATCTCCGCGGTGGCGCGGTAGGCGAATGTATCTATTTCGGGTGGCGAGGATTCATCGGGCGTCATTCGGGATATGGAGCGTGGACATATCGAATCGTTGCATTGGAAAGTGAAAGAATCGTGATCCATGACTTTGCCGAAGGTGGTTTGCCCATTTGCGATCCTACACCGGAGCCACTTCCCTATTCTCAAGGCTACGGCCGCATGGTCAACGCGTAGCACGGCTTGGCCATCATGAAACTTCTGATCATTACCTATTCTTACACTCCGGACCTGACGCCACGAGCGTTTCGCTTGTCGGCCGTCGCCGCACAACTGGCAAGGAGAGGACATCAAGTGCATGTGCTCTGTGCAGCGGCGTCAGGCGCAGAGGTTGAGGATACTGATGGCATAACGGTTTATCGGGTGCGGGACTTGTTGCTCGACGCGTCATCGCGCGTGACGCCCAGTGCCAGTACTTCAGTGCATGTATCGGCAGGTAAGGGAGGCACCTCTCTACGTGCTGTATTGCGGAAGGCAGTCCGCGCAATCTGGCGTGCTGTGTACTGGCCTGATTTCGCATGCGGCTGGGTCATTCCAGCGGCCCGTGTTGCCCGGGCGCTTTGCCGGGAAAATCACTATGACTGGATTATTTCCAGCTCCCATCCGTTTACCGGACATGTGATCGGCATGCTGGCCAGATTGCGCTCACCGAAATTGCGCTGGCTTGTCGATATCAGCGATCCCTACTCCGATATGAAGGAACCTTCACCGAACAATCGCCGCATCTATGCATGGGTAAACCGGGCAGTTGAGGGCAGCATACTTGCCCGCGCAGATGCAATAAGTGTTACCACTGATTCGACGCGCCAATTGTACGAGACAAGTTTTCCTGGTTCGGTCGGGAAGATCCTGGTCGTTCCACCCCTGCTTTCCTTGCCGGAGTTTCCCCGGCCCGCCGAAAGAGATGGCGATCAAACTCTTCGACTGGTATTTGTCGGTACGCTTTACAGGAAGCTGCGTAGCCCCAAATATCTACTTTCCTGCGTCTCCGCCCTGAGGAAGGTACTGCCGGACCAACCTCTCGAATTGCACTTCTACGGAACGATCAACGATTGCAGCGCCGATTTCTCCTCCTGTCCGGAGGACATCAAGTCCATCGTGTTTGTCCATGGGCTGATCAGTCGCGAACGCGTTGTTCAAGCAATGATTGATTCCGACGTGTTGGTCAATATCGGCAACGACTCCGAGGTGCAATTGGCAAGCAAGGTCGTGGAGTACATGGCGACAGGCAAGCCGATACTTAATCTTGTGAGCATTGCTCGCGACGCCTCAATTACGGCGCTGGCCGACTATCCGTCAAAGCTGACCATTATGCGGTCAGGCGAAGCACCCTCGGCAGATGTGGTGGAAGCACTGCGATCGTTTGTGCTTCATCCTGTACCGGTGGATCAAGATTTCGTGGATATTGTTCGCCACCGGTATTCAGATAAGCATGTTGCGGGACTCTATGAGTCGATCCTCCTTCAGTCGTTGGCTGAGGTACCGGCGCGGTGAGAGTTTTACATGTCAATCACCTTCTGGATGCTCTCACCGGCGGCGGAACGGCTGAACGTACCTATCAGCTCGCCCGTTTCATGGCCAAGGCAGGTGTGGAATGCACGATTCTCACCCTTGACATTGGCCTATCCACCGAGCGCAAGGCCGGGCTCGGTGACGTGAGGGTCCATAAGCTGCCGTGTCTCAATGAGCGCTTTTTCATTCCGCGCGTGCACACAGGGGAAATCCGCAGGCTGGTGGCCGATGCCGATATCGTGCTCATCTCGGGGCATTGGACGATATTGAACGTACTGGTCTTTTGGGCATGCCGCAAGCTCCATAAGCCGTATCTATTTTGTCCCGCCGGCGCCCTTCAGCCTTTTGGACGATCCCTTTTCATCAAGCGACTGTACAAGCGCTTGGTGGGACGCAACCTGGCGCAATCGGCCGCGGCTTGCGTGGCGGTGACGGAAGCCGAGCGCACCGAGTTTTCCGCTTACGGTGTTTCGGACGATCGCATAGAAGTCATCCCGAACGGCATCGACCCCGATGGTTACCAGCTTGAGAATCCGGACGTAGCAGTTGCTAGGTTCCGTCAGGCGACCGGTATCGGCAGTGCGCGCTATGTCCTGTTCCTTGGGCGTCTGAACCTGATTAAGGGGCCGGACCTGCTCGTCGAAGCCTTTTGTCGCCTGGATTCTGACCTTTCCGACATTCAGCTTGTCATGGCCGGTCCGGACGGTGGCTTGCTGGCTCAGCTCAAGTCGGCGGCAGTTGCCCGTGGAGTCGCCTCCCGCATTCATTTCATCGGTTACATTGGTGGTGATGAGAAGACTGCTGCGCTGCTTGGCGCTAGCTTACTGGCCATTCCTTCACGCCGCGAGGCGATGTCCATCGTTGTCCTTGAAGGCGGAATGTGCCGGTGCCCTGTACTCTTTACCGACACCTGCGGGCTCGATGACATTGCAATACAAGGGGCGGGTGAAATGGTGCCTGTCTCGTCCATTGCGTTAGCTGAAGCACTCTCTCGGATGCTGCACGATATCGTAAAGACGAGCGCATTCGCGGATCGCCTTGAGGCTTTAGTTCATCGGCAGTATCTCTGGGATGTTCAAGCGCAACGGTACATTACACTGGCGTCTCGTCTAATCGGTGCCCAGGCCGGAGGCCGATATCCTGTCAGTGCCAATCGAAAGAATTGCAACTCGCATGAGGAGAGAGGGGAATGATCAGGGCGATAGCTTTGTTGAGTGCTGTGATGATCGGCATATTGACAATTGCCACGACCCTTCACTATCAAGGGCACTGGAGTGCCTATCTTGCATTCACGATAATCTCAAACGCTCTCCTCTTCAACGGAGTTCGGAGGCGCGCAATTTATTTCGACACTTTCATCGGCATCTTTGTTTGGTTAGGGTTCTGGCTTAAGTTTTCGGTTCGTGTGCTGTTCATGTCGGGCGCATTCCATGAACCAGTAGGCGCGTTCGACGGGTCGCCGGACGCCTTCGACAGTGCCTTGAATATCTCCTCCTGCGGTATTGCCGCCTTGCTGGTGGCGAGTTTGGTTAGACAACGATTCTTTAGCTATCCAGATTCACCGCTGGCTTGCACGCAGTCAGGACTTTTTCAATTTTACAAGGCCCATAGGATACTCTTGGTCGGAGTGTTTCTTGGCGTTGTGTTGCTGATCGCCATCAGCAATGCCTGGCTTGGAATATACCAGCGGGGTATGGTTGTCCAGACAGTGCTTCCATTTGGAATGAATGGTTTGTACAAGTGGCTGCTCCAGTTCGGCTTGGCTTCAATTTCTGCCTTGATCATCCGGTTCGAGATCGAACTGAATCGCGATATATCCCCGATTTCGGTGTTGCCCCCGCTTTTGGAGTGCTTCTTTTCCAATGTTTCCCTACTCAGTCGAGGCATGATCCTGAACTCAATGGGGTTGGCAATCGGGGCAATTAGGACGATCTACGGTACTGGGCTTAGGTTGTCACTGTTAAGGGTGTCGATCGGGGCGATGGTATTCGTCACGCTGTTCGTAGTCTCCGTGCTTTCCGTCAACTATTTGCGAGCGGCGACATTGGCGGGGAATGCCGAATTGGCAGGAGAAGTGATGATAAATTCGGCCCGGGAAATGACGACTCCACTATTCTTGGACAGATGGGTCGGAATCGAGGCGGTAATGGCCGTTTCATCATCGAAGCAGCTAGGATGGGATTTATGGCATGAGGCTCTGACAGAGAAGTTCCAGGAGGGGCGGTTGAGTCTTTATGACCGCGTCTTTATCGACTCTCCCTATTCGAACCCGAGTATTGATAAATCGAAGCATCATTTCGTCTCGTTGCCTGGCATCGTCGCATTTTTTTATTATCCAGGGTCACTCGGTTTTCTGTTTGCGGCTCTCTTTGTACTTGGACTTGCAGCGGCTGCCCTTGAGTACCTCACTTATCGACTGGGTGGAGGGAACTGGGTATTGTGCTCCCTTTTCGCACAAGTCATTGCGTTCCGATATGTCAGCTTTGGTTACGTCCCTGGCCAGTCCTATCTCCTGTTTGGGACCTTGGTACTAAACGTGTTGTTTCTATTTGCTGCAGACCAAATGCTAACGAAGCACTATTGCGGTCGATGGAAATTCTACTGACGTGCCAACTGGCTGGACTGTTCTGATGAGGAGAAATTTCTGACTGCCACAACGCGATACGCGTTGGTTATATTTCCGCTCGCAGCCTTGCTCAATTCATTTTCTATGACAGCGATGCTGCTGTTCTTTGGCATTTTTGATCGATCCGAAATTGCCGCTGACATTGGTTTAGTCCAAGGAGCGACTCTGGCTTTGTTCTATGCATTCTCGGGAAATGCAAGAAACGTGATCCTTGCTAGTACCGGTATGGCCACGGCAATCGGGATGCTGCAAGTACGCCTTCTACTATTACTACCGCTTTTTGGCGTAGCGTACTTACTCAGCGTCGGCATTGGCGCTGTGGCGGCTCCGCTAGCCATCGTCTTGATCGTCAGACGTGTATCGGAATGGATGGGGGAGATTGGGCTAGCGCACCATGAGCATACGGGCAACATGCCAATAGCAGCCCAGACGCTTACGGTCGACGGTATTTCGTTCCTGGTCTGCCTTGGCCTGACGTTCATGTTAGAGCTTGATCTGGCGGTGAGCGCTGTTCCTTGGGCGTTCGCGCCACTGTGGGCAGTTCGTGGAAGTGGGTTTTTGAGGCATATAGGCGAGGGGCGACTCGCGCTTGAAACACTGTTGCCGCACCTGGGATCGACGGCGGTTGTAGGCATCTGTGTCTATGTGTTTCGGCTTTCTATTGTGCTTCTCGCCGGCAAGACCGTCGCCGGGGAAATGTTCACGGCATTTGCCATTGGCGGGCTTCTGCCAACGGTGTTTGGCCAGGCTTTGGCACCGACGCTCGCTCATCAGTTTGGCACTTCGGTGCTACCCCGTCACCTGCTGCATGTCTCTGCTGCAATGTTTCTGATCGGTGCAGCAGTTGCTGCGACGGGTGTCATGGATCCAGTTTGGCTGAGTTGGTCTGGTCATTCGTCAGTGTTCTGGTTGGCGGTTGGTTTGTCGATCTCGGGTGGCGCGGTCATGATGGTCGCCGCAGCACTTCGGACTCGCTTGATTCATCGTGCGGGTGCCAAGGAGGTTTTTGGGGCCGACCTGTTGTCGAACGTGCTGATAGCGACCTGTGTGCCATTTGTTTACTACATCCTGGGCCCCAAGGCGCTGGCCGGCCTATACGCACTGAGCGCTTGCCTCAGCCTTACTTTCTTATTGAGCGCAGGAAGCGACCAAGGTCATTTTGTACGTCATCGTGGTCCGGTATTGGTAGGAATTGGTGTTCTCCTAGTGTTACCGGTATTTTTCCAGATCAGCGGCGGAGTATTTAGTGATCCGGCTTTTGTCTTCGATACTGGAGGAGCGATTTCGCTTTTGCCAGTACCAGTCTCTGTGCTAGGGTTATTCGGGGGAATTGCCATACTCGGCAACTATGCTGCGGCGATACGTACCCTAGCGGTATTGTTCTTCACCGCCCTGTTGTTCGTCGTAACCTCGCTTTCTATTTCACAAGGCAACTTGGCGAACGAGGGTGCAAAGTTGGTCTTGCTTGCCCAGTTCCTGTTGCCGATGTTCGGCCTGGTTCTCGGGGAAATGTATGGCGCGTCTTCAAACGAACAAAGATTTGAGTGCTCTGCACTGCTGGTTCTATTGGTGATTGTTCCACTGCAATTGCTTGGCACCTGGTTACAGGGCTACTCGATCCTATCTCCATCGCTATACCTGTTCAGCATCTATCAACACCTGCAGTATTTCCCGATGGTCGTTGCTTCACTTGGGCTGATGCTCGTCTTTGCCTTTTGGACGCAGGTTGGCTGGTCGCGTGTTGCGCTTTGGGCCTTGTTACCGCTGCTGACAATCCACGTTGTGGCTTCGCAGGCGCTTATTGCAATGGCTGCATTGGCGTTCGGCCTCCTTTATTTTGTTTACGCAAGTTGCCGTATGGGCCGGTAATCCCCCCGCAAAAGCGGGGTAATCAGAAGTAGAATTTTCTCTGAAAGGAAGTTCTGCAATGAAGCGATCGAAGTTCACAGACAGCCAGATCATGGACGCGCTCAAGCGGGCCGAAGCCGGCCTGGCGGTACCT
>SXGU01192822.1_pt1 | contig 37248 bp, 35 predicted proteins | sample 3174531 | NCBI WGS metagenome assembly SXGU01 (sample SAMN11356863, study PRJNA531348) | freshwater metagenome | isolation source: freshwater sample F1-140 | place: China: Fuxian Lake, Yuxi | collected 2017-12-25 | reverse complement strand
GGAAGGGCACGGGCGACGATAACCGACATCGCATAGTCGAGGTAGCTCTCCTCCATTTCCGAAACGATGGGACGTGGAGCAATGCGACCGATATTACTGAGGGTCTCTGAAAGCGCCGGCTGCACTGCAGCGGATTCTGCCTTTTTCTCCGGCTGGGCTTCCGGAGGGGTGGGATCCTTTGGTGGATTTCCTTTGCGAGGAGGTCCTTTCTTGGGCATTGCGGGCGAATGGAAGTGTCAGCCACGGCAATTTCTCACCGCAGCGGGTTCCCGAAGATCATACCGGATTCCATCGGAAATCCAAGAGTGACATGTCATACTTACCCTACCGATCAAGCGCATCCTCTCATGCTCTCCATTGTTTCCACCCCCATAGGAAATCTCGGTGATATCACCCTTCGGGCGATAGAAATCCTCAAAAGCTGCGATGGTATTATCTGCGAAGATACGCGCATCACAGGCCAATTGCTGAAGCTTTTGGATCTTCCCAAAAAGGAACTCATAAGCTGCCACGGATACACCGACGAGGGGAAAGTAGCCATGATCATCAATAGACTGAAGGCTGGCGAACACCTCGTCTTAGTATCCGATGCCGGAACGCCGGGTATTTCGGATCCAGGCTATGCGATCGTTTCCCGTGCCAGAGAAAGTACTGTTCCTATGCAAGTCATCCCTGGACCATCGGCGTTTCTGGCAGCACTCTCTGCTTCCGGACTTCCCATGAATCAATTCGTATACCTTGGGTTCCTGCCTCTCAAAAAAGGAAGGCAAACACTACTCAAGTCCTTTATGCATGAAGAACGGACAATCGTTTTCTATGAATCGGTACATCGCATCGAAAAGACACTGCAGGAATTGGCAGAAGCCTTGAAAGATCAACCGTTGCGCCCGGTCGTGATCGCACGGGAGCTGACAAAAATGCATGAGGAGGTGATCACCACCACCGTCGCTGAGCTACCGAGCATCTCTGCCACTCTCACCAAGAAAGGAGAATTTGTTGTGGTGATCGGACCTTGCAGATGACTTCATTCAGCGAAATACAGGCCCTCTACCACTACGCACTCCCACCGGAGCTGATTGCACGTACGCCTGCTTCTCCGCGTGATAGTGCCCGCCTGCTCATGTATGACCGTAAGAATGACCATGTTACGTTCGATACATTTCACAATCTCGGGAACTATCTCCCAAGCAACGCCGTGCTCGTTCTGAATAATACGAAAGTCTTTCCCGCGCGGATGATGCTGAGGAAATCCACCGGAGGAAAAGTCGAAGCGTTGTATCTCTCAGAAAAAGGAAATCACATCAGTGTCCTCGCAACGGGAAAATTTCAGACAGGAGACGTCCTGCAATGGGAAGATGGACACTCATTCACCGTCCTTGAGCGGAATGGTAAAGAGGCCGTCCTCACTCCTGATTTCCCTATTTCCCTATTTCCCTCACTGCTCGAGGTTTTCGGCCATATCCCTCTTCCTCCCTATATAGAGAAGAGTCCACTGAGCGAATCCGATCGTCGCCGGGAGTACCAGACAGTATTTGCCAAAGATCATGGGTCTATCGCCGCGCCAACTGCTGGATTGCATTTTACAAACGAACTTCTGGTGTCCCTGAAATACTCGGGAATCGATATCGAATACGTCACGCTCCATGTCCATCTCGGCACCTTCGCTCCACTGGAAGAACATCAGTGGAACAACAGACAATTGCACACGGAGCACTATGTCATCGCGCCGGATACCGCGGAGAGATTGAATGCTGCAAAAAAAGAAGGTCGGCCAATTGTAGCCGTGGGGACGACAACAGTGCGCACACTGGAATCGGCATGCGCAGCATCCTCCGTACTCCATAATCTCCATGGCGACACATCGATCTTCATCACTGAAGATTCTCCTCTGCATTTTGTCGATCATCTCATTACCAATTTCCATCTTCCCGGTACGAGCCTCCTCATGCTCGTCGCTGCATTTACCGGAAGAGAAAAATTACTCGAACTCTACCAAAAAGCCATTGCGGAGAAGATGCGGTTTTACTCGTTTGGAGATGGGATGCTGGTGGTATGAAAATTCTTACAGAGGATGTATGGGGATAGTTACCTCAAGGCCTTCAGGACCGCGTAATATGATATTATCAAAGGTGCTAATTATGAACTGGTAAATACATTTACTTACATCAGATACATCATCCTCTTCTAGCTGTGCAGTTCGTATTTGCTCTTTGGTATTCTCTTGCCAAACTTCAAACTCATTATTTTCTTCTGCTACAGAAATAAGTGAATTGCTCATATAAATATTGCTGTCTTTGATAGTTACTCCAATCATGCCAAGCCGTTCCAATTCCAAAACAACAGAATCAGAACGCATGGCTTCGTTAAGATAATTGTAAGCTGTGTATTCGATAAAAATATTGTTAAAGGCACTAACAAAGCTTTCTTTACTCTTATCTGTGCTCATACATAATTCATACATCGCTATTTCATTATCTGAATAATATGGTTCTTCGGGAGTAAGCCATGCATAAACTGTTAACACGGAAATCAGCACAAGCATTGAAAATAAAAAGCAATTTCTCGCTGCATCCTCTCGCATTCGTTTTTGTCTAACCGATAGAACGGCACCGCGCATTAGGCTGTACCAACACCATAGAAGAGCTAATGCCCATCCAAGCCTCCAAGCAGCGGCCATAACGGTATCAAACGTCACATCTAGCCCAACAACTTTGAGAATTAAGAAAATTATTCCGCTTATTACAGCAACAAATGCCCATAGAATAAAAGAGTAATGAGCAAGTCCTACAGCTAATGGAGTGCCTATAAATAGCGTAAGAGCAGCAAAAAAATAAGAACCATCAACAAAAAAATTATAAGTGAGACCAAGCATGGCAAAACCAGCTAGTGCCACAAAGAGTAATTGAAATACGCTAAAGAGACATGATGCCCAATATGCTCCAAAAATCGCGGAGCCAAAGCCCACATTTTTTACAATACCAAGTACTTTTGACTGCCTTGGTACTGCATTAAAGTCATCAACAACCTCTGGTTCCAGATTTTTATTCATAATGTTCACCTTAATAAGTAATAACTACAATAGTACCAACTCACAAAACTTTTTGCCAAATTTAGAATAGCTCAACCACAAGCGATTAAAGAGATCATGCGGTTTTACTCGTTTGGAGATGGGATGCTCGTCCTTTAGGGCAGAACATCCATCGGATCGATGTTCACCCCATTTTGAATCACTTCAAAGTGCACATGCGCGCCGGTGGTCATGGGGCCTGCGCCGTGTGTTCCCGGATCTCCTCCACTATAACCAATGGTCTGGCCTGCCATCACCTCCTCCCCTGCCTGTACGGCAAACCCCGAGAGGTGCCCGTAGAGCGTGGCAAATCCCCCGCGATGACCTATAAGAACATAGCTATAGCCCGTCTCCCCGCCATCACGCGCGAGAAAGACGATGCCCCCTGCAGCACTCCGTACAGACGTACGCATCGGTACGACGATGTCCATACCGAGGTGCGGAATGCCGAAGTATTCCTGATACCTCTTGGCACGGAATCCTGCGGAAATGTAACCGGTCACCGGCCACTGAAATCCTAGCGCGGATGCAGGGAGTATCCACTCGGTATGTGCACCGGGACGTGCGTCCATCAGGCCCATGTCGATGAGGTTGCGCTCGGCCTTGCGCTGTAAGCGCGCATCGATGCGGGCAAGCTCACCCTGCAATCGGAGCACTTCCGCGTGCACTTCGGCAGTGGTCCTGCGGATCACTGCAATTTCCTGCTCGGAGAGCTTTGCGATCATCGTTGCGCGCTCGTAGGACTCGGTTGCCTTGCGGTACTCATCGGAAAGAGCCGCATGCCGAAGCTCAAGCTCCGCAAGTTTTCCTGAAGCATCTGTACTGTTTACAAAGAACGCAAAGAGACGCGCACGGGCAGCAAGGATGGCTCTGCTTTTGCCGCGCTCCTCCTGCAAAGAACCGAAGACAAGCGCATGACGCAAACGGTCGCGCGTGGACTGATCATTTCCAATCATCCCACGGACATAGAGATAGCGCATAAATACACTGACTGCTTCGCGCTCCTGACCGACAGTAGCTGCTGCATGCGTGGGATCGGAAAGATCGATGCCATAGCGGGACTGCGTCTGCGCAAAAATACTTTTGAGCGCAGCGATTTCCATGCGCACCGCCGCGCGCTCTTTTCCGATGGTCAGCATCTTTGCCGCGCTCTCTTCAGCAACCTTTTCTCCTTGTCGTAGTCGACTGCGCACACCGGAGCTTCGCTTGTATGTCTGCGAGGCATCCTGAATCACCTCTTGAAGCGCCTCGTGTACGGAGCCACGTCCTACAGAACCGAGAAGTGTCACACCCGAGAGAGGCAGGGCGATGATAGCCAGCGTGAGTACGGCTACAAGACGCGTGTGCGTGTCGAGTCGCCTGCGACTTGTGCGCTTGCGGGAAAGGGTGTGCATTTCTCACTATTATAGCGGAAAAGCCGCAAAATTTCGATGTCTCTCTCAGCGCACTTTTTCCAAGGTATCACACTTGGGGCTAATTCTGTACCGTACCCCGTCTACATCCGTAAACTTCGTATTATATCGCATATCAATAATATCTTGATGCCACGCACCATCAGAATAGATTTCATCTATTGCCTGCAAATTTTTCTTGATTTGATTTCGTATTTTCTCATTAAAATTATTTTTAGAAAGTTGCCACTGAATGGCGTCAATATTGCTTTGCATCAGCTTTTTCTTTTCCGGAATATTCATTTCCTTCTGTTCTGAAATTGGGGTTCTGGAAGTACGATCCCGCAGGCGCAGAGGGATAGACATGATGTGCGGTAGCGATGTAGCACTGATATCGGGATCTTCGCCGATACGTATGATACTCGGCAATGGCTGAGCCCGATACGGATCATCATCAAAATCAATATTAGGTTCTTTGCTGAAATCTTTTTCATGGATGCGACGAATAATTTTGTTGAGCGCAGCATTAAATTCCTGTCGGAATGTGCCTTTCCCTGGCTCGCTTGCGAACTTGTTTTTGGCATCCTTGGCACCTTTGTCGACCCATCCAAACATTTCCTCGAGCTCTACATCTTTACCCCCTCTCTGAAATTTACATGAGAGAGCTCCTCTATATTGAGGCGGATTTGATTCAAGAACAGTATTGGACTGAGCAAAACTCAGACGGAGCGAATCGAATTCTTCTTTACTGAGCAAATGGGCAAACGCATCTCGCACATCGGGAAATTTTTCGAGAATACCCTTCGTCTCTTTCTGCAATTTGCTATCCGTCATTTCCGGAGGATCGAGGTCATCAAGGTAACTCTTGCTGTCGGCACGATCGGATTTCTTTTCTCCCTTCCATTCCATATCTCGAACGTTCCTTGAGGCTAGATCTTCCGCATCAAAAGACTCTGGCATAGGGATGTTGGTATTTGTCACCAGTCTACTCTCTCTCTCTCTCGTTTTCGCAAGCCCCTGGCTGCAAACCGCTATCTGTAGACATCCCTCCTTTGCCCAATCTTCACCACCGTTACCGTCACCAGATGCTTCTGGATCGTATAGATGATCCGGTACGGCCAAACGCGGATGGCCCAGCCCCCTGCATACTCCCCTTCCAGCTTCTTGCCGCGGAACGGATTTGCACCCAGTGAATCGATAGCGTCGGAAATACGCTGCTGATCTTTTTTAGGCAACTTGCGTACATCCTTGAGGATACGGTCAGAGACGATAATGCTGTACCTCATTTGACACGGAGTTTTTTCTTAAACTGCTCAAATGGTATTTTTTTCTCTTTATCAATATTGCGAAGTCTTTTCAGGGTATCCGCCGCTTCCACGGGATCCGACATGATATCGAGTGTTTCCATCCAGCCCTCAAATTCATCGATGGACATTAGCACACCCTTTGGTTGCCCCTCGTATGTGATGACGATCGAGACCCCAGGAGTTTCGATTTCCTTGAGCATGGCAAAAAACGTGCTGCGAGCCTTGGATGCGGAAATGGTCTTCGTCATGGGTACATAGTATTGTACAATGGCATCGGAGGCAAGAAAAATCTATACTCCCCCCATGATCTCCTCCCTCCGCGGAGTCATCCACAAAGGCCCGATTGGTGAAGTGACTGTAGACGTACAGGGAGTGGGGTACAGAGTCGCCATTCCTCTGAATGCTTGGGAAATCCTGCAAGAAGGCGACCAGCGCATGCTCTGGATCTCAACCTATGTTCGCGAGGACCGGCTCGATCTCTATGGATTTCCGGATGCCACCGGACGATCCCTTTTTGAGGAACTTACGTCGCTACAGGGCATCGGCCCCAAGCTCGGACTTGAACTCTGTGCAGTTCCGAAAGATCTCCTCATGCAGGCGATCGGAGAAGACGATGCATCCATTCTTCAGAGCATCAAAGGCATTGGAAAGAAGACAGCGGAGAAGCTTCTACTGGAATTAAAATCTCTCGCGGAAAAACAGCCGGATCTTCTGCGAAGCTCAAGTAAAGACGGCAACATAGGTCACCAGTACGACCAAGATGCCGTCGAAGCACTGAAAACGCTCGGGTACGACGCCCCGACGATTCTGGAGACATTGCGTAATCTGCCGAAGGACATGAAGACCACGGAGGAAAGGGTGGCAGCGGCGCTGCGGGCGCTGTGACGATGGGTTTATAGCGTTGTTTGGGTTTATAGGGTTCATGGGGTTCCCTCTCTTGCATTCAATAAACCTTACAAACTCTACAAACTCCACAAACCCCATAAACCCAAACTCCTGCATCTTCAATCACCAGAAGCCCGTGCTATAGTGCTCACTCATGTTGCACCTCGATGTCTCCGCCGCGCTTGCCAAAGCCATCACCCCCTCGCGCGGAATTCCGGATCAGGAGCTGTCTTCGGTGCGCACTGGCATGCGCCGCTACATCGGCGACTGGCTCAAGGAGAGGGCAAAGGGCGAGCACGCGTGGTCCATGGACCCCTACGACCGCAAGACGATCGATGCTGTGAAAGAAGTTGCCATGCGTGCCAAAGCGGATCGCATAAAAACCGTCGTCTGGATCGGCATCGGAGGATCGGGCCTCGGGCCTCGTGTTATCCAGGATGTTTTTGAGGGGCCCGACACCATCGAGTTCATCGTCATCGATACTGTCGATCCGGCTGTCCTTAGTATGTACAAAGACCTCGTCGACTGGCGGTCCGCGCTCGTCGTCGTTGTCAGTAAATCCGGAGGCACGCTCGAAACCATGAGCGCGTTCTTCCTGTACTGGGATGCGCTGAAATCCGCAATGAAGGAAAAGGCTGCAGAGCGGGTCATCGGTATCACCGATCCACATGGAGGAGCACTGCGAAGCTTCTGTCTGGAGCGCGGCATTCAGATGCTTACGATTCCCCCTGGAGTCGGTGGACGCTACTGCATCTTCACGCCTGTGGGACTACTACCGCTCGCACTTCTCGGAGGAGACATCGCACAGTTTGTCCGTGGGGCCAAGGAAATGGACACTGTCTGCCAGGGAACGGTACTGGAAGAGAACCCAGCGGCAATGCTCGCTTCTATGCAATTTCTTCTGGATACAAAACGCGGCTATCCGCTGCGGGTCATCATGCCCTACTCCGCACGCCTCGAGCAGCTGGGGAGATGGGATCAGCAGCTCATCGCCGAAAGTCTCGGAAAAAACGAGACAGGGAATCCGATTCCTGTAGCCGCAATAGGAACGCAGGACCAGCACTCGCTTCTCCAGCAGTGGATGGCCGGCCCCAGGCTCCATTGGCATCTTTTCATCCGAGAAGAGGAGAAAGTGCGCCTCACGGTTCCCGAAGATGTGGAGGCCTCGTTTGCCCATATCGCCGGCAAGACCTTCGGTCAGCTTTTCGATGCCTGCTACGAGGGAACCAGTCGCGCACTCGGTGGCACAAAGCATCCATACATCACCATCACTCTGCCCCGGCTCGATGCCTACCACCTCGGCCAGCTCTTCTTCTTCCTTATGACGGAAGTCGTGCTCTTAGGAAAGCTCTACCGTATCGATCCGTATGGGCAGCCTGCGGTGGAGACAGGGAAGAAGATCGCCAAGGAGATTTTGAGTAGGGGGAGGACGGAGTAATATTCGCCGGTTTGCCTGTGCACTGGTTTGCCGGTGGGCATGCTCTCCCTGACACACAACCGGCAAACTGGCATAACCGGCAAACCTCTTTATAATGCATGCACATCTTCCCGCCCCCCCCCATGCCCGCTTCCGTCTCCGACGCAGAATTCAATGAACACGTTCTTGCAAGCAGCGTTCCCGTGCTCGTCGAGTTCTGGGCGCCGTGGTGTGGTCCGTGCAAGGCGATGCTCCCGATCGTCGAAGAGCTCGACAAGGAATATGCTGGAAAAGTGAAGTTCGTGAAGATGAACGTCGATGAATGTATCGATGTTCCAGGGCAGTACAATGTCATGAGCATCCCGACATTTGTCCTTATAAAAGACGGCAAGCCCGTTACCTCCTTCGTCGGCGCACGTACGAAAGAGGACATCAAGAAAGAACTGGATAAAGTCATCGCGTAATCATCTGATCCACTTCTTATCTCTCCTTATTATCTCTTATGACCATCGTCCTCGGCATCCTCGGCATGGCCTTCGGTGTTGTCATGATCAAATACCGTGAAGCTGTGGGCGATATGCTTGGTAGTGCCGACTGGATGAAGTATGTCGGCGGTAATTATATGCTTCCCGTCTGGCTCGGCATCTTTTTCTTCTTCTACTCGTTTGCGTATATGACGGGCACGATGGATTTCTTCCTCTCACCGCTCATATCATTTATCCCCGGAATGAGTAGGTAAAAAGCTGAGAAATAAAATCCCTCAGGAAGAAGGTGTATTTTTTCCAAAAGCTTATTTACACTGTGGTCGGAATGGGGCCAGAGCTCAGTTGGCCACCGAGCGCTTGCGCGAGGTGCCAGAGAATAAAATTTGCTCGGTCCTCGATCTTTCCATCATAACGTTATGTACATGGGGCTGTAGCTCAGTTGGTCAGAGCATCTGCTTTGCAAGCAGAGGGTCAAGGGTTCGACTCCCTTCAGCTCCACCATTCGGGAATTGAACTTACGGATTTGGCTCTTCCTTTATTTCCACAACACTGATCGGCTCTCCACGAATAACACGTCGAATATCGTCAAAGATTTGATCTGCCATCCGTTCCAGAGCTCCATAGACCTCAAGTGATGATGAAATGTCGTCGAGAGCTTCTCGCAAGCTGCAATTCGGTTCGCGCATGTGCGCCGCAGCCATAGCGATGAGGTTCGCATAGGCGTCTTGCGTGCGCTCTATGTAAAACTTTTCCACAACTGTGGCAAACTCCGAGATAAAGGTAGGTTGTCCGAGGGAACCCATAACGATAGTATTATATCATATTTTTTGTTAAATTCCATTATGACCGCTTTCCTGCGACGATACACGCGCAAAAAGCATCACAACGCCGATCACCCCCAAAATCCCCACCATCCCCAAAAAACTTGAGAGGATCTCTGCATCGGAAAACCCGCGTTTTGTGGCGTTGAAGACCACAGACGAAAGTGGCTTCCACTTTGGACCCGCAGCGAAATCGGTAATGAACACATTGTCCGTGGTAAGCCAGAAGACGATGATGAACGCAATCGCCGCCTGTCGCTTCCACTCCCGACCCGCCAGAGCAATCGCCTGTGCCGGCTTCCTTAGTAATCCAGAACCGATCATCCACAGCTTCTGGCGCTCGCGGTTTCCCCAGAGGCTCTCCCACAGAAAGAAGCTGATAGGAATGCTAAACGATGTCATCAGGAAAAGAAGCCACAGGAAATTGCCCCGAAGAAGCCCACTTCCTGTCACTACGAGACTGAAGAGAACGTACGCAGCTTCGGGAACGAGCGCGAGAAAGTAGAGTGCAGGAAGCCACCATGCGCGCTTACGCGGATGCTCCTGAAAGACAACAGAGAGTGTAAACCCACCACATACAGAAAGTGCGGCAGTTGCTGCCCCAAGGCCGATCATGACGGTAATGGCGCGCGCTGTGTGGGTCATGAGAGTGAAATTTCCTTGAGAAACAATCTCCGCAACGGAGAGGAGCGACCACCAAAGCGGCCAACTTAAAAGCAGTACCACGCACCAGCCAGTTATATGTCTGACATGCAACAAAATGGAAGATTGCCCGCGCATACCCGAGAACCATAGCGGACGCAGTCGGCGCCAGAGCAGAAGAATGCAACTGCTCAGAAGTCTCGCAGCAACATATGCCCCTAAAGTGGCAGCAAGTCCCACAACGATCATAAACGCCGCCTCGCTTACAGCGCGCGCCTGAAACCCTTTCTGGATGAAAAGCGGCGTCCAGTAGAGTGCAGTATTGCCACTAATCATCTGGATGACCCAATAATCGAAGAAGGTAAGAAGAAAGAAGAGCGCAAACGAAATCGGAAATCCGCGGATCCAAAGGGGAATGTCATCGAAGAGAGATTCGAGAAGCGGTGGAAGGTCATGAAGCATATTGCTCTGCTTCACGATGAAGAGATGACGCATGAGGTACACGGGAAAGTAGTGGATCCCAAGAACGAGTGCGGGAAGAACGATCGTGGAGGACAGACGATCACTAAAAAGAAGCGAAGCCCAAACGGAAACAGGCGTGTAGATGTGAAACAGATCGAAGTAGGAAAGCGCACGCACCACAGGATTCACCGCGTACACACCGATAATGATCCCAAAAAGCCAGTGAGGCGTTTTGCGGAGGATTTCCGAGAGAAGCCCTCCACATATAATTGCAAAGAGTGAAGCGACAACGGAAAGGGGTACGGAATTTTTGAGAGCGGAAAACAGTGCGCTATCCCACATGCCGATGATGCCATCGGTGGATAATGCAAATGTCACGGTAAAATTCCGGTCGATGCTGAGAAGCGGCACAACGAGAATGAGACCGAGAAGAAGGATGGAAAGGGCCCAAAAGAGGACATTGAGTGTATGGAGCCCACGAAGCACGGTACGCATACAGCGCTACTCTAATACGGCTTCGCTATGAAAACATCAGCAATGCTTAGTGGCATTTTCTCTGGCAATTGAGGTGGGCTACGCCGCTAATCATAATGTTTACTTGCAACATGGCATAACGCTTGCCTCCAAAATCGGCACAGATTATTCTCAATCCCCGTACACTTCCCTCCTCCTTACTATGAAAAAGCTTCTCGTGGTTCTCCTTGCCTTCTGTATCATTGGCACAGGATATTTCGCCATTTCGCATAGGACAGAAGATTCCGGCCCCAAGGAGCTTACAGTGCTCTCGTGGGACGACTACATCGGACCCGATACCATTGCCGATTTTGAGAAGGAAACCGGAGCGACGGCTACCTACGAGGTTATCAAGAGCAATGAAGAGGCTCTTGCACGCGTGAAGTCCAACCCCGGTGTCTATGACGTTATCGTCGTCTCGGACTACATGGTAGATATCATCCGCACGGAAGGAGGTGCAAAGACACTCGACAAAAAAAACTTGAAGAATCTGGCAAATATTGGTGATGCATTTCGCGGCAATTACTTCGATGAGAAGATGGAAGTGAGCGTCCCGTATGCGTTCGGCACCACGGGGTTTGCCGTGAATACGAAGTTTGTGATGGACAAGCCTATTTCGTGGAAGGAGCTTAGTAAGCCCGAGTACAAGGGCAAGATCGCCATGATCGACGACATGCGCTACGTACTCGGCTCTGTGCTGATGGAACTGGGATTCAGTCCCAATACCGTGGAGCCTGAGGAGATTGCTGCAGCTGTCGAGCTTTTGAAATCCGTGATGCCCAACGTCGCGAAGATCACGGAAAGTAGCCCCATCGATCTCATGGTCAATGAAAACGTGTGGGTAGCGTACGCATGGAGCGGCGATGTCCTCCAGATGAACACCCAAAACGCGGATATCGCGTACAAGATCCCTGACTACGGATCACTTACGTTCCTCGATAACATGGTGATTCCGGCTGATGCGCCCCATAGTGCAATGGCGCACAGCTACATAGACTTCATCCTCCGCCCGGATGTCTCCGCTGCGATTACAGATGAAATCCAGTACGGAAATCCGAACTCTGCTGCTTTGCCGAAGATTTCCCAGGAGATCCGCGAAAGCACGATCGTCTTCCCTGAAGCAGATACACTCGCCAAGCTGCAGTACATCAAGGACATCGGTGACGATATTGCGCTCTACGAGGAGGCTTGGGAGGGCATCAAGCAGTAGGAATCCTCCAGTGATCCTTTGCGAGAAGTCGAATCTCTCCCTGTGGAGGGATGACTCCCACGGCACTCAGCTCGATCTCCGCATGAGCGAGTTCGAGGTGCGTATAGGTGACACCGTGGATGAGGTACGTGTGCTGCGAAGTAATTGCTGATCGATCGATGGACAATAACAATCCTGCATCTGCCCCCTCCTCGGGAGTCCACCGCGCGCTATGTGCCCAAAACGCAAGAAGGGAATGGGGATCGGTGCTTGCCCCTGTAATAATGCGAAGGTGCGGCGTTGCCGACGGTACGACATTTTCTACGCCAAGCGTCCAAGCCGCGCGCAGAGAATCGGGACGCCAGCTACTATCGCGCGTGGGAGCGAATCCTATGACCCCCTGATCATCCATAAGAAGTACCCTGTCGCAGAATTTGCAGAGCAACGGAAAATCGTGACTCACGATGATAGTAGCCCCACTGCGCTTTGTACGTGACAGGATGTACCCGCTTGTGACAGCCTCAAAGAGATGCCCGATGCCCTGAAACGGCTCATCGAGGAGGAGAATCTCCGGGTCCATCATGAGGCAACGCGCGATCTCCGCACGCTTCCTCTGGCCACCGCTCATCATGCGGGGCAATTTATGCAGATGACGATCAATCTCCAGTTCTGAGAGGAGCTTTGCATAGACCTGTTCCCACGCACGCACTTCTTCGAAGGGCTTGCTGCAGCAGGCAAGTCCCAGCTCAATGTTCTGACGAATCGTGCTTTCCTCAAGGAGGCAATCCGCCTGCGACATGTAGTGCACCTGCTCGGACGGAAAATGTTCGCGGATCTTTTTGAGGTATGTGGTCTTTCCCGATCCGGACTTTCCGAAAATACCCACAATTTCGCCATGCAGTACTTCCATAGCAGGCACCGAAACCGCGAAGGTTTTGTGGGTGACGGTAACGGCAGGGAACTGCAGGGGGGCAGACATCAATGGACTCAATATATACCGTTTTCCACCCATCACGTCACCACCTTCTCCAGTGCTTTTTCTTCAACTGCGCACTGAAGCTCCATGCCAATCCTCTCCCCTACACTGAGCGATTCGCCATACAAATAACGTGAATAGGGAGTAGCAAACGTTCCCGGAGACCCCGGCATGCGGAAGGAAACGTCGAAGATAACGATGTCCTCTTTGCCGTCTTCGGTAACCACAGCTCCTTGTAGTGCAAACGGCCCAATGATCCCCTTACCTGTAGGATCGATGCTCTTCGGAAGATTCTTGCACGCTTTCACGAACTTCTCTCCGAGTTCAAATGCCTTTTCGAGAATCGACTCCTTCACGGTCACAGCAATGTGCCCGGTCTCTACCATCTTCACCGGGGTGAACTGCTTCGCCCATGCCTGATCCTCGGCCATCATCCGAAGGAAACCGTCGAGATTGGTTTGCCGGCGGGTATCGGTACCGAGTAACTCCAACTCTCCTGTGAGCGGCGAGTAGAAGAAGTTGAAATTCACCGGCGCACCAACGATAAACTCTTCGATCATCGCCCCCTTCAGGCTTTCCTCGGTGATCATGCCCGAGGCGATATGTGCCGCTACGCGCTCTTCATACTCCGTCGCAGATGCGAGGAAAAACCCACGTTCGTAGCTGCGCTGTGCCTCGCGAGCTTTCACGATGACCATGCGCCCGAGATCGATGTCCTTCGAAGACTTGTAGGACTTCGGTGTGCGGATGCCGGCATCCCGCAGGAGATGAATCTGGTTATAGGGCTGGTCGCGTTCTTCGAGCTTCAGGAGATGGCGCGATCCGAAGATGGGCAGAGAAAACTCCTCTTCTACTTTTGCGTAGTCGCTGAAGTACACCCAGAAATACCTACTATGAACAAAAATTGTATTCATCTTTTGGAGCTTCTCTATATGCTTTTTGAGAAGTACGTCCTCAAATTTATCCACAACGATAGTCTGATCGATACATCCTTTTTTCTTCTCTGTTCGGAAATACGTGTCATACGTCTTCTCCCTCCCTTTGCGCGCTATGCACGCCGTGGAAAAACCGTGCTTCTTTGCTCCATGTGCAATGTCGAGAGCGCTGTGACCGCCGAGCATACCGACGGAGAGATGCTTCTGGTCGTAGCCCTTGAGGATGGAGGAGAGATCCATAATTTTGAATGCTCAATCGCTATCCCAAAATATCACCAAGCCTTTCACCTGCAATTGCCTCCTTGATCTCCCGTGCGATGCGACGGCCGGTACTCATGGGTTCATCATACTTCAGCCAGCTATACGGCGATCCCATCGTGAAGGGATTGGTACCCGCGACGATGCGAGCGGAGATCTCGAAGACGAAGATCTCGAGCTTCCGTGTGACAATGCACTCCAGACAGAACGGACCAAAGAGACCTTTTTCGGCGCCCTTGAGCTTCCTACTCTCCTCCACCACACGCTCTCCCATTGTGAAAAATGCGGGCAAGAGCGACTCGCGGATAACGACGGGAATATTTCCGACGATGGTGTAACTCGTATGGATGTTCGCTGCGAGCTGATCTTCCGCGCGGATGCGTCCGATGCTGTCGGCGTTGCTCTCGTAGCGCTTGTCGAAGCTCATGATCTCGAGTTCGCCGGTAAGCGCCGACTGAAAATAATGCGCGTAGATGGGTACACCGACGATGTACTCTTGGAGCGCGAAATCGTTTTGCTCGGGGTACTTTCGGTTCTTCACCTCGTAAAACTGCTCCGGACTCTTGGCGATGAAGTAGCCAAATCCTCCGCCTGCTCCGTGAAACTTCACGATAACGGGCTTTGCGATTTCCTCAGGAGTGGCAAAGACATGCGGGAGCTTTAAGCCCGCTGCTTCCAGCCACTTACGCTCCATGCTGCGGTCACTCTCCCACTCCAAAATCCCCTTCGTGCCGAAGTACATCGCGCGCATATTCTTCACGCGGTCATGGCCCATGTACGCGATGAACGAGCCATGCGGAATGATGATCGCATTGCGCTTGATGAGCTCGTCCTCGATGGACTCCCACTCGCTCCAGTCATCGACGAGAATGATCTCATCAGCAACACCGTAACTCTTGTACGCGCGCTCTGTCCCCTTCTTGCACACCACCAGATTGCGCATGCCTTCCTGCCGCGCGCCATGGAGAATCTGCAGCGCCGTGTGACTCCCCATCGTCGCAATGACGTAATCTGAGGGGTTACTGGAAGCCTGTGATGATGACGTTTTTGCCATGGTATTTCGTGAATGGTAGCAGAGAAGAGACTAACTATTCAAGGGCATCCCTTCGTGTGAGGCGGGATCCGGTCGCATTGGAAAAGTGCCGTTACGCATCCAGTGAATGGAGTGAAGAAAATGCCCTGTGTGAGCGACGAGCCTCAGCGAGGAGCGAGTTGGCATTTTCCGCTCCATTCGCGCCAGAGGCGTAGGCATCTTTTCCATCAGCGACCACGCTTTTCTTTGCATACTTTCTATTGGCAAGACAAAAGAAAGTATTGAACCGAGAAAAACATCCAGTACTCCTCATTCTATATGAGGGCGACCCCCGCCCCCTAACCCCCTCCCGTCGGGAGGGGGAAACCAAGCCACTCCAAACCGAATGTTTATGCTATGATAGAAAGCAATGAAACGTCTCCTTTCCTTCCTTATTCTCGCTCTCATTCCTGTCGCGGTTCTCGGGTCCCTGCACCCGGAACGTCTTGTCTCGGCACCTATTCCCGAGGAACGCTATGCATCCACGCATGGGGCAGACATCGTTGTATTCGTCCGCGACGGCTGCCCGCACTGCGCGGCATTTGAAGCGTTCGCCGTCGCCAACAAATGGAACGTGGAGTACCACGAGATCACCGAGATCGGTGCTCCCGAACTCTTTGCCGAGGTGCAGGATCACGCGCCTGCGCTGCAACAAGGTGTACCGACGATCATCATCGACGGCAAAATCCTTCAGGGGTACGAGACCGACGTCACAACCGGAGTGCACTTGCAGCAACTCTACGACGAATGCCGCAGTTCAGTAGCAGGATGTATGCCGTTTGAGGACTTCCTCAGCGGCCCCGAGCATGATCTCGAGGTTATGAGCGCGGCGAACGCCACCTGCACCGAGCACTGCGAAACCGATACGGGCAAGTACACGCTCAATCTCTGGTTCATCGGGCCAGTGGATCTCACGATCATGACACTCCCGACATTGAGTATCCTCCTTGGCTTCCTCGACGGGTTCAACCCCTGCGCGATGTGGGTGCTGATCACACTCCTTACACTGCTCATCAACACCCACGACATGAAGAAAGTTTGGGTGATCGGCGGCACATTCCTCTTTGTCAGCGGCGCGGTGTACTACCTCTTCATCGCCGCTTGGCTCAATGTGTTTCTCCTAATCGGCTACAACATGTGGGTGCAAAAGATCATCGGACTTGTAGCCATCTGTGGTGGTGGTTTTTACCTCTATGAAGCCTTCGGCAAGGACCCCAACCAGTGCAAGGTGACCAATCTCTCGCGGCGTCAGCGCACCATCGCACGCATGAAAGAGATCATGGAGTTCTCTGCCTGGCCCGCGATGATCCTCGGGGTCGCCGTACTCGCAGTCTCGGTGAACATGATCGAGCTCGTCTGTACCGCAGGCCTCCCAGCGATCTTCACACAAATCTTGGCGTTTAATAACGTCACGGATGCCGCCCGCTACGGCTACATCAGCCTCTACATCCTGATGTACATGATCGACGACTTTGTGATCTTCGGTATAGCGGTCTACACGCTCCACGCAACCGGCCTCACCACAAAGTACCGCCGATTCACCCTGATCTTCGGCGGAGCACTAATGTACGCTCTTGGGATACTGCTGATTTTCTTTCCGGAGGCACTGACGTTTGGTTAGGCCAGCCCCCTACTCACATCCCGCCAAATCGGCTGCAGTGGATCATTGTTCGTCGAGCGATTCAGGTGATTGATCACCGACCGGACATCGGAAAGTAGCTTGGGAATATTTTTCTCAGCAGTAGCGGAATAGGCTTCTGGACCTTTCAAGAATATTCTGCGGAATCTCCCGCGGAGTTCTTCGGCAGCAACTCCCCAGAGGTATTGCGCCTCGGGAATATTTCCCTGTTCCAGTGAGCGGTATACCCGAAGCACGGTTGCAGCGATGTCCCAACGAACAGGGTCACCCATAAACTTCTCCCACTCGGGATCGTACATATCGCCGAAAACCTCTCTGCGCTGGGAAGAGTCCATAAATGAATTCTATGCATGCTCATAGAAAACGCCAGAGGAATTGAAAATTTTTGGAGGCACCAGTGTTACTGAATTCTACATTTTAGCACATGATTTTTGTCTACAGAAATGATAGAATAACGAGATATGAACGAATCAAACATTCACATTTATACAGATAACGAAGCAGCCAATCGGCTATCGAATCAGCAGGAAACCCTGCAATCCCTCGCCTTGTGCTTACCGCGAACGAGAGAGCGTGTTCAGCAATTACTTCAAAATGGCCTGGAAGATGCAGAGCAAATAGTTAGCCTCGAAAAAGCGAATAAGATTCAAGGAAAATTTGACCAAGGTAACGGGGTCATCGCCGCTGTCGATGAAAAAATCGTTGCCATGGCGAACTTCGATCTTGTGGGAACGTGGAATCGCAGACCTGTATTTGAAATCTGCGATGTGGTGACTGATCCGCAGCATCGTGGTATGCGATTATCATCAGTAGTACGAGAGCGCTGCATGCAGGAAATTTTGAAAAAGACGCCAAGCGCCTATTGGTTAGGATGCACTAAAGATGAAAAAATCATTGGAACTTATGAGCGATGGAAAAGTACTGGTGCATGTGAGGAAATCGGTGGAGACGATTATGAGGACATTAAGAACCAAGGATGTGGAGAGTCACCAATGGCAGAGGATAAGCGCACTGAAGCACGAAATTGGTATATTGGATGCAGGATATTTCTTGTAGATCTTCAGAGATTAGCCAAAGATCGAGTTAAGTGAGTATCAGAAACACCGGATGGAGGTGCCGGTGGGAATTGCACCCACGTATGGGGGTTTTGCAGACCCCTGCCTTACTACTTGGCTACGGCACCATGTAAGCATGCAGAGAATACAGCAAATCCATTGTTCTCACTACTGAGGCACCGATATTCGAATAACCGGTATCCGGATATCCGAATTTATTTCTTCTTCGTCTCCGGATCCACCAGCGTGAATCCTTCGAAGATTGCGAAGAGCTTTTCTTCCAGAGCATCTTCAATAGCAACTGGTGTGGTTGCGGTCACAGTGTAGCCACGAAGCGCCTCAGAGAAGCTCATTTGGTAGTACCTCCTTCTCGGTTCCGCTTCACTCGGTTGCGCGGAAAAAATATGTACGTCCATCTTGGATCCATCGACGCGTACAGAGCGACTATCGATCAATGTGTAGCCCGGGAGAACAGACACGGAGCGCATGCTTGCCGAACTGAAATCCTCATCACTCACTTCCTGTGAGAGCGCCTCACGGGTGACAGCTACCGTGGGAAACTGACCGGAAACAGCCTCCTCCGCCTGAAAAGCAACAATGGTTTCTGGAGGAACCCCGCGCTGAAGGAGCGTCTCTGCATCAACGACGATCCACCCATCGGGCAAACAGGCTCCAATCTCCCCATCCCAATAATCTTCCGTACACACACTGGCTGTTCCCCCTCCTCCACCTGGAAGAGTGCAAGCAGAAAGCATAATCGAACATATAACTGTAGATACTGCAAGGCGATGCATGGCACTCACTATACGGTCTACAGAGCGTGCATGCACCGAAAGCGTATTGACGATCCATCGCATGATGAGGGACTAATGATCATTAGATCATATAAATGAATCCGCACAATGCTCCCATAATTGAGCGAACCCCCGAAATTTGATAGAATAATCAGATTTATGCGCAAACACCTTTCCATCGCACTCCTCTTCGCACTCGTTCCCCAGGTCGCGCTTTCGGCAGCTCTCATCGAGATACCGGATACCGTTGCGGGACTTGGAACAACAATGGTCTTTAAGGGAATGGAGGCCGGAAACGCTATCGATATCACGGTGGTTCCTCCCTATGGACCCGAGACTGTTCTCACTGCACAAACAGACAGTACCGGCAGTGCTTCCGTGCGCATCGAAGGATCGGCACTCACGGTTGCAGGGGACTACAATGTGGAAGCGAAAGGAACAAAAAATATTGCGCCTGCAGTGTCCGCATTCACTGTCCTTCCGGATTCTATCGATGCGCAGCAAAGCACACTGGAGGCTGGAAGTGATGTCCTCTCTGCAGACGGTACGGACATCTTGACTGTGCGCGTCATTGCGCGCGATCGGTACGGAAATCCTGTCGCCGGACGACGCTTTGCACTGATCTCCAGTCGGTCCGAAGACCAGATCACTGCAGCAACGAGTGAGACAGATGCAGAGGGAGAGCAAATGTTTGAAGTGTCTACATCCGCAGCCGGCGTCATCGATCTACGGGCAATGGACCTGATCAGCGGCAAGCTCATCACAGGTTCACTGCAAATCGCAGCAGAAGGATGGGCCATGGGAGGTAATGACTGGAGTACGGGAAGTCGCATGCTTGCGGCAATGTACGGAAGCCGCCCGAGCGCCAATACGTATGCACCGGCAAATCTCGCCGGACGCAGATTCTTCGGACAGGTCGGTAGCACTTTCGACGTCGTGCATCATTTCGAGATCCGTCTCGACCGCGATGTAAAGGAGGTCACCGTCTACGAACCGCTCTCGCTGGATATCTCTGCTGTAGACCGTAACGGCAACGTTGTTGAGGACTACACCGGCACAGTACAGATCTATACCACGGACCCCGAAGCACTCCTCCCGAGCGAGATCCGCTTCACGCCGGGTGATTTCGGCGTCAAGCGCCTCAGCCTCTCTCTTCGGTTCCAGACACCAGGCGAACCCAATATGATCGGCGAGCCGACGCATGTAATCCGCGTGGAAGAGTCTGGCAGCTGCGCTGCCCCAGGCTCACTAAGCTGTGTGTTCGGAGAACATGAGATCATCGTGCGCGCTACAGAAGGAGGGGGAGATAGCGGCCGCAATATCACCGTTTCCTCACCGCTTCCGGATAGCACGGTGAGCAGCGACACTATCACCGTCGAAGGCAAGGGGCCTCCGTTTATCAATATCGAAGTCACTGGAGGACTGCGTGACGTACAGGGGGAAACAGACGACACCGGACAGTTCGCCATAGGGATCGAGCTCGATACGAGGAAAATGGATCACACGCTGCGGGTACGCGATGCATCGGGCCGCTACGACTCCGGAAACATCAGCGTCCGTCTGGATAAAATTCCGCCGGAAGCCGGTGAAGTAGTGTTTGACCCCCCGTCGACAGAGGTGGGATCACCTGTTGCCGTACGTGTGCTCAGCGAAGCTGGACTTACAGCTGTGCTCGTCCTTGGTGAAAACGAAACGAAGCTCACGGAAAGCAGAACGGCTTCGGGCACCTACTCCGGCATCTTCACGCCTACGATCGTCGGGCCAACCATGGCCATCATTCGCCTGACAGATGGCGCTGGAAATACCGGTGAAACACGCGTGCAGCTCTCCATTTCCGCACAGGCTCTGGCAACTGTCACCGGGATACGCGCGACCCCGAAGATCGAGCAAATCGATCTTTCTTGGAATCCTCTCGAGGATCCAGTCGTTGAAGGCTACCGCATCTATGTTGGCACAGAGCCAAAAAACTACAGCAGCTATCTGGATAGTCCCGATCCCCGAGGCAGCGCAACTGTAGGAGGACTCAAGCCCGGAACGACGTACTACTTTGCTGTCACGGCACTTGCAGGTGACCGCGAGAGTAGATCCAAGAGCATCGAGGTTACGGCGGTACCACTCGGACTCAAGCTCGATGTCACGCCCCAAGACGGCGCACTCCTTATAGAGTGGTCTTCACTCGATGAAGACACTCCCCTTTCCACATACAAACTCGAATACGGCGTGGAGAACGGGAACCTCACAGAAATCCGCATGATCAATGGCGACCTGCGCGCATACACTCTGCGAGATCTCCTCAATGACGTGAACTACTTCCTGCGCCTCACGCCTATCACCACCACAGGTGACGCGCTTAATGATCTCGCCGCGGAAGGCCAGGGCTCTCCTGCTGCAACAGGTGGAGGATTCCACCCGACAGCAGCGGACCCGGTGCCGTTTGGCATCATCGGGAGCGGCATCGGTACTGGCCCTTCCTACTCTTCTCTGCCAAGCAAACCTGGTACCCCCCCCTCTATTCCGCCATCTGGAACAGTCCATAGTGGAGCTCCTGAAACGCCGGGAACCGGCATTCCCCCCATCGCCTGGTGGATTGCGGGGGCATTCTCGACGGTAGCGTTCTACGTGCAGATGCAGCGTCGCAAAACAATGCGCGTCACGCTACAATTTCTGCAGAGTATGGAGGCGCAGTACCGCAATGTATAAGTTTGCTCGTTTGCTCGTTTGCCTGTTAGCCCGATCCCATCAGCAAAAAATCTGGCACTACTGGCAAACCAGCACAACCAGCAAACAATGTCATCCACTCCCGCAGCACCGGCATCTCGAGAGAAGCCGAAAACGATATCCATCGGCGGAGTCACGTACGATCTCTTCGTCCAGATCCCACATGATAGTGTCCACAAGGAAGGATCGCGATGCTTTGAAATTCCGCTCGGAACGAAGCTCAAGGTGAAACGGGTCATCGAAACATGCGGAGGAGGAGCTGGAAACACTTCCGTAGGTCTTTCTCGCCTCGGATGTAGTGCATCCATCTCTTCTGTCCTCGGTGAAGACCAATGGGGCCAGAGACTCCTCGAAAACTTCCGCAAGGAGGGTGTGGCAACAAATAGTCTGACGGTGGTGGAGAAAGAAACCACCAGCTTCTCCATCATTCTGAGCGCTAGCGGTGGCGAGCGGGCCATCCTCTATACACCAGGAACAAATGCACATCTGCATGATGCGGTGTTTGACCGCGCTGCCTTAGCAGATGCTGACTGGGTGATCCTCAACCATATCCAGGAACAGGGATGTGTCATCCAGGATGATATCTCCGCTGTACTTAGGACATCCAAGAAAGGATTCACCTGGAATCCAGGAGGATGCATTCTGGATCGCGGCATACAGGAAGAACAAAATCGCCTCCTGCTTTCGCGTACCACACTCCTCATCCTTAACCGTGAAGAACTGGAGCGGTTTACCGGCATCGCCGATACGCACGCGGGAATGCGGCGCATCATGGAATGCGGTACACGCTTTGTCTGTGTGACCGATGGAGCAAGGGGCTCCATAGCAACGGATGGAACGAAGTTCTACCACTGCCCGGTCTGCCCGGATGCCAAGGTCATCGACACGACCGGTGCGGGAGACGGCTTTACCACTGCAGCAAGCTGGGCACTGCTCAGTGGACACGACTTGCCGTTTGCCATGAAGGCGGGTACAATCAATAGCGCAAGTGTCGTTGGGGTCATGGGTGCCCAAGGCGGCCTGCTCACAGACATCGAGTTACGGGAGAGAATCAGGAGTACGAATATCGTTGTCTCTGATGAATCGTTCTAACTCCGCAAACCAGCAAACCCCGCTACCCAGCAAACCTTCTCTTCTATGTCCGACGACATCATCCTCCAGGTTCAGGAACTCATCGAGAGCGCAAACGCCTCTCTAAAAACCGCAAATGCACTCCTGCGTCAGGTCACCGGTGTCGTGGACACTGACCGCGAGCGTATAGTTTCGCGCGCCGGAAGCATGAGCCCCGCAGGTGCGGTATCCGGAAAAGTAGTTGAAGGAGTCTTCGACGGCCAGAACATGCTCGATAGCAACGGACAGACATACCCTGTGCCGGCAAACTATGCATCCAAGAGCAAGCTCGTCGAAGGTGATGGTATGAAGCTCACCATTACCGACGAAGGAAAATTCGTCTACAAGCAGATCGCTCCACTCCCCCGGAAAATGGCTGTAGGGGTTCTTATCCAGGAAGACGGCCAGTACAAAGTCCTCGCAGACGGCAAGGCATACCGCGTCCTGCTTGCGTCCGTAACTTTCTACCGCGCAGAAGTCGGCGATCAGGTCACGATCCTCCTTCCTGAAACGATGGAAGCGAAGTGGGGCGCCATTGAAAATGTCCTTCCTAAGCACATCGCACAGGCTGCGGCGCGCGCGAGCATGGGAGCATCCGACGACGGAGATGGGGAGCTGAGTCCGAGAGTGGAGAAGTAGCTTCGTAGCTGAGTAGCTACGTAGGCCAACTTTATGAGAGTCCGATTTGCGGTGCATGCAACACCTACGCAGCTACGAAGGTACCAAGCTACCCAGCTACCACGCTATTTGCTACGCTCTCCCCCGATGAAGCTCCCTGCCCGCATCGCTATTCCCGTTGCATTCGCTGCGCTGTGCGCTCTGGGAGTCATCTTCCTCGTATGGTGGCAACTACGGATGTCCAGCAGGGATCTTCTCAAGCAGGTAACGGGAACCGGCATCACCATGCAGGATTTTGCGCCGTCATTTGCCCCTGCCGCAGCCATCGACCCGAAAGACCGCGCGGTACTGCACCTCCGAGAGGGCGACATCTTCGCGCTACGGGGAAACTGGACGCAAGCAGAGCACGAGTACAAGAAGTCTGTGGAAAATGGTGGAGGCCTTCCTGCACTCAGAAAGCTTGCGCAGGCACAGCTGCAACGGCGTGATATCGACAGCGTACGCTCGACCATTCGTGCGCTTCGGGCGGCTGGAGCAAGAAGCGAAGATCTGCTGCTTCTCGAAAGCATCGTGGCGCTTCGCACCGGACAACTGACAGACGCACGCGGGATGCTGGAAGCCGGAAGTGACAGTCCCCAAAAACACTACGGCCTCGCCCTCCTTGCTATCGTCGAGGGCAATCACCCGCTGGCGCAGCAGGAACTTGCACAAGTGATCGGTGGATGGGAACCGGTGCTGCGATCCTACGCGAGAAGTCTGCAGGCAGCCTACGACGAATTCGCGCTGTTTCCGGAAAGCACCGAGCTCCATCTCACTACTCTTCTTTCACGATCTCTCGCGCAAGTGCACGAGTGTGAGCTGGCACTGCCGCTCCTCAGCACTGTCACACGTACACAAGACGACTACCGCGATGCGTGGATCGTGCAGGGCTACTGCGAGCTCACAACGGAACGGGCAGATAGCGCTGTCTCCTCTCTGGAGCATGCGTACAATCTCGATCCCTCGAAGCCCGAGACGCAGTACTTCCTCGCACGCGCCTACAGTGCACGCGGGGAATATGAGAATGCCATCACCTTCCTCGAGTACAGTCTGCAAAACGGCTTTGAGCCCCAAGGGGAAATCCGCAGAGCCATTGCGCAAGAAGCAGTAAAGGGCGGAAAAAATGATCTTGCACTGGAAAACTTCGCAGCCCTCCTCGATGCACCCGATGTCACCATCGAGGACTTCGCGGGCTTCACCGCTATGGCTCTCGCCCTCGGCAAAAACGATGATGCGCTGGTGAAAGCCGAGAAAGCTGTGGAGAAGTTTCCAGCCAGTGCCTCCGCCCACGCCGCTCTAGGCTCCTCACTCGCCGCACTCGGGAAAACCGAGGAGGCACGCATTAGCTTCCAACAAGCCCTCGACATTGATCCGTATATGGAGGAGGTGAAGGAGAAGATGAAAGAGCTGGGGAAATAAACATGCATCTTCAACTGATTCTGGGAGCATAATAATATCCTCCAGCGCACCACCTGTCCTGAGCGTAGTCGAAGGGTTCTTGGTGCGCACACGTAATTATTGAATCGATGACGCAGCAAGGAACGTACGTTGGATTTAAAAATCATCATCCGAACCTCCTGCATCTGTCTTCCAATCATCCAGCCCAAGATCATATTTGTCTTTATTAGGATTGCCGAACATTGTTTTGAAAGCATCGAGCGCATCATTCAATGCATCTACGGCACCGCCAATATCACCGCCATCCTTCGGCCCCTTCCTGAGCCGATCAGCAATATCGAGCAAATGATCAAAGCTCTCCACAAGGGGCGGACGAATGCGACGCACAGAGGCGCGGATGTCGGTGACGATAGCCCGAAGTTCCACATCGCTTATGCGATATGGCAGACCCTCAGGGATTTCAAAGAGTGGAGCGATGCGGGGGAATTCCCCATCTTTCGTCGTCCCGCTCGCGATCCTGATGATGTGATCGATGAGCCACTGCTTCGCCTGGTTAAAGACCATGCTTGGAGAGCCGCCTAGAAAATCCGGCGCAGTAATCGTTGGACGCGTGCTTACAGGCTTCACTGTTTCGCCGGCTAGGCGTGCCGCTTGCTTGAGCGCAGCGGGAGGAACCTGATTCTCAGGCGTTGGAGGCGCACTATCCGCGCCTTCTACAGAACCATGCGGAGATGCGTCTGCAGCTGGCATGGAATCCTGTACCGGAGAATCTTGGACTGGGGGTTTTGCTGTGGAATTCTGTTGATCATGAATAGAGGGCTCAGCTTCAATTTGTTCAGTGGCAGCAGAAGGCAAAGGTTTTTTCTCATGCTCGGGAAATCCCCTGTCACGGCTGCTGTGTGCAACGTCGCTTTCGACCCTCTCGGAATTCTGACCGTCGTAAAAACTATCGGTGACTTCATCGTCCGTTGCAGCATCACCCTGCGCGCTCTGACGGATAACCGCCTCTTTGTCGATCTTGTACCGCGCATCAAATTCTTTGGCATCCGCACGCACCGACGCGTCGGTCCCCTCATCCGGAACCGTGTCACCGCGATAGGACTCCAAAAAGGCAGCGTCATCGTCCAGCAATGATTTGAGTGCTGCTTGCGTTTCCAGAAGGACATGACGAGCAAGAAGCGCATCCTCAGCACTGACTTCTTCAGGAAAAGGAATGTCCTCAACAAACGACGCTATCTGCGCACCGGCATTCGCATGATCCTGACAGTAGGTGTTGATGGTGAAGATAAGTCGGTCACGAAATGCCTCGCCCTCTGGCGTCGCGTCATCACGGTAGATTCTTTCGAGTGCCAATGCAGCCTCTCCATGAAAATAGCCTAAGGCTGGTGCTGTGTACGGCTTTTTTATCACCGCAAAACACTACGAAAAATGTGCAACCTTAGCAAGAAAATCTCAGACAAAGAACTTATCAAAAACCGCATCCAAGAATGGGTACTCTCAGAAGGTATTTCAATAACCGTTTCTAGCTTTATGGGGCGATAAAAGCATCCAATAAATAATTCGCGAAGATCGGCTTTGCCGATCTGGAGCAACACTTTGCCGGAAGGAGAGCCCGTGAGAGGAAACCCGGAGGGTTTCCTTTCACGAAAAAAACAAAAAGACCAGTGACCTGGCCTTTTTGTGTTTGTTTGGGTCCCATCGACTATCAGATGCATAAATGCGGCTGAGTCGCGTGAGACTTGGTGAGAAGAGGAGTTCTCGATTCCGTGCCCTCCTTTGGCCTCTTGTTTATCCTCGTAGCCGTACGAGTTCTCCGGACCGGCGAACACAGGTGCATAAAGCTCCTGGCTGCACTGGAGAGTGGTGGATGCATGACGCCAAGCATCCTCTCATCGGCGTCACGATCATTGGAGAGCAAGGAAGAAGAGAGGCACGATAAGGCTGTTTGTTTTAGTGTTTATAGGTCCATAGTATATGTTTTGCCTTGTGCGTCTCTTCTTCCCTACTTGTGTGGGCGACCGGTGGTGTGAAGGATCTTGATTGTGTTTTTGTATCGGGGCCCCGATGTGTTGGTGTGTGGATTTACCAACTTGGGTAAATCACACTATCGTACACCCGTATTTCGGATCAGCAAATTTCCGACATTGCAGAGAGATATGAATTGTTTTATGAATACATTTTTTGATCAGATATTCTCAATCCATAGCCATGCATACATACTGAAGTGATTGATGGACTTATTTGTATAGTATTTTACTATTATAGTACCAAGCCGATCATTCTCTTACTCCGAGGAGGCCTCTATGCGCCGTATTCATTGGTATAGGTTCGTCTTGATCATTGGCCTCGTGGCCAGTGGCTATGGGTTCTTTCACTCGACTGAACCCGTAAACTACCTCTGCTGGGGATTGATCTTTCTTTGCGGCCTAATCAAGGAGTAAAGAATGGATCCCTTGCTTGGACCTTGGCTGGAGAGTTTCTCCAGCCATTTTTAGTTAGGCAGGTAGCCCCCGCGCGCCACCCGACTTCGCTCTGCGGAGCTACGCCGGGCAAGCGGCCTGCCCGTCCGAAGTTCCGCCTCAGCGGAACGAAGGCGGGTGAGTTTTTCTTTCGCCCTTTCTTTGTCGGGTAGCCTTAGAAAGGACAACCGAATAAAGACATTAAAACAGTCGTTCTCTTTTTCCATCACCTGCACGTACAATCTTCCTGTGAAGAAACGCACCAAGATCCTCTCCGGCATCTTCCTCTCTGGCCTCGCCCTCGGCTTTGCCGCAGTCTTCATCATCGCGTTGCTTGGAGGAATACATCTCCTACCCCTCTACCGGATGGAACCGCAGGACATTCTTCCTGCAGATCATACTGTCTTACTACTCCATCATCCTGATGCCATGACCATAGGAGCGTGGGGGGCACTCTTCCCTTCCCTTGCGCAAATCTCCTCCACAGATGCCGATGCCATTGCCGTCGTACGCGATGCATCAGGCATGCAGGATGTTTGGCTATTTGTACGAGTGACCTCGCGCAATGACGGAGGCTGCATCATGGGAAAATACCGGATACTCTCTGCAAAGGGCACCCTGTGTCCAGACACTCTTGCGACGGGTACCAAAACCCTTCATGAAGAAAGAGGATACAAAGGGCTCGGCAAAACCCCGAAAGGCAGTTGGGTTTTCTTGAGGCGCGATGCGCTCAGCGAAGCGCCCGTCTTCTATGGTCGCATCATGGAATCCTCCGTACTTTCTTCCGCATCACACATCCGCATAGTGCAGGAAGAAGGCGATAGCATCATTACACTCTGGCCGGTAGCGCCTCCGAGCCATACCTACGACCTACCAGATCTTTCCGTACGCAATGCTATCTTCTCTTTGGGAACAGGAAATCTTAAAGACGCTGTAGAGCGCGTACTTTCCGGTCTCTCCATTCCCGATCGCCTCACGGCACGAGGGCTCCTTCTTACCCGAAGTGCCTCACTCTTCGGACCAGATATCAGCCTGGAACACCATCTGCTGCCGCTGCTTCAGGAAAATGTAACCTTCGCTGTGTTGCAAACTGCTTCGGGTTCGCGTGTCTTCATTGGTGGTAGTGCGGGTACGACATCACATGCACGAAATGCTGCAGATGCACTGCACACGGCGTTCCGCTTGCGCCATCCGGACACTGCGATTGTGGAAAGGACATTTGATAAGCGCTTTGCACTACGAACGATGCAGGTATCAGAGGAACGCATCTCCGAGGAAAGCGGCACGATCCATGACTGGAATGTGCGTATCACACGGGACAGTGAAGACGGGCGTCTTCTCATCACCGCACTCCAAGGAAGAGCAGTGCGCATCAGTGATTCCGCAGAACTCGTTTTAGCATCCCTTGCGGGCGAAGCAGGAATCCCCATCCCCGTATCCCGCCGTCCAATTGCCAGAAAAACAGTACAAGCCGCCGCACTTCCTAAAGAGTGGATGGCGCATTCCCCTCTTCTGAAGACCATGCTTTCATCTGATACCGGAAACATGGTCATGGTACTGGAGCAGCTTGGAGAGACGGGATACGTACGATTACAAGAGAATAGAGAATAGAGAAGTGAGAAGAGAGAAAGGAAATCTCCTCTTTTATCTATCCTCTTTTCTCTTTTCTCTTGTCTCTGTAGCCGCTAGGCTTCCTGCGATGTCTTTCCTCCGCCTCTCCAGATTCTTCGTCCCGCTCTCGATCCTCATGGTCGCCGCAAGCGTTGCCCTGCTTCTCAAGCCGGGACCGCGTTTCAGTATTGAGTTTACTGGCGGAACGCTCGTGGAGATTGATCTTCCTGCGGAGATGACCAAAGAAACGCTACTGCAGACTGTCGAGGGTTTCACCCCTACGACGGGAAAGGTGATCCAGAACATCGCAGCGGCATCCACCAAAGATGGCACAGTGATGCTACGGATGCGCGACTTGAGTAACGAAGAGCACCTTGAGCTACTTGCACATCTGCGGACAAAAGCAGGAGAGGTTACGGAGCGCCAGTACACGACCATCGGTCCGACGGTCGGAGCCAGCCTCAAGAGCCGTGCCGGTTGGGCTCTCCTTGTCGCAAGCGCCGCAATCATCGTCTACCTTGCAGCAGCCTTCCGCAAAATCCCGGGGCACCTCTCGCCATGGAGCTTTGGTATGGCCGCAGTGGTCGCTCTCATCCACGACATTACGATCACGATGGGCATCTTCATCATCATCGGGTGGTACACCACATTTGAAGTCGACACGCTCTTCGTCTCAGCTCTCCTCTCCATCATGGGATACTCGGTAAACGACACCATCGTCATCTTCGACCGCATCAGGAGCAATCTCCTCACAGACGGCAAAAGAGAGCCTCTTCCTTCTATCGTCGACCGGAGCCTCCGCGAGACACTGACCCGCACGCTGAATACCGGAACAGGTGCGCTGATCATGCTCTTCGTCCTCTTCTTCTTTGCCGCGGAAAGCATCCGCTGGTTCATCCTCACGCTCATCGTCGGTACCGTCATCGGAACGTACTCGTCATTCTTTGTGGCAAGTCCGCTCCTCGTGTGGTGGCAAAAGCGCCGTACACGGCGCAATTAAGATCAGAACTGAATATTTTCAGTTCCTTCCCTGTGTTCCTGCAACATGCCAACTCCCATCACCATCAAGCGTCTTCCCCAAGCCAAAGTCGAGTGCCGTGCGGTCTATAGCACGGAGCAGGTGGCATCGGCGCGCAAGCAAGCTTTGACCTCCCTTGCAAAGAACATCAATTTGCCGGGATTCCGTCCAGGTAAAGCTCCTGCAGATCTTGTAGAGGAAAAGGTGGATGGAGGACGGCTCCTCGAGGAAACCGTTCGCGTGCTCCTGCCGGATGCCATCCGCTCGGCGATGACCGAACATAAGCTCGCGCCAATTATTGCGCCTGCAGCTTCCATCGAAAAAGAGGATCCGCTTACGGTTGTTCTCACGTTCATTGAACGCCCGAAAGTTTCTGTAAAAGAAAATAAGATTTCCATCGACAAGAAAGATACGAAGATCGATGACAAAGACATCGAGAAGATGATTCAGTCGCTCGTCTCCGAACATCAGACAAGCAAGCCTGTCGATCGGGAGGCAAAGTCCGGCGATCGCCTTGTGCTCGATATCCGCGGAGAGGACGGCGAAGGAAAGCCACTTCCCGGAAGTGAGATGAAAGACCGGCCTGTGGTGATCGGAAGCAAAATGCTGATCCCCGGGTTTGAAGACCAGCTCATTGGCCTGAAGGCCGGTGCGAAGAAAAGTTTTGGGCTGAAGTTCCCCGAGAAGTACCACGCCGAGCACCTTGCGGGCACACCGGTTACCTTCCATGTGGACATCAAGGCGGTCGAAGAAGTGATCATGCCGGAACTTACTGATGCCTTTGTGAAAGAGAAACTTCAGATGGAGAATGCCGCGGCACTCCGTGACCGCATCCGATCAGCTATGAGTGAGCAAGAGGAGCGCATTGAAAAGCAGCGCCGCGAAGGAGCGCTCTTCGAGGCAATCTTAAAAGCAACAACGGTTGAACTTGCCGACGAACTTATCGAAGATGAATTCCGCGCACTCATCGAAGACTTCGCAGGTTCACTGAAAGAGCAGGGCACCACACTCGAGCAGTGGATGGAGAAGAGCAAGAAAACGGCAAAAGATCTCGATGCCGATATGCGCAAGCGTGCCCAGGATCGCCTCACGCTACGTATGGGCATCCAGCAACTCATCGAAGACAAGAAAACGGAGGTCTCCGATGAAGAGATGCAAAAAGCAATTCAGGAGATGATGGCTCCGCTGGAAGTCGAGAAACGTCTGGAGCTCGCTCCCCTCTACGCCAAAGGAGAAAAGAACTACGAGCAGATGAAGTGGCAGAAGATGGTGGAGAAGCTGATGGAGGAGTTGCTGAAATAGAGCTATGTTTGGCACGATGAAGAAGCCTAGAACAATCGTTGCCATCGGTGGAGGCTATATCCGCAAAGCTTCAACACTTCCCATCGATCAAGAAATCGTGCGGCTTGCCGGTAAGAAGCATCCGAAGCTTCTCTTTATCCCCACAGCAAGCTCAGACAGTGTTCGCTATCAGGATTACGCTTACCGGTATTTCGGCAAACGTCTGGGGTGCAAAGTGGACCTTTTGTTGCTGTTGCAATCCCCTCCTTCCCCCACGGAGATCCGTCGCAAGATTCTGTCTGCTGACATCATCTATGTCGGCGGAGGAAACACTCTCATGATGATGAAGCTTTGGCGCCGGCTGGGCGTGGACGCATTGCTTCGGCAAGCATGGAAGCGCGGAACGGTACTCAGCGGCATCAGTGCAGGTTCCATTTGCTGGTTTGCTTCCGGTCACAGCGACTCTATGTCTTTCTACAATCCCAAACGCTGGAAATACATCAATGTCCGGGGGCTTGGGTTGATCAAGGGAATTCACTGTCCGCACTTCGACGGTCAGACGCTTCGCGTACCGCGCAAGAAACATTTTGAACGGATGATCGGAAAAATGGGCGGCACAGGGATTGCCATCGACAACGACTGTGCCATCGCATTTGTCGATGATCGGTTTCGTGTGCTTTCGTCGAAAAAAAGGGCGGGTGCGTACCGGGTGTTTAAGAGAAAAGGAAAAGTGGTGACCGAACGGATATTGGAAGAACAAGCATTGAAGCCGATTGCGATGTTGCTCAAGAAGTAATGCAAATTCCGTAACAAAAACCCCGCAAGAGAGCGGGGCTTAATTCCACCACAGCCCAATCCTCCTCCCCTTACTCGCATTCTTCAGCATGTTGCAGTCATCACGGTGCACGGTCACCATGCCGCTTCTCCCGACAACGCCGGCGATATCTCCATGTGGCCACTCAGAAGGCTCGCAGCATTTTGCATAGCGAATGGGCATCGTAAGCCCTCCCTCAAAACCAATCGTGGATTCTCTGCGTGTCAGTCTGCATTTCTTTGCTTGTTCCTCATGATGCACTTTTCCCTTGAGTGCATCGAGATGAAACAGAAGTGCTGATGCCTTTTCGGACTCCTGACCAAGCTTCATGAGGAGATCCTCCCTGCGCTCACGCGTGAGTGTCTCGCCATCGTAGTGACGCAGGATCGTGAGATCTGTGTCGAGCAGAGGTAGATGCACCCTCGCAAGTTCGGCATTGAGCACATCTCTGCCGCGATCGATGAGCTGTGGTCGCTCAAGAGCGTAGAGGTAACGCTTGAGCTTGTTTCTCGATGACGCTGTCTTGAGGAGATGCAGCCACTGCGGTGAAGGCTCGGGGATCTTGCGCTTCATGATCTCCACAACGTCGCCGTTATGGAGAATGTAATCAAGCGGGACGATGACACCGTTCACGCGCGCTGCGCGAAACGCCAAGCCGAGATCGGTATGCACCTGAAACGCAAAATCCAGCGGAGTGGATCCCTCTGGAAGCTCCACGATGTCTCCGCGCGGCGTGAGGATAAAGATATGATCGGCAAGAGCATCTTCCCCCACTCCCTGCTCGACGGACTGCTGCGTGGAAAGAAGTCTCTGAAGCTGTGCTTGCGCAAGGGCCTGTGCAGTACGGGAACCCTTCTCCTTGTAGCTCCAGTGTGCAGCGACACCATACTGAGCCTCACGGTGCATGGTAGGCGTGCGGATCTGGATTTCAAGGAAGATCCCTTCGGGTACTTCCGGCAGCTGCGCAAGCGTCGTGTGCAAACTCTGATACCCGTTGGGTTTGGGAAAAGCGATGTAGTCCTTGAAACGATTTGGGACAGGTCGCCCGATGCGGTGAAGAAGACCCAGCGCCTGGTAACACTCGGCCTCTGTAGGAACAACCACACGAACGGCGAAGAGATCGTAGACATCACTTACACTGCCAATGCTCTTCGTACGCATCTTGGAGAAAATGCTATAGAGCTGCTTCTGGCGGGCATCCACCGTCACGGCAACATCGTGCTCCTGCAGATAGGACACCACATAGTTCGAAATACTTTCCAGAAATACTCCACGCTCCTTGGTGAGCTCGGCAAGGTGCTCATCAAGCCTCTGCGCCTCATCAGGGTAGAGCACCGGAAATGCCCGCTCCTCAAGCTCATGCTTCAGTGCGTAGATACCAAGGCGCGAGGCCACGGGAGCAAAGAGTTGTAAGGCATCCTGACTGAGACGCTTTGCAGATTCTGTGGGAAGATCTGCGACGCGACGCAGTAGAGAACAGCGATCACACAGTGAAATAAGTACCGTACGTACATCATCGGAAACCGTGAGAAGAATAAGCCGGAGATCGTCGATGGAATGACGACGGTCATGGATCGTGACATGCCCAAGAAGATGTACACCGCTGACAAGAGCCCGCACCTTCGGACCAAAGCGTTCTTCAAGCTCCGCAACCGTCATGCGCTTTTCCCCAAGAACATGGTGCAACAGTGTCGCAACAATAGCGTCTTCATCAGGCTCAAAAGGAAGAAGGGTCTCCACGACCTCCATGGCATGTTCCAGTATAGGTATGCCCGACCAGTGCATCTGCTCTCCATAGAGTTCTTTCGCAACCGTATACGCCTGCTCCACCCGTTCACTACCTACTTCATGACCGGAAGCGCGCAGGCGCTCCACGATCTGCCGCGCCGAGGCTAGGCGGGGAAGCATGAGACAGTATTCTAGAATCCAGAGGGGTCACGGGCAATGAAGACCTCTAAGAAATAGTTCATGCATTTATGTGCGTTCCATCACCAACGTGACTGGCCCTTCATTGGTAAGCTGCACCTGCATCATTGCGCCGAACTTGCCCGTCTGGACATCATGAACACCTGCTTCGCTCAAAAAGTAACAGAATCTCTCATAGAGCGGTTCGGCAACTGCCGGATGTGCTGCCGCAGTGTAATCCGGACGATTGCCCTTCTCTGTATTTCCCGCAAGCGTGAACTGCGAGACAGCCAAAGCCGATCCACCAATGTCCACCAGTGAACGATCATTGATCTTGCCCTCAGGCGAATCCCACAATCGAAGCTTGCTGACTTTTTCGGCAAGCCACTTCGCCTGCTCATCAGTATCTCCTGCCATCACCCCAAGAAAGAGCAGATATCCCTCGCCAATGCGGGCGATCTCTTTTGTATCAACAGCTACGGATGCCTGTGAGACTTTTTGAAGGAGAAGACGCATGGAGATAGCTTAGAGCTTTTAGCTATGAGCTGTAAGTTTACGCAGAGATTGAGTTTATGGGGTTTGTGGGGTTTATGGAGTTTGTAAGGTTGTATTGCAACAAAGAGGGAACCCAATAAACCCCATAAACACAATAAACCTCATAAACCCAAACAGGAGAATACTTGACCGCGCTCACCACATGAGTACAATGCTTCACGTCCGAAGACCGAGGGCATTAGGCTGATGGCCGAAGGTAAGCCCCTCCGAGGCATACAGCATCGATCACCCGGCTCCGGCTTGATGAACCGTGCCGTGTGCCTCGCTGGTCTCCCGGACACTATGAAGGGGGACCTTTTTGTAACCCCTTTCTCCCCATTTACCACTTCAATCCATGGCTCTCACCAAAGTACAAAAGCAGGCTCAGCTCACCGAGCTCAAAGACAAGATGAAGAAGTCACAATCCGTGATCTTCGCACACTACATTGGTCTCACTGTCGGTGATGTCTCCGACCTGCGTGCCAAGCTCAAGGAGAGCAAGGCAGAGATGAAAGTCGGAAAGAAGACGCTCATGTGCATCGCCGCTAAAGAAGTAGGACTTCCTTCGATCGATGACGTAAAGCTCGACGGTCCGGTCGCATGCATCTTCAGCTTCGATGATCCTTTGACCGGTGCCCAAATCGCCTTCAAGTTCGCTAAGGACCATAGCCAAGTCGCCCTCATCGGCGGTATCTTCGATGGAAAAGTCCTTACGAAAGATGAAGCGGTTGCCATGGCAAAGATGCCAGGCAGAAAGGAACTCCTTGGTATCTTCGCCGGCATGATCCAGTCACCGCTGCGGTCCTTTGCCAGTATCTGCAACTCCCCTCTTACCGGATTCGCGCGAGCACTCAGCGAGGTCGCGAAGAAGAAATCCGCCTGACACCCTATTTTTTCTCTTATTTCCCTTTATTCCCCTATCTCTATGGCAGACGCCGCAGCAACGCTCAGCAAAGAAGAGCAAGCAGTGATCGACGCACTGGAAAAACTGAATGTCGTAGCCCTCAATAACGTCGTGAAGTACATGGAAACGACGTACGGTATTTCCGCAGCCGCTCCGGTTGCCGTTGCCGCCGCTCCTGCCGCAGGAGGAGGTGCAGCAGCAGAAGACGAAAAGAGCTCCTACAACGTGGAGCTTGCAGATGGTGGTGCCCAGAAGATCGCCGTGATCAAAGTCGTCCGCGAGATCACCGGTTGGCCTCTCGGTGATGCCAAGGCAGCTACCGATGCTCCGCCAAAGGTCCTGAAGGAGAACGTCCCCAAGGCTGAGGCTGAGGAGATGAAGAAGAAGCTCGAGGCCGCTGGCGCGAAGGTGAACTTGAAATAAGGATTCTCAAGAGACCGAATCAACCGGGGGCGCCCACAGGCACCCTCGGTTTTTTCTCATGCGTCTTATCATTTGCACAATACGGAATGCACACAGTACGATGAAGCTCAACATCCTCCCCATCTTCATGCGCCGTTCCATCGGAATTGCTTCCCTGTTTACTCTTCTTGCTGCCCCAATCTCGGCTCTTGCACTCGCCGGTAGTCCCGCAGCACTTCTCTCGCAAATGAACTTCCGCGGGAATCCCCATACGATGGAGATGGAATTGCACATGCACCATGAAGAGACGCACATTTCCCTGTGGATGAAAGGAGCTTCTGAAGGAAAGACTCCTGCGCAGACCAAAGCATGGGAAGAATTCACAGTCGACATCGCCAGCGACGGACATTTCCTGCGTGCCAAAGGTGCCATCCGCGCCGTGCACGGCACCGCATACATAAAGCTTCTGAGCGTGGAAGGAGATCCTGCAATGGATATGGAAGCGTTCCGGTCATGGACACAAAAGCCGTGGATAAAAATCACCATGCCGGAAGAGAGCATGCAGCAACCTTCCTTCATAGCAGGATTTACTATGGGCATGCAGGCTATCGACAGTGCCATTACAGAGGAGGACGTGCGCACAGTACTCAATGCTGTTACAGATGCGCTCTTCACCCTGGAATCCGAGCGTTTCCAAAGCGGAATGGCATATTCGCTACGACTGGCTCCCCACGGCCTGCATAAAGCAATGCAAGCGGTACAATCTTCCATGATGGGAGATGCATTGGGCTTTCATCTGGAACAGATGGATCTTCCAGGTAATCTTCCGATCAATCTCCACATTCGCGTAAATACCAATACCACTGGTGAGCTGGTGTTTGCCAAGTGGTACGCAGCAACGGAGATGGAGGGCACTTCTCTGGTTCTACAGGGCAAGACACAATGGAAGAGCAGCCCCGTAAACGTGGAAATCCCGAAGGAGACCATGTCGTGGGAAGAATTTTCCGGAGAGTGGGATAGAGAGATGATGGAGATGGGATCGATGAACTGGGAAATGCCAACAGACGACTGGAATGAAATCCTGGAGGACGAAGATGAATGGCTTGAGGATGAAGAGGGGGACGATGACCAATGGGAAAGTGATGACAATGATCTCCCCTCGCATGTTCTGCCTCCACGCGCACATCACTGGAATCGCATACCACAAGGCAACCTCTGTACAGCAACCCCCGGAACCTCTGCCTTCTTGCAACAGGCTCGCAAAGGCAGTTGCAATCTTCCTGCGCGCGTGGAGTATCGCATCAACGATATTTCAGATTTCAAAGCCCTGAACCCACGCAAAACCCGGCTGAAGAATCCGTATATTCGGTAGTCACTTCTCTCCGTTACTTCTGTACTCCGGGGAGATCGCAGACAATGTTCACGGGGTGCACAACGTGCTCAGGCTGCGACCCCGCCTGCCACTCGAGAATCGACCGGAAGGTGTCGTCGTACATATTGCGCATGCTCTCCTCGGCATAAAACGCGAT
>SXGU01149218.1_pt1 | contig 37302 bp, 27 predicted proteins | sample 3174531 | NCBI WGS metagenome assembly SXGU01 (sample SAMN11356863, study PRJNA531348) | freshwater metagenome | isolation source: freshwater sample F1-140 | place: China: Fuxian Lake, Yuxi | collected 2017-12-25 | reverse complement strand
GCTTGATGTCGCGGTGGATCACGCCGTGCCGGTGGGCGTAGTCGAGCGCGTCGGCCACCTCGCGGGCGATCCGGACCGCTTCGTCCACGCCGAACTGGGTTTCCCGGGTCAGCTTGTCACGGATCGTCTCGCCCTGGATATAGGGCATCACATAGAACAGGAAGCCGGCCGCGTCGCCCGAATCGAACAGCGGCAGGATGTGCGGATGGCTCATCGCCGCGGTGGTCTTGATCTCCACCACGAACCGCTCGGCGCCCAACACCGCGGCCAGTTCGGGCCTGAGGACCTTGATGGCGACGTTGCGGTCGTGTCTCAGGTCGTGCGCGAGATAGACAGTGGCCATGCCACCGGCGCCGAGCTCACGCTCGATCCGATAGCGATCGGCCAGGGCCGCCGCCAAGCGGGTCGCCGCGTTGGTCACGGCTTGCCCGGAGGCCCCGACGGGTGTTTCTCGCAGACCGGTGGTTGCTCGGCGCTCCACGCCATCGAGGCGATCCGCCACTGGCCGGCGGCTTTGACGAGCGTGAACACGTCGGCACCGCAGTGGGACCAGGCACCGTTGACGTAGAGGTCATAGGGCAGCCACACCATCGCGACCCCGCCGTTCACCCTGGCCTCCGGGCGGAACCCGCGCTCGACCACGCCCCGGATCGGCGCGGCCCGCTGGGCTTCGCGGGTCCGCACTCGATAGGTCGTCACGCCGTCCTTGGTCGAGGTTGGGAACATCACCCCCTCAGGGACCATGAGGTCCGTCAGGGCGACGACGTCCCCGCGGGTGATGGCGGCAAGGGCCGAATCGGCCACGGCGATGACGGCGGCGGCGTCGGCGGACTGGGCGCTGGCGCCATGGTGGATGGCACCGCTGAGGGCCACGGCGATGGAGAGACAGGCGCGGATGGACATGGTCAATTGCTCACGGCGGAGGCGCTCCGGTGGTTCAGGATGGGCTTGGAACCCTCGAAATCTATCCCTGCCCCGGGATGGGGGCGATTCGGCCACGCCTTGGGGCCCCGGCGACCCTCGCTCGTCGCTACTACTCGGGACCGCACCCTCACATGCGGAATAGATAGCTCGCCTTGAGAAAGAACCCGTCTACCGTCCGTTCGAGCCCGGTGAACCGGAACCTTCCCTGGTCCTGGAACCCGCCCCCGTACCCCGCGAAGAACACCGTCCCCGGGCTCGGCTGAAAGGAGAAGAGGAAGTCGGCTCGGAGCGAGTTGCTTTGCTGCTTCAGGGCCAGGCTCCGCTTGTAGAGCCCGTCCCGCGGATCGCGAAGCAGGATCGGGTCCTCGGTCCGGCCGTCGTCCCGCAGGGAGTCGCGCTGGAGTGACCGGTACTCGCCGACGGCCCGGAGGAACACGGCCCGGCTGACCTGGTACTCGATCTTGAGCCGCGGGATGTGGCCGACCGAAACCACCGTCCCGTCGGTCCGTCGCTGGTACCGGGTCAGGATGTAGGTGAAGTCGGCCCGGAACTGGTCGGTGGGCCGGAACTGCAGAGTGGAGTTGACGAAGGTGATCCGAGCCGGCGACCACTCGTCGTAGTTCACGTCGTTGCCAAGATAGGTGGCGAACTCGAGCGCCAACGGACCGACCCAGGGCGTGGTTAGGCTGATGTTCGGGCCGATCGTGGGGATGGCGGGCTGGGCTGGATAGGGAATGGTATCAACCACCCCACCGGCAAGGCGCCGCTCGATCGCGTGGTTGCGGAAGAGCCGCCGGTCGTAGCCAAACCGCTCGAGCCAACTGAACATCCGGAGCGACCAGCCCCCCCGGAACGCGACGTTGCCGCTCAGGAAAAACTGCCGGTCGAGGGCCTCCTGGCCGCCGGTGAAGTCTTGATAGATCCACCGGAAATTGGTCGAGGGTCCCAGGTTGACCCGCGCGACCAGCCCGCCCGGCTTGCCGTAGAAGGTGAATTGGGTCCCGGCCGAGAGGTTGACCGCATCGGGGACGGCGAGGAACCCCGCCGCCGCCACGAACCGATCGCTCACCCCGTCGAACCCGGCGTTGAAGCTCACCCGGCGGCCCTGCCGGCGAATGTCCAGGTCCCAAAGAGGCGCCACCGTCGTTCGGCCGGCTGCGGTGGTGGCGCTCCCCGCGAGCTGACTCGAGATCGCCACGCCGCCCCTGGTCACCAGCCTCACGTCGGCCCCCCCCAGCTGGCTCGCCAGGCCCGGCTCGCTCCGGCTGGTGAAGACGAGCCCCGCCCGCGACCCGCCGCCCAAGTCCTTCAGCACCCGGCCGATGGCGAAGAAGGGATGATCTCTCCCCGAGCGGGAGGCCTCCTTGCCATCGAGCGCGAACATGGTTGCGACGGTGGCGGTGCCGACCTTGCCGGTGAGCTTCGCCGCCGCCACCGGGGCCGCGATCCGGCGGGAGTAGATCAACTGGTTCGGGGTGGTGAACTGCTCGATCCCCTCGAGAAAGAAGGGCCGCTTCTCGGCGAAGAAGAGGGCTCGGCGAGGGTCGGTGAGAATCTGGCTCGCGTCGGCCTCGACCTGGGAGAAGTCGGGATTATAGGTCCCGTTGAGGGTGAGGTTGGGCGTCACGCCCCAGCGGACGTTGCCCCCGAATTCGGCCGTGCGATCGTAGGCCCACTCGTTGGTCGACGGCGCGCCGTCCGCGCGGGCCGTCACCACCGGGTTCAGGTCCATCACGATCCCGCGCCGGAGATCGGTGAGGCCGGTCAGCGCGCCCGACTGGTTGAGGAAGCTCGGCGCGGCCCGCTGGGCGGGAACCCAGGAGTCTTCTTGCCCGGCCGCCTGGACCCAGCGGAGCACGTGAAGGCCCCAGGTCTGGACCTTGCGGGACTGGTACCGGAGGGTCTTGAACGGGATCCGAAGCTCGATCTCGTAGCCGAAATCGGTGAGCCGGCCGCCGGAGGTGTAGACGAAGTCCGGACTCAGATCCACCGCTTCCCGTCCGCTGGCGGCGCCCATCACCCCCCGGATGCCAGCCCCCTGCTCCGCGAGCGTGCCGTCCTGCTGCACGCCCATCGGGTTGACGCCGAAGACCAATGCCTGATGACCGTCGTGGTAGGTGCCGAGGTAGAACTCGACCCGGTCTTCGGTGGCGAGCCGGTCGCGGTTCGCAAGCGTCGCCCGCACGGTGCCGGGTCTGGCCTGAGCCCGGACCCCGAGGTGAAGCGCCGTCGCCGAATACCAAACGAACACCTCGGTGGCTTGGTCGGCGGGCCGGCCGTCGACCGGGGCGTATTGGGAGAACCCGGTGAGCCGGGCGGCGCGCTGCCAGACCGGCTCGGCCAGATGGCCGTCGACGGTGATCTGGTCCTCGATCCGGGGGATCGGGACGGATGTCTTACCCTCGATGCCGGGAAACGTGGTGAGCGTGTCGGGCTGAGTAACGAGGAGGAATAGGACGAGCACTGGGGTAAAGTAATGGAGGGAGCCGGGAAGGAACGCGGTCGCCCCGAGATCGGGGCAACGGGCATCGATAGGTCCGTGCCAATCTCAATAGGAGCCCTTGTCAAACTCCAATTTCTCGCCGCTTCCGCGCACCTTGCGCACCGAGTCGGCCAAGTCGTCGAGGTAGCGCTCCACGATCGGAGCATGAAGAGGGTTGACCCCCTGGTGGATACCGAGGGGCTCGCGGATGCCTCCGACGAACCAGCCATGGCGGCCAAACTCTTTGGCAACCGCATTGATGTCCACCGCCGGATCATCCGCGGTAAAGAAGAAGAGGTTGGCTTCGCCCAACGGGCTGCCCACAGACAGGCCGTCGATCGCATCGACCCCTCGAGCCATCCGTTCGGTGGTTTCCATGGTCAGCCTGGTCGCCTCCAGATAGCCGTCCACGCCGAGGTAATTCATCACGGCCCATGCCGCGGCGATGGCGCCGCCAGGGCGCGAACCGGAAAACCCCGGTGTCTCGTACACTCCGCGAACCCAGGTGTGGGAGAACTTTTCCAGGCGTTGGATATCGCGATCACGGTAGACAATCAGTGAAGCACCCTTGGCCCCATAGCCGAATTTGTGCAGGTCCGCTGACAGGCTGGTCACACCCGGCACCCGAAAGTCGAATGGTGGTATGGGGTAGCCAAGCTGAGCCGCAAAAGGCGACAGGAATCCCCCCCAGCAGGCGTCGACGTGCAGCCAGACCTGGCGGTCCAGCGCCAACCGCCCAATCTCCTCAATGGGGTCAAACACGGCGTAGGGGAAACCCGGCGCTGATGCCCACAGCAGAATCGTCCCGCTGTCGCAGGCTTCCGCCATGGCCTGAGCATTCGCTCGGTAGCCGGCGCCCAGCCCCGTGCGCCGAACCTGGAGGTCGAGTATTTGCGCCGCCTTGTCCATGGCGGGGTGGGCGCTGGTCGGCCCCACGATGTTGAACGGCTCCGGCTGCCCCCGCTCGCGAGCGAGCTTCTTGGCGACCTTGATGGCTTGAAACACGCTCTCGGTACCGCCCGACGTAAAACTGGCGCCGGCTGTCGCGGGGGCGTGGAACAGCTGGAAGGCGGCCGCGTAGATGTCTTCGAGCATTCGCTGCAGGCTGTGGAAGGCCTTGCCCGTTCCCAGGGCATTCTCCTGCATGAACATCAGGTAGGCTTCCTGTTGGACCTTTAGGACATCCTCGCGATACATATAGGTGAAACTGGGCAGTCGCCCTTCCTGCCAGGAATAGTCCAACTTCTTGAACTCGGCCAGTTGCTCCTTCAGAGCCGCCCAGGACCGCCCTTTTCTATCCAATCCCACTGGCGAACCCTCCAGGTTGCGGGAAGCCGAGCCATCGTTCGTGCTCGAACTCCCGGGTGCGCATTTGGTGAGTGATGCCCGGCTGCAGCAGTCCCGCCCATCGGAATCGGTGGCGGAAGCATATCAACGGCAATCGCGCTCGGGCAAGGAAGTGTGTCCCGAGGCGGCAACCGCACCTGGCACCTTGCGGCGGCCGCGTCCCTGGGCCACCTTCGGCATCGTCGGCCGCGGAATGCGGGCCGACGGCCACCGCCATGGCGCCGGCGGACTCACCGGAGCAACGAGGCTCTCCGTGAAACGACACGAGTGGAACGTCTTCGTGCTGTTGGTGCTCGCAAGTGCGTGCCGGGCGCACCCACCGGGCGGCCCCGTCGACCTGTTGCTCGTCGGGGGACGGGTACTCGACGGAGCCGGAAATCCCTGGGCCCGCCAAGACGTCGGAGTCACCGGCGATCGGATCACGTTCGTGGGCCAGTCGGGCCCCGCCCGGATCACGGCGCGGGACACGCTGGATGTCTCGGGGTTCCTCCTCGCCCCTGGCTTCTGGGACGTTCATAGCCACGCGGATCTCGGCGAGCCGCACGGGCGAACCGCCCTGCCGCTGCTGTACCAGGGAGTCACCACGGTGGTGCTCGGGGTGGACGGATTCGGAGGCAACGCCCTCTCGGAAACGTTCGCGGGGTACGGCCGAGCGGGAATTGCGGTGAATGCGCTCCACCTGGTGGGGCACAACGCGGCGCGCGCGGCGGCGATGGGCGCCGAGTTCGGGAGGCCAGCCACGCCCGACGAGATCGAGCGGATGAAGGCCTACGTCGCGCGCGGAATGGACGAGGGAGCCGTGGGGTTGTCGAGCGGGTTGGCGTACAACCCAGGCTTCTACGCGACCACGGACGAAGTGGTGGAGCTGGCCCGGGTGGCCGCGGGGTATGGAGGTGTGTACGACACCCACGATCGAGACCTCGGCGCCACCTTTCGAGGTTTCGGCTACCTGGCGTCCATCCGGGAGGCGATCGAGATCGCCGAGCGCGCCGGATTGCCGTTGATCTTCAGCCACTTCAACGCGCTCGGGCGGCGAAGTCACGGCCTGGTACCCGAGGGGATCGCCCTCGTCGAAGCGGCGCGCGCTCGCGGCGTCGACGTCATGGCGGGCCAGCACGTCTACACCGCCTCTCAGAGCAGCCTCGTGGCCCACGCGCTCCCGCGATGGGTCGGCGTCGGCGGCCCCGACTCCCTGGTCCGTCGCCTCAACGACCCGAGCCTCGCGGATCGTCTCGATGCGGAGATCCTGGAGGTCCTCGAACTGCGCGGGGGCCCCGAGAAACTCGTGCTCACCGATGCCCCGCGGGATCTGGACGGGCGCTCCGTCGCGGAGCTCGCCCGCTCCTGGGGCCTCTCGGTGCCCGCCGCGGTCCGTCGGATCGTTCGCGAGGGCGGGCCCTCCGTGAGCGACCTGAACCTCGACATCTACAGCATGGACAACATCCGCGAGTTGGCCGCGAAGGACTGGATGATGACCTGTACGGATGGGACCACGCCAGTCAGCCGCGAAGGCAGCGCACACCCCCGGTCGTACGGGAACTTCACCCGAAAGCTGCGAGTCCTCGTCCAGGAGGAAGGCGTGATCACGCTGCCGTTCGCGGTTCGCGGGATGACGTCGCTCGCGGCGGGGTTCTTCGGGATCCCCGATCGCGGGCTCGTCAAACCGGGCTTCTTCGCCGATCTCGTCGTTCTCGACGAGACCAGCCTTCGCGACCGGGCCACGTACGACGATCCCCACCAGTATTCGAGCGGCGCGGTGCACGTGCTGGTGAACGGGCGATTCGCCCTCCGTGACGGGGAGCCAACCGGCCTCCTGGCCGGCCAGCCGATTCGACGCAGTGGACAGCGAGCGGGGGAACAATGAAGAACCGACTCCGAGGTTTTTTGGCCGCCGGTGGGATCGTCGCACTGACCGCCTGCGCCGGTGAGAAGGCGTCGGTCTTGGGAAACTGGCAAGGATTCGTCGAGCTCCCGCCCGGCCGGGCGCGAGTCGAATTGGAGATCGCCCCGGACAGCGCCGGCGGGTTGGCCGGCGTCTTCCACCTGCAGGACTTCGGCTCCTCCAACGTGCCGACGGTCACCTTCTCCATCGAGAACGGCCAGGTGCGGGCGGCGACCGAGTCGGGCGCCCGATTCGAGGGAACGTTCTCGGACGCCGGCGACCGGCTCGAGGGCTCGTTTACTCTGCGGGATTCCGCCATGGCGATCACCCTCCGCCAGAACCATCCGGACTTCACGGTGTACGACACTCCCCGGCTCGACGATCGCGGGAACCGGGTGACGAGGTACGATTACCGGGCCCCGCCGGCGGACGCCGCGGGGTGGCGTTCGTCCACGCTGTCGGCCGAGGGGGTGGACGACGTCCGGATCGACTCGCTCATCGAGCGCATCCTCGCCGGGGATCACGGCCGGGTCGAGAGCTTCCTGCTGGCAAAGAACGGCAAGCTGGTGCTCGAGGAGTACTTCCACGGGCACGAGCGGGGCAAGATCCACATGCTCCAATCCATTTCCAAGAGCGTCACCTCTCTGCTCGTCGGCATCGCGCGGGACCAGGGTCGCATCAAGAGCGTGCAGGACCCCGTCTACGCCTACTTCCCCGACTACGCCGGGCATCGATGGGTGGACCAGCGGTACGACCTGACGCTCTGGCATCTCCTGACCATGTCCGGCGCCATCGATTGGAGCGAGCAGGCCCCGGCGGGCACCAAGGAAAACTCCAACACCGCCATGAACTGGAGCCCCAGTTGGTTGGGGTACGTGTTGGATCGCGAGCGCGGCGGCACCCCGGGCAAAGTGGCGTCGTACACCAGCGGCTTTTCCATTCTCCTGGGGGGCGTCCTGAAGCACGCGACGGGCCAGTACGTGGATCAGTTCGCCGAGCAGACGCTCTTCAAGGATCTCGGTATCGCTCCGTACCTTTGGAGCGCGCACCGGGACGGCACCCGGCACACCGGCGGCGGGTTGAGTCTGCGTCCCATCGACCTCGCGAAGATCGGCCAACTGGTGTTGGACCGGGGGGTGTGGAACGGCAAGCGGGTCGTGTCGGCCGACTGGATCGAGGAATCGGTGAAGCCCCACTTGCCGGTGGCCTTCGGACCGAAAAACTCGATGCATTACGGATATCAGTGGTGGCGGGACGAGTACCAGGTGGACGGCACCACGGTTAAGGTGATTGCCGGGAACGGTTACGGAGGGCAGTACCTCGCCATCATCCCGTCGCTCAACGCGGTGATCGTGCTGACCGCGGGTGAATACATGCGCAGCTCGTTGCGCAAGTTCGACCACTCCGCGGTCACCGGGATGGGGATTCTGCCCGCGCTGTTGCGCTGACGGCGGGGCCGCTAATCCGGTGCCCCGGCCCTCCGGCGGGACCAGTAGAGGTAGAAGGGAACCCCCGCCGCGACGATCGCGATCCCGACCAGGCTTTGCGCGGTTCGCTCCCGGAGCACGCTGGTCAGATACCACGCCAGGATTCCCAGGTACAATAGCGGCGTGATCGGGTACAGGGTGACGCGATACGGCCGCGGAAGGCTGGGTTCCCGATGGCGGAGTATCAGGAGCCCGGCCACGGTCAGCGCCATGAACAGCTGGGCGACGAACGAGACGTAGGTCATGATCTGGCCGAAGGTGCCGGCCATCGCGAAGCCGGCCGCCCAGAGCCCCACCAGCACGATCGCGGCGTCGGGGGTGTGCCGCTTCGGGTCGATCCGGCTGATCCGCCGGAAGAAGAGCCCGTCGCTGGCCAGGGCGTACGTCACTCGGGGGTAGTTCATGAGCTGGGCGTTCAGGGTGCCGATCGCGGAGAGGACCACGACCAGGGCGGTGACGTCCGCGGCGCGTGAGCCCAGGACCCGCTGCATCGCGTCCGCCGCCACCCGGGTCGAGGTCCGCAGCTCTTCGAAGGGGAGCACGTAAAGAAAGGCGGCGTTCAGCAGCAGGTAGGTCGTGAGCACGACCCCCATCGCGATGCCGATCGAGCGCGGCAGGTTGCGGGCGGGGTCGCGCACCTCGCCGGCCACGTGGGTCACGAAGTTCCAGCCGGAGTACGAGAACACCGACATGATCATGGCGGTGGCCACCGAGCCGCTCAGCTCGAGCCCGGAGATCCCGGCCGGCAGGATCGGCGTGAACCGGCCGACGTCGCCCGCCGGCGACGCGAAGCACAGCCCCACGATCCCCGCCAGCATCAGCACCTTAATCGCGCTGAGCGCGGTCTGGATCCTGCCCCCGGCTCGCACCCCGATGAGGTTCAGCGCGGTAAGCAGCAGGATCAGGCCGGCCGCCACCCCGCGCGTGGCCCAGGTGCCGTAGGGCACCACCCGACCGATGAAATGTCCGGCGTAGAGTGACCCCATCGAGGCCACCACCGCGATCGCTCCGGTCGAGTGGGCGAAGAGCGTCATCCAGCCGTAGAGGAACGCCACGGGCGTGCCCGGGTAGGCGCGCTTGAGGAAGACATAGGTGCCGCCGGTGTGCGGCAACGCCGCCCCCAGCTCGGCAAACGACAGGGCGCCGCACAGAGCCATCACCCCAGTGAGGCCCCAGGTGAGGAACGCCAGGCCGGGAGCCCCGACCTCGTTCGCCACCCCGGCCGGCACCACGAAAATGCTGACCCCAATCGTGCCGCCGACGATCAGGGCGGTCGCTCCGACCGAGCCGAGGCCTCGCTCGAGACCGGCCGTGACGGGAGCTTCGGCCGGCTTGCCTGGAGCAGGTATCGATGAACCGGCTATTGACATGGATTGCGGTCGCTGCTCCTGGCAGAGGAGGTTCGGTGGATACGCCGGGACGGGCCCCGCCCCTCAGCGGCGCGGCGCTCTCCCCATCACCTGGAAGTCGAAGCTGGCATCGAAGCCCCGCTCCGGCTTGACCACGAAGGTCACCATGAGCGGCTCGGACAAATCCTTGGGTCCGAGCCGGTCGGCGGTTCCCAGCTTGCCGGCGAAGCTGACGGTGGTGTCGGTACCGGGCGTCCTGCTCCTGAGTCTCAGGCGGAGCGGGCCATGAATGGGGGCCGCACTCACGTTGCGGACCTGCAGCGGCACCGACACGAGGTTCGTGGTCGCGTCGAAGCTGGCCATGCCCGCGATGACCTCGACCTGACGACTCAGGTCGGACTCGGCGAGATCGGCCGAGGGAGTCGGCGGGGCCGGCGTTAGGCGGGCCGCGTAGAGTTCTTGCGCGCCGCTCCGGCGGTCGAGCCACATCGCGAGGAAGTCGCCGTTCCGGTCGGCGGCGAGCCCGGCGTAGTGCCCGGGCGAGAGATTCCTGGCGGGGTCGAACCAGAGGGACAGCCGCGAGCTGGCGAGGCCGCGGTTGGCTTCGTCGCGCCCCGCTTGATTCTCGAGGCCGATCCTGATCTGGAGCCGCTCGATGGTGCCCCGGTTCTCGAGGATCGACTCCGGGAGGCGATTGGGATCGTCCAGCCGAGGGCTCAGGTTGTGGATCGCGACCGATGGTGCCATGCCCGGCGGCGGGCAGGATGGCGCCGTGCTGATCTTGAAGTTCTTCGAGAACGAGCCGCCACCGTCGGTGGAGATCGCCCCATAGTAGTGCCAGCACATCCGATTGGGATCGTCCCGGCGGTCGTACCAGGCCACGGCGATCGTCCCGGCCGGGTTCACGGCCACCACCGGAATCAAGCGATAGTCCCGGACGCCGTTCGGCGATGCCGGGGGGTTGTCGTTGAGCTTGAGCGGCGGCGACCAAGTGCGGCCCCGGTCCTGGGAGCGAACGAACCAGGTGTTCGCGGTCCCACCCTTGACGTCGTGCCAGGTGACATAGATCTGATCGTGGTACGGGCTCTTCGAGGAGGTATCGGCGGTCACGATCGGGAGACTGAACCCGGTGGTAAACTCGACCGCTCGGTCGCGCCACGAATGGGGCCCGAACTCGAAGATCTTCTCAGGGGCCGAGAAGCTCTTGCCGCCATCGGTGGATCGCACCAGGTACATCGGCATCCGCTCGTTGTCCTTCCGGGCGAGCGGGTTGAAGTACTGGTAGTAGGTCACCAGCAGGGTTCCGTCGGACAAGACCACCGGTTCGGTGGCCACCAACTTTCCGTCGGTTCCCGTCCCGATCAGCCTGGGCTGACTGAACGTTCGCCCGTGATCGTCCGACCATTGCAGGAACACCTCATATTGATCCTTCACGAACATGTCGGCGACGTCGTTCCAGGCCACGTAGATCCGGCCCCGGGTCTTGGCGTTCGACATGTCGACCACCATCCGCATGTGATCGGGATCGACGGAGCTGGCCAGCTCGGTGGGGCCGTTCCAGGTGAACCCGTCGTCCGCCGACGACCAGAAGCGGATATGCGACTTCGGTGGGGCGCTCGGCAGCAGCGACGCGGCAAACGGCCCCCCGATCACGCCGTGCATGACGTAGAGATGACCGGCTGGTCCGGTCGCCACCATCGGGTCGAAGGGCGTGGCCGCGGCCCCCGGAAGCGAGACCGGCACCCAGAGGCGGCCGCCGTCGCGAGAGATGATGGTGGAGATGCCGAACCGGAGCGGGGCGGTGGGCGAAATGTCCCCCTGCTGCGCCGCGGCGATCACGATGTCGGGGTTGGTCAGGCTGACCGCCACCCACGGCTCGTTGTGGAGCCCGGGAATGGTCCGGAGGTTGGGTCCGACGGAGGCTTGGGCGAGCAGCTGGGCGGGTACGACGACGGCGACGATGGCGCGTACGAAAGCCATGACGAATCCGCTCCGGTTGTCAGGTGATTTGCGACAACGCTTCACGTGGGTTAACGGCAGCGCAGACGCTGTTGTCACGGAATTCCCCTCGGCTCCGGCCCATGAATGGCCCCGAACCCCGCCTCCCAGAGTTTGCGATTGAGGGCCGAGATGTACTGGTTGAGCAGGGCGTCGGACCGCGCCTTGAGCACCGTCCATTCCCGATCGAGCTCCGCCCGCCGATCGCGCGACGGCTGGTTGACCCGCGGCAAATCGCTCTCGGTCTGGCCGATCAGGAACAGGTAGTTGGCGGTGAACTTCTGGGGATAATTCTCCGTGTCGTCGTAGGCTCTGGTCTTCCGCGCGACCATGTCGGCATCCCAGGCCTTGAGCTTGGCGACGAGGGAATCCCCCTCCCGCTTCAGTTCGGCGAACTGCGCCCCGGCCGGAATAATCGGGAGCACCGCGGTAAGCCGCCCCTGAATCCGGTGCAGGTTGTTGATCGTTTCGTGCATTAGGGTCAGTTCGCGCTCCACGCCGGACATGAAGTCATGATACTCCGCGTAGGTCGTGGCGTCGGTGGAGTAGAGCGGGTTGGCCAGAACAGTGCCCTCGGCGGCCACGCTTCGCTCACCCAGCTTGAGTGAGACCTGGTACCGGCCCGGCGAGACTTTGTGCCCTCGGTAGCTCCCATCGATCCACACGCCGGGCACGCCGGGCATCGTGGCGTGTCTCAAATCCCAGACAAACCGGTTGAGCCCTTGGGACGCCGGGAGCGCCGGCGCGGCGGGAGGGCCGCCGTCCCACGTCGGGACGGTGTCCTTCTTCGACGTGTAGCGACGCACCAGGACTCCGGCAGCATCCCGCACCTCGAGCGATACGCTGTCTTTCGGCTCGAGCTTCGGGAGCCGATAGTAAAGCACCATGCCGATCGCGGGGTTGACGCCACGCCCCTCGGCCGCCCCGTCGAAGCTCGGGTCCGATCCGTTCAACTCGCTGCCGCCGTTGACCAGGTATGCGTCCGCTGGTTTGAAGAGCGTCAGGTCGGCCGCGTCGGGCCGGTACTGCCGGATCAGCCCCAGATCGTCGAGCACCCAGATCGCCCGGCCCGAGGTTGCCGCGATCAGATCGCCCCGATGGACCCTCAAGTCGGTAATCGGGGTGACCGGCAAGTTGAGTTGGAACGGAACCCAGTCCCGTCCTCCGTTCCAGGAGAGAAAGAGGCCCAGCTCAGTCCCGGCATAGAGCAGATCCTTGCGGACGTCGTCCTCGCGGACAACTCTGGTAAAGGCGTTGGCGGGGATCCCTCGGTCGATCCGAGTCCAACTGACGCCGTAGTCGGTGGTCTTGTACAAACCCGGCGCGTGGTCGTTGAACTTGTACCGGGTCGTGGCGATGTACGCCGTCCCCTTGTCGAACGGCGAGATCTCGATCGCGTTGATCAGCGACTCAGCGAGGCCCTTCGGGGTCACGTTCTTCCAGGTTGCTCCGCCGTCGCGGGTCAGCTGGACGAGGCCGTCGTCGCTCCCGGTCCAAATCACCCCCCGCTCGTGGGGCGACTCCGCCACGTACGCCAGGGTGCCGTAGTTCTCGGCGCCCACCCCTTCGTTGGTGTAGGGGACGCCGGCCGTGCCCTGCTTTTCCTTCTCGTTCCGGGTCAGGTCGGGCGAGACCTCCTTCCAGGTCTTCCCCAGATCGGTGGTTTTGAGCAGCACCTGGGCCCCGTGGTAGAACGTATTCGGCTCGTGGCGGCTCCAGAGGGTCGGCGCGTTCCAGTTGTACCGGTACTTCATGTCCTTCGCGTCCCGGCCCAGATATTGGATCGGCGCCGTCATGATGCTGGTGCCGGCCTGGGCTCGGGTGTCGAGGACTTCGATCGTCCCCTGGTAGCTCCCGCCCAGCACGTAGCGCGGGTTATCCGGATCGAAGGCGAGGAACGCGCTTTCCCCGCCGGCCGAGGCGGCCCAGCTATTGGTGGTGATCCCGCCGCTCCCGAGCTCCTGGCTGGCGATGACGATCGAGCTGTTGTCCTGTTGCGCGGCGTAGATCCGGTAGGGGAACTGGTTGTCAACGTTGAGCCGGTAGAACTGGCCGGTCGCCTGGTCCTGTGTGCTCCAGCTCTTGCCCCGATCGAACGTGACCACGGCCCCGCCGTCGTCCATCAGGAGGAAGTTGTCGGAGTTGGCCGGGTTGATCCACATGTCGTGGTAGTCGCCGTGGACCCCGTCGACGTTCTCCCAGGTTCTTCCCCCGTCGCTGGAGCGGAGCGCCGGCGCGCTCAAGACGTAGATCCGATTTTCATCATTCGGATCCACGAATAGCTCGATGTAGTACCAGGCCCGCTGCACCAGGCGGGGCTCGCTGGTCACGTGGCTCCAGTTCGCGCCGCGGTCGGTGGAGACATAGAGCCCGCGGGCATCGCCATAGGAGTCGCTTTCGATCAGGGCGTAGACCTTGTCCGGGTTTGACCGGCTGACCGCGATGGCCATCTTGCCCATCTTGTCGGGCAGGCCCTTGGTCATCTTCTCCCAAGTCTCTCCGGCGTCGGTTGACTTGTAGAGCCCGCTTCCGGGGCCGCCGCTCTTGACCTGCCAGGGAAGCCGGCCGTGATCCCACATGGCGGCGTAGAGGATCCGCGGGTTCGTCTGATCCATCGACAGCTCGGCCGCGCCGGTCTTTTCATCGACGAACAGAACCCGCTTCCAGGAGCCGCCCCCGTCGGTGGACTTGTAGATGCCACGCTCTGGCGAAGGACCATAGAGGGCCCCCTGGGCGGCGACCAGCACGACATCGGGGTTCTTCGGATGGACCACGATCCGCGAGATGTGCCGGGTCTCGTCGAGTCCCACCTTCTTCCAGCTCCGGCCCGCATCGGTGGAGCGATAGACGCCGTCACCCGAGCTGGTCATGACCCCCCGGGGCGCGTGCTCGCCCATCCCAACATAGATCACGTTGGGGTCGGATTCGGCGACCGCGATCGCACCGACGGTTCCGGTCTTGAAGTAGCGGTCGGAGATGTTCCGCCAGGTAATGCCCATGTTCTCCGTCTTCCAGACCCCGCCGCCCGTCGTGCCCATGTAGTAGGTCTTCGGATTCCCGACGACGCCGGTACCGGCGACCGAGCGCCCGCCCCGGAAGGGCCCGATCGAGCGCCATTTCACCGGCTTGAAGACGCTGTCGAGGACCGGACCGGCAGGTGGCGGGGTCTGCTGGGCGGAGAGCGTTGCCCCGGTGATCGAAGCCAGGGCAATCCACAGGAATGGTCGGGGCATCACGGGTCTCGTTTCGGCTTGGAAGGCCACACACTTTTCGCTCCGGCGACTCAGGCGCGCCGCGAACGCGGACGACTTGTCCATCACTGGTACCGGGAAGGGTGAAGGTAGCGCCCGTTCTGGCCCGAAGGGAGGGCACCTGGTCGGTGCCTCGTCTGGGGCGGCCGTTGGGCGCGAGCGGCTAGTTCGATCCTAGAGAGCTGTGGACCAGTTCGATGAACCAGGTCTGTCCGAGCCGGGAAAGGACGACCGATTCTACCTCCGTGCCCTGGAGGGCCGCCGGGTTTGCTTTCGCTTCTACCTGTGCCGCGGTATACACGTAGGCCGCCCAGCCTAGCACCCGGGCCGTGACCTGGGTTGTCCGTCGGGTGATCGCGCGTGCCCAACGGATTTCCGCCTGAAGCCCTTCTCCTTGGAGTCGACTCGCCTCCCCGCGTTTGAGGACGACCGCGGCGGGGGCCAGCAGGCCGCGAAGGACAAGCGTATCCCCGCTCTCGAGGGCGGCATGAAAGCGAGCAACGGTTTGGACGACAGCGAGTGAGTCCGCCGGACGGAGCTGCGCGGTGACGGGACCAGCGATCGTGGCGCAGAGGAGCAGGGGGAGACCGTGGGACATAGGTACCTCCGACCGAAGTCTATAGAGGGGAACGTTTCGCAAGATGATGTTAGAGAGCGCCCTTCGCTCGGCGGTGCCACACGCGCCGGTATGCCGCCGCGTTGAGGACCAGGACCAGCGCCCCGAGCGCCACCTGCACCGGCCTCGTCAGATTCTCCGGGTAGAGGACTGGCAGCAGATAGTGTTCGACGAAGCCGCCCTGGTACCCGGTCTGGCCGCCCAGTTGGCGAAACCGATTCTCCAGCGGAGTGAGTGGGCAGATCCACCCGGTGAACTCGATGAGCGCGCCCCAGAGCGCGCAGGGAAGGTGAATCCAGGCTAGCCCTGGCCGCCGCAGCACCAACAGGCCGCCCGCGACGACAAACGCCACGAAGGCAAGGTGCAGGAGGACCAGAAGGTCGGCGATCAGCAGGTTCGTCATCAGTCCGCCCGGACCACCGTCGCGCTACTCACGTCGTCGAGGGAGCGGGTCCCGGCGTGTGACATCATCGTGCGCAACTCGGCGCGGAGCAGTCCCAGCACCGCTCGTCATCTGCCTATCTGCCCTTCGAACTCGCCGAAACGGCCAACACCCGGAACAAGCGTTCGACCCCGTCCGTGGGCAGTGCCCCCGGCTCCTCGATCCCCACCCCGACCGCGGTGAAGAACTCCTTCGACCCAACCGTCAACGATTCGCCGCGCGACTCGTTGACGGCCTCGAACCGGCTGAAAGAATTGTCCCGTTCGGTCTGATCTCGCCGATGCTCCGCCTCGCGCCGCCGCGAACGCGGACGACTTGTCCATTTCTGGCACCGGGATAGGGTGAAAGGTAGCGAGCGTTCTGGCCCGAAGGGAGGGGCCGCGAACGCCCCTCGATCGTGACGCCCTGACCGCCGGAGAGTATACTCTAGCTGGTCACCTCCCCCGCTCAGGACCGCGCCGCCATGACGCTCGCATCCACCCCTCGGCCCTTTCAACCGGCCAAACCAAGTCACCGCCGCCGGCCGGTGTTAGGCACCTGGTTCGTCTGCGTGGCGCTTGGGGCCGGTAGCCTGGCGACCCGGGCCGGCGCCCAGTCCAGCCTCACCCCGTCGGAACGCCAACTCGTGGCGCTCCTCCAGCAAGACATTCCCGAGATTCTCCGGTTGGTGGGCACTCCGGGGCTCAACCTGGCGATCGCGCGGCGCGGCCAGGTCATTTGGGATGCCGGCTTTGGGTATGCCGACCTCGAGCGTCGGGTCCCGATGACCGCCGCGACCGTGGCCCACTCGGGGTCGATGGGCAAGACCTATACGGCCACCGCCGTCATGCAGCTGGTGGAACGCGGCCACCTCGAACTCGAGGCCCCGGTCAACCGCTACCTCACCGGCTGGTCGATCACTAACCCGCTCGGCGGACGCGAGGTCACCGTCCGCGATCTCCTGACCCATCAGAGCGGGCTCGCCCCGAACGCCGCCTGGAGCGTTCGCCGCAATCCCACCCCGCTCGAGGCCCATCTCCGCCAGGCCTACGCCAGGGAACGCAACGACTTCTACGGTGGCGCCTCCTCGCCGACCTGGTCCGCCCAGGCCGGCGAGAAGTACCAGTACTCCAACCTCGGCATTGCGACCCTCGGCTACCTGGTGCAGGTCGCCAACCCCGAGCGGCTGAGTTTCTCCGATTATGTCCAAAAGCACATCATCGACCCGTTAGGCATGACCTCGACCCAATACCCGCCGGTCCAGGACTCGCTCCACATCCGGCCCGCCATCTGGCGGCGGATGTCGCGGGGGTACGCCGGGTTCGGTAACGCGCGGATCCCGACGCCGGAGATCTACTTCGAGGACCACCCAGCCGGCACCGTGGTCACCACTCCCCGCGATCACGTCCGGCTCCTGCTCGCGATGATGAACGACGGCACCTTGGGCAGCTATCAGCTCCTCCGGCCGGAAACCGTCAAGGCGATGCTCACGCCGTACCAGCAGACCGGCACCGGCGCGGAGTTCGCTCCATCCAACGTGGGCCTGGTGTGGAATCTCCACGGCTGGAACAGCGAGCAGCGGAGCTTCGATCACGGCGGGGCCCACATGTGGGGCTGGACCAACCACTTCGTGGCGTATCCCGGGCTCGACCTCGCGATCGCGGTGTTCATGAACCAGTGGTCGCTGCCGGATGACGGTCAGGGCGCTCGATACCGCGAGGCCAGGCTCATCATCGACCTGATTCGGGGATGGGTGGCCCGCGAGAAGGCCAGCGCGCCGAGACTCCTGCCGCGGCGATCGTGGGCTTGGAAGGTATCGTACGTGCAGGGGCTCATGATGGTCGAGAGCACCAATGGCGCGCTGGGCATCGCCGAGCGGATGAGCCCGGCCGACATCGACCGAATGGTCAGGGGCGCCGCGCCGCGCGGCGAGCGCTATCGGCTGCCTCAGTGGGACCCGGCCGGCTTTCGCGCCGGGGTCGCGGACATGTCGGCCGCGGAACTCACCCCCGCCGGGATCGCGGCGTTCCTCACGTCGGACCGGCTCCAGGTATTACCGGAAGAACTCCCGCTGATCTACCTGGAACTCGGCGGCCGTGGCAACCTCACCGATACTCGACCCCGATAGGTGGTTGATGCCGAAATACTCGCGACGGGAATGGCTCGCTGAGAGCGGCGCCGCGGCCCTCACGGTGGGAATTCCTGTCCTGTTGCTTGCCGGTGCCCTGGTCTCCCCGGCCGGCGCCCAGCAGCCGGCTCGCGCGGTCTACTACTCCGTCCCGTCGTGGGCGCCGGACGGCAAGACGATCTCGTTCGAATCCAATCGGGATGGCGAGGCGGCCGTCTATACCATTCGGCCGGACGGCACCGGCCTGCGGAGGCTGACCCCGCCCGGATCACTGGGTGAGCAGCCAAACTGGTCGGTGGACGGGCGCACAATCGTGTTTACGTCGAACCGGGGCAGCGTCCGTCAGTTGTACCTCATGAAGCCCGACGGGAGTGACGCCGTGGCGCTGCCGGGTACCACGAATGGATTCCTGTCCGCGTTTGCGCCGGATGGCCGTTGGCTTCTCTTTGCCGCCCAAGACCGGCGCCCGTCAAACCACTATCGGGTCTACGTGATGCGCCCGGACGGATCAAGCCGCCGCCAGCTTGGCGACAGCACCAAGAGTATCGAGGATCCCCGATGGGCAATGGACGGCCTGCGGATCCTGTTCATGGCGGTTCCGCTGCTCGAGATCCAGGCCAACGAAGCGCCGCGAGACTTCGTCCGGCGGCGAGCCCAGGCCCAACAGTGGTACAGCGTCACCCCCGAGGGGTTGGATCCCCGCGCCCTGCAGCCGGAGGAGGCTGTCCGGATGAGCCGCGACCGCGGGTTGTCGCCCGACGGCAAGTGGCTGGTGTATTCCAAGCAAGTCGATGGGGTAACCGGGCTGTATCTCAAAGAGCAGCCTGCTGGGAGCGACCGGTTGCTCGACCAAGGGAATCGCCGAGCCGACGGCGCACCTAGATAGCATTCGAGCCTGGTGGCCACCGCGGCCGCCAGGCTCAAAGCCCCACCAACCCACCGGACTATTGAACCGGCGGCGTGCAGTTGTCCGGCAAGCTTCGCGCAAGGCACTCAGCCGTCGGAATCGGCATCCGGGTAAACGTCACGTCGCCTGCCCGGTCCAGCGGCAACGACCCCAACCGCCCGTACCGCCGGGCGTCCGTGGATTCCCCTCCAATGTGGACCCGAACGTAATTCCCGTCCGATTCGAGCCAATCAATCTGATCCACCGGAACGATCTCGATCCCGCCGGCCACCGGGATCGCAATCCTGGCAAACGACCCCTCACCCGTCTCAATAGCGCCCGTCACCCCACCCCCACTGTTGGTCCCGTCCCAATCCTGACGAGCCCCCCGCTTTTCGTTCCACCCGCCGAGCGCCGAGTGCCGAGCGCCGAGTGCCGAGCCCAAATACCTTTCCCCCCGTGACCCCGACCCCCTCGGCCCCATGGCCCCGGCGCGAGGTCCTCCGACACACCCTGGCCACTGCCGCCGGGGTGGCGGCCCTGAACCTCGCCGGCTGCGGGAAGACACCGCCCGACCGATCGGGAGCCCCGGACGGCGATCTCGGACCGGTCGAACCTGAGCTCAACCTCTATCTCTGGTCGGATTACGTCGCGGATCGAACGATCCCGGACTTCGAAACGGAATTCCGGATCAAGGTGACCCTCGACACCTTCGAGAGCAACGAGGAGATGATCGCCAAGCTGTTGGCCGGGGCAAGCGGATACGACTTGATCCTTCCCACCAGCAACATGTTCGCGGCCCTGTTCGCGAACGACCTGATAGCCCCACTCAGCCGCCGCTACCTGACCAATTGGGGGAATGTCTCGCCGCTGTTCGTGAACCCGCCGTGGGACCGCGACAACGCGCACTCGGTGCCGTGGGCTTGGGGCACCACGGGCATTGCCTATCGCAAGGACAAGGTGAAAGAGCCGCCCGACAGTTGGACGGTGTTCTTTGATCCGGCCTACCGGGGCAAGATGACCATGCTCGACGACATTCGGGATGTGATTGGGACCTTCCTCAAGTACCGCGGAAAGTCACTCAACTCGACCGTCCCCGCCGACTTGGCGGCGGCCAAGGCCGATGCCCTGGCGGCCAAGGCCAACCTCCAGGCCTATGTCTCGGCCCCGGTCAAAGCCCAGCTGATTGCCGGTGATGTCTGGCTGGCGCAGTTGTGGAGCGGCGATGCGGCGCAAGCGATGGCGGAACAGCCCGAAATTGGCTTCGTCATCCCGAAGGAAGGCAGTATGATCTTCACCGACGGCCTCGCCATGCCGAAAACCGCCCGCCACCCGCGGGCGGCCCATGAATTCATGAACTACGTGCTCCGGCCCGAGGTCGCCGCCGCCATCGCGGACAAGACTGGGTATGGAACTCCGAACCAGGCTGCGGTGCCGCTGACCCGGGCCAAAGTGCCCTATCCCACGGCCGAAGAGTTGGCTCGTCTCGAATATCAGGTGGATTTAGGGCCGGCGGCCGAGGCCTGGGACCGGCTCTGGACCGAGATCAAGTCGGCCTGACCGCTGGCGGTTGCCGCCCTCCGGCCCGAGCCTTACATTGCCTTCGCCTTTTGACCCGGAACCCCAATGCTAGATACCCTCGGTCGGCTATTCGCTTTCCTGGGCGCGGCCGGCATCCTCGCGGCCCTGACCTTCGTCACCCTGCTCATCGGAGTACTCGTCAACGCCATGGCGGCCCTGATGACCGGGCCGATCATCGATAAATTCGTCAAGGACAAGGACTAAGGAGCTACCGGCGGGGAGCCTTCGACTCCCGCCTCTGCCTCTGCCTCTGCCTCCGGCTTACTCGCCGCCTTGATCGCACCCTCGAAGTTGATTTTCAACCCGGTGAATCCTTCGCGAAGCCCCCGAGCCCGGGTTTGGACCCCTCCGGTCCGCCGGCCCAGCGTGGCCAACACCCCCAAGCTGTCCGCCAGCCCCGTTTGGCCCACCGACTGCGCGGCGATCTTCATTTCGTCGAGCGTTCGGGTCAGCCGCCGTTGCACCGACACGTCGACGTGCGGAGACGCCATCTCCTCGATCATCCGGTGGAGCAGGGCGAATTTGGCCGGGAAGGTCTCCAACACGGCCAGCATCGCCTGTTGCCGGGAACTGAGCTTGACCGCCATCTGAGGTTTCCCGATCGAATGAGTCCCAAATCTAGCCTGTAACGTCTTCCCCTGGGCAAGCGTATCATTGGGGTTGGTTTTCCTGGGCGTGCCTCGCCCCTAAAGGCATTCATATGATTCTCTCCGATCTTTCGATCCGGCGACCGGTGCTGGCTACCATGCTCAGTTTGGCTTTGGTGCTGTTCGGCGTCATCGGCTACCGGCAGCTGACCATCCGCGAGTACCCCGACGTCGATCCGCCGATCGTGTCGGTCAGCGTCTTTCTCCGAGGGGCCAATCCCCGGGTCATGGAATCTGCCGTCACCGACGTCCTCGAAGAGGAGCTGTCGGCGGCCGAGGGCCTTCGGACCATGACGAGCGTCAGCTCGGAGCAATCGGCCAACGTCACCCTGGAGTTCAACCTCGACCGGGACGTCGAAATCGCCGCCCAAGACGTGCGGGACTTGGTGTCCCGGGTCCGTCGCCGTCTCCCCGAAGAGGTCGAGGAGCCGGTGGTGTCCAAGCAGGACGCCGATGCCCGTCCCTTCATGTTCATTTCGTTGACCGGCGACAACTACAACCTCCTCCAGCTGACCGAAATCGCCGACCGGTACGTAAAGACCCCGCTCCAGACCGTGGCCGGGATTGGCCGGGTCGATATCCGGGGGGAACGCCGCTACGCGATGCGGGTCTGGCTCAAGGCGCCGGAGTTGGCGTCCCGCGGGCTCACGACGACGGAAGTGATCAACGCCATCCGAAGCCGGAACGTCGAAATTCCGGCCGGCCGGATCGAATCGAATCAGCGGGAGTTTACCGTCCGGTCCCTGGGCGAACTCAAGACTCCGGAGGAGTTCTCCAGCCTCGTCGTCGCCAACATGGACGGCCAACTCGTGAAGCTCGGCGATGTGGCCCGGGTCGAGTTGGGCCCGGAGGACGACCGAAGCCGGTTCCGGTTCAATCGCCACCAGGCCATCGGGGTCTCCCTGACTCGGCAGTCGAAGGCCAATCTCGTGGAGGTCGCCGATGACGTCCACGCCTTGGTCCCCAAGCTCCAGGTGCCCCCTGGCATCGAACTGACCATCGGATACGACAACTCGATCTACGTCAAACGGTCGATCAAGGAAGCCCAGGAGACCCTGGTGTTGGCCGGTGGTCTCGTCGTCCTCATCATCTTCGTCTTCCTCCGAAACCTCCGGGCCACGATCATCCCGGGCCTCGCGATTCCAACCTCCATCATCGCCACGTTCGCGGTGATGTACTTCCTCGATTTCTCGATCAACAACTTGACCTTGTTGGCCCTGATTCTGGCCATCGGGATCGTCGTGGATGACGCCATCATCGTGCTCGAGAACGCCTACCGGAGGCAGGAAGAGCTTCACGAAGACCCCGAAACGGCCGCCATCAACGGCACTCGCGAGATCGCCTTCGCCGTAATTGCCACGACGATCTCGTTGGTGGCGGTGTTCGTTCCGCTCGCCTTTCTCAAAGGCTCGACCGGACGGCTCTTCAATGAGTTCGGGATTGCGGTCGCCGCCGCGGTGGCCATTTCCGGGTTCGTGGCCCTGACCCTGACCCCGATGCTCTGTGCCAAGATCCTCCGGGTTCCGGAACGGCACGGCGCCCTGTATGGATTCCTCGAACGGGGCTTCGACGCCTTGACCCGAGGGTATCAGGTCCTCCTCGGCGCCACGCTTCGCCACCGGGGCGTGGCGATGGTCGGCGCCGGGGCGATGTTGGTGCTCGCCTGGTTCACCTTCCGGGCCTTGAAGACCGAGTTCGTACCGCCGGAAGACCGTGGCATGGTCATGGTCAACGTCGTGGCCCCGGAAGGCGCCTCGATCGGGTACACCGACGAATATCAGCAACAGGTCGAAAAGATCCTGTCCGAGGTCCCGGAGATCTACACCATGAACAGCATGGTGGCGTTCGGCGGCGGTGGCGGCGGCGGGCGGGTCAATACCGGTATGCTCTTCATCCGGATGACAGACTGGTCCGACCGGAAGCGGTCGGTCCAGGAGATCTTGGCTGACTTGCAGCCGAAATTGTCGGCCGTTCCGGGCGTCCTGGCCTTTGGCAGCAATCCGCCGGCGTTCGGTGGCTTCGGCCAGCCGGTGCAGTTCGTCGTCCGGCACCCGGATTTCGACTCGCTCGTCACCTCGATGGACACCCTGATTCGCCGGGCCCGCCAGATCAAAGGCCTGATCAACGTCGACACCGATCTCCGGGTCAACAAACCCGAACTGACCGTCCGCTACGAGCGCGACCGGATGGAAGACCTCGGCGTCCCGGTTCGGGATGTTGCCACCACCATGCAAACCCTGCTCGGCGGCCAGCGGGTCAGCACGTTTACCCGTGATAACGAGTTGTATGACGTCGTCGTCCAACTCGATCCCGCGGCCCGGGCCACCCCGGCCGACATGAGCGACCTCCCGGTCAAGGGCCGCGGGGGTCAGTTGATCAAACTCGACCAGTTGGCCCGGGTCACCGAGAACGTCGGTCCCCGCCAGCTCAACCACTTCAATCGAATCCGGTCGGCCACCCTGAATGCCAGCTTGGCCCCGGGCTTTACCCTCGGTGAAGCTGTCGATTCGCTCCGGGCCTTGGCGACCGAGGTCTTACCCGCGGGTGCCTCGGTGGCCCTTTCCGGGGAATCGCGCGAACTCGAAGAAAGCGGCGGCGCCCTCTATTTCGCCTTCTTCTTGGCCCTGGTGGTCGTGTTCATGGTGCTCGCGGCTCAGTTTGAGTCGATCGTACACCCGTTTACGGTGTTGCTCGCGGTCCCACCGGCGGTCACCGGCGCCATCTTTACTCTCTTCATCGCCAAGTCGACCATCAATCTCTACAGTCAGATCGGGATGATCCTCTTGATCGGACTGGTCACCAAGAACTCGATCCTGCTGGTTGAATACGCCAACCAGCTGAAGGAGCGGGGCCAGGATACCTTGAGCGCGCTCCTCGAATCCGGCCGGATCCGGCTCCGCCCGATCTTGATGACCTCGGTGGCCACCGGGGTGGGGGCCGTGCCGATCGCGCTCGGTCTCGGGGCCGGTTCGTCGAGCCGCCGCCCGCTTGGCTATGCGATCGTCGGTGGCGTGTTGCTTTCGACCGCCCTGACCCTGTTTCTGGTGCCGGTCGTGTATTCGTTGCTCGACCAAGTGCTCGGCCGGGTTCGGAAACCGGCCCCCGCCGAGTCGGCTGTCGCCGTGACGGGAGACACTCCATGATCGGTGGAGTTCTCCTTGGGCTCGTGCTGGCCGCGGCCGATTCGCTTCCCCGAGTCACTCTGACCCAGGCCATCGAGCGCGCCACCCGGCTCGACCCGAACTACGTCCGGGCGCTGGGCCAAGTCGGGAGCGCCGAGTGGGCCCGAAAGGCGGCCCTCTCCACCTTCGTGCTCCCATCGCTGAGTGTCAGTACCGATCTCGCGAACTACTCGGTTGAGATCTTCAATCTCGGCACCGGCCAGCGGGCCAAGACCATCGTCAACGCCCGCGCCGACGCCCGTTACGAGTTATTTACCGGCGGCCGGAAATTGGCCGAGATGACCCGGGTCCGGGCCGAGCTCGAGACCGCCAAGGCGACCCAAGCCCAGGCCCAGTTTCTGGCCGCTCTCGGTACCGAGGTCGACTACTACGCCGTGTTGGGAAGCCGGGAGCTTGCCGACGTGGCCCGCGACCGCCTCCGCCGGGCCGAAGAACAGTTGGTGGTCGCTCGCGCTCGCGTCGTAAGCGGCGCGGTGGTCCAAACCGATTCGCTGCAACTGTTGCTCGAAGTCAATCGGGCCCGGGTGTCCTTGCTGCGGGAGGAAACCCGTCTCTCCGTGGCCCGGCTCCAATTGGGGCGCCGGGTCGGGACCCGGGGGCCGGTCGATGCCTTCCCGCTCGACACCACCGTGCCGCCCGACCCGCCGATCACCCTGCCGGCGGCAGTGGCGTTGGCGCTCGAACAAGGACCAGAGTACCGCATTGCCCGGGGAAACGAGCGGGCCGCCGCCGCCACGGTCAAATCCCGGACCGGCGCCTATTTCCCCCAGGCCACCCTTTCGGCCAATGTCTCGAAATTCGGCGATCGGTTCTTTCCCCAAGGGCTCAGCCGCTCCTCGATCAGTCTGGGCGTGGCGTTTCCACTCTGGGACAACTTCAATCGCGAGCTCAATTTGAGCCGGGCCCGGGTGGCCCGGGACGTCGCCGTCGCGGTGCGCCAGGATCTCGAACTTGCCGCCGAGGCCGACGTGACCGAGGCGTACCAAGCCCACGCCAACTCGCTGATCGCGGCTCGGTACTCGGAGATCGGGGTTCGGGTGGCTCAGGAAAACTTTCGGGTTCAGCAGGCCCGATATCGGGCCGGCGCGAGCACGATTCTCGACCTTCTCGATGCCCAATCGCAACTCACTGTGGCCCAGGCCGATTTGGTCCAGGCCCGCTACGCCACCCGACTGGCTTTGGCCGGGCTCGAGGCACTGATCGGACGGCGTTTCCATGATCTCGAGGACTAGTGTGAAATCAGCATTCTTTGGATTGGCGGTGCTCGCCACCGCCTGCGCCAAGTCCGAAGCGCCGGCGCCGCAAGCGGGAGGAGCCCGACCAGGGGGAGCCGGAGGCCGGCCGACCGGGCCGGTCTCGGTGGTAGTGCGGCCCGCGACCACTGATACCGTTATCGACGCGATCACGGCCACCGGCCAGATCGAATCCCTCCAGTCGATCGAGCTTCGGCCTGATGTCGACGGTCGCCTGGTTGAGATCTATGTCCGGGAGGGAGCCCGGGTCGAAAAAGGTGCCCCGCTGTTCAAGGTCGACGATGCCGAACTCAAAGCCCAAGTCGCCCGGGCTGAAGCCGATCGCGACCTCGCGGAGCAGGCCCTGGCCCGGACCCAACAACTGCTGACCGAAAAAGCCGCGGCCCAAGCTGACGTGGAACGCGCCGAAGCGAGCGCCCGAAGCACCCGCGCCGGCCTGGCCTTGCTGGCGGTCCGGCTCGACCGGACCGTTGTCCGATCCCCGTGGACCGGTGTGGCCGGGGCTCGGTTCGTCAGCCTCGGCGACTATGTCACCCAAAACACCCGCCTGATCACCCTTCAGACCGTCAACCCGCAGCGGGCCTCATTCCAGGTCCCCGAACGGTACGCCGAGCGGCTCAAAGTGGGGCAGACCGTGAGCCTCCGGGTAGCCGCCCTCGAAGGGCGGGATTTCATCGGGCGGGTCGATTTCGTGGATCCCCGGGTTCAACTGCCGGCCCGAACCATCACCGTCAAGGCGGTGGTGCCAAACCCGACTCGTCTGCTTCAGGCTGGGATGTTCATCGAGGCCCGGCTGGAAACCACCCGCCGGCTGACCGCCATCGTGGTGCCGGAGGAGGGTATCCTCCAACTACCGGCGGGGAATTTCGTCTGGGTGGTCGCCGGGGATAAGCCGGAACGGCGGAAGGTCGAACTCGGGGTCCGGAAACCCGGGTTGGTCGAAGTGCTGAGCGGGGTGGCCTCCGGTGAACTGGTCGTGACCGGAGGGGCCGAACGGCTCAACCCCCAATCGAAGGTTCGGGTGGCGGGGAGTCAACCGGCCCCGGCCGCCGGCCCGCCCCCGGGTCCGAAATGAGATCCGGTTCGACCCACGTGGCCCGGGCCTCCGCCGAGCCAAGGCGGGCCTCGCTGTAGTACCGCAACGGGATCCGCCGATCGTTCAGGGCCTCAACCGCCGCGGCCGCCATGGTCGGATAGTCGGCTGGGCCGCTCCATTCCCGAATGAATTCATCGATCAGGCTGAGGTACAACTGGGTCAGGGTTTCGTGGTACCCGCTGGTTGCGGTATCCGCGGTTCCGACGGCCGCGTTGTGACGCCGAATCGCGGCCGGGACCACGATCCGGGCCGTTTCAAGGCCGTGGTGCCGGACGAACCAAAGGCCCGCCGCCACGTGGGCCTGATGCGTCCAGGCCGCCTTGGGGAGGCGGGCTTCTCGGAATGCCGCGGTCATCGCTTCGTAGTCGTAAGACAATTCAAAGTTGTTTTATGGTATTTTTCGACCCCTGTACAATAATATTCGATGATTTTATATTAATCAATCGCAGTTATATAACATAACCGCAACGCCATGTCCTGATTGGAGATAGCCCCGATGACCGCCGTCCTTCGCGATTTTCTCGAAATTCCGTACGACGAACTCGAGGCGATGAACCTCGATGCCAAGGCCGAGCGGCTCAACCGGGTCAGCCCGGACAAGATTCGCGACAAGCGGATGAAGTACTTGGCTGAGGAAAAGCGGATCAAGGCGGTGACCGTGTGCTTTACCGACCTCGAAGGCCGGATGCACATGCTCGACTACGACAAGAAGTTCCTGCTCAAATCCGCCGACAACCTGACCTTCGATGGCTCCTCGATCCGGGGGTTCTCGGCGCAGGCCGAATCCGACCTTCGCTTAGCCATTGACTGGCCGGCCTTCTACTGGTTGCCGAGCGATATCTTCGGCCCCGGCAAGGTGCTGGTCTTCGGCGAAGTCCTCGAGAAGGACGGAACCCCGTACGTCGCCGACCTCCGGGCCAAGCTCAAGGCCTACCTGGGCAAGCTCTACGCCAAGGACGGCTTCATCTGCAACGCGGCCAACGAAGTCGAAGGGTTTCTGTTCAAGGGGCGGGAGGCCGAGCGCCACTACCATGAAACCGGCCACTTCGAGTTCATCTCCACCGGTGGCTACTATCACGCGCTCCCGACCGATCCACTCCGGATCTTCATCGATACCGCGGCCGAGGTCCAGCGGGCCATGGGGTTCGCCAATGAGAAGGACCACCCGGAGGTGGCGCCCTCGCAATTCGAGATGAACTACAGCTACACCGAAGCGAGTGTTGCGGCCGATCAGGTCCAACTCTATAAGCTGATCTGCCGGCAGGTGGCGGCCAAACTCGACATGACGGCGAGCTTCCTGCCGAAGCCGGTCACCGGCGTCAACGGGTCCGGCATGCACACCAACCTGTCGATCAGCCAGAAGGGCAAGAACCTGTTCTTCGACGCCAAGGGGCCAGACCAGCTGTCCAAGATGGGCTGGAAGTTCATCGACCGGCTGCTGACCAGCGGGCAAGATCTCTGTCTGATCTTCAATCCGTCGGTCAATGCCTACCGGCGGCTCGATCCGCATTTCGAAGCGCCGAATCAGATCAAGGCCTCCGCGGTCGATCGGGGCTCCATGGTCCGGATTCCGCTTGGCAACGAGAAGTCGGCCCGAGTCGAGGTCCGCTCGGTGGGTCCCGACGCCAATCCGTACATGGCGATCTACTCCATGTTCAAGGTCGGCCTCGAAGGCCCGATCGAAGCAGCCAACAGCGACAAGAAGCGGGACCGGACCAAGTTCTTGCCCGACAACATCTACGACGCGATCCGGTTGTTCAAAGGCTCCAAGGTGGCCACTGACCTGTTCGGCGACATCGTCCATAAGAAGTACGCCGACCTGAAACTGATCCAGGCCGAACGGTGCCCCAAGGCACTCGGCAGTCTGATCAAGATTCCGGAAATTCAGTTCCACCACGAAGTGACGAACCAGTATCTCTGGTCCAAGTTCTAGACTGGTAACCGATCGGTGGCGGCTGTAGTTTGCCGTCACCGATGCCTCTCCCGACTAGTGGGTCAATACCGGCAGAAATGCTCGAGCGGCTGGCGGCGCTGGAACGGCAGGCCCGGGCGCTCGAACCCGGAACGTCCCGGCGAAAAGCGATCCGGGGGCCGGTCATGGCATCGGCCGAGCGATTCCTTCGCCAAATCGGGAACCTCAAGGCCTACGAAGACGGCGGCGGCAAGGGCGAGGGTCTCCTTGCCTCGCCGATCGCGGAGCGGGGCCTCCCGATCGCCGATGTCGTCAGCTTGCTGGAGGAAGAGGTCGTGCGGCCCGGCCTCAATCCCGCCTCCGGGGGGCACTTGGCTTACGTGCCAGGCGGCGGGATCTACCATTCCGCGTTAGGCGATTACCTCGCGGCCGTCTCCAACAAGTACGCGGGCATCTTCTTTACCGGACCGGGTCCGGTCCGGATGGAAAACCAACTGCTCCGCTGGGTGGCCGATTTGGTGGGCTACCCGGCCGGGGCGGCCGGCAACCTCGCCTCGGGCGGAAGCATCGCGAATCTCGTCGCCATTGCCACGGCGCGCGACGCCCATGGACTGAAGGGCGCCGATTTTCATCGGGTCGTGGTGTACCTGACCAACCAGGCCCACCACTGCATCGAAAAGGCGCTCCGGATCGCCGGGCTTGGCGAGATCGTGGTGCGCCAGGTCCCGATCGATGACCGCTGGCGGATGCGGCCGGATGCCCTGGCCGCGGCAATCGCGGCCGACCGGGCGGCCGGCCTCCAGCCGTGGATGGTGATCGCGGCGGCCGGTACCACCGATACCGGCGCGGTCGATCCGCTCGATGCCATCGGGCAGGTGGCCAAGGCCGCGGGCTGCTGGTTCCACGTTGACGCAGCCTACGGCGGTTTCTTCATGCTGACCGAGGAGGGCCGCGCCAAACTCGCCGGGATCGAGCGGTCGGACTCGGTCGTCCTCGATCCCCACAAGAGCCTCTTCCTCCCCTATGGGATCGGCGTGGTCCTGGTCAAGAACCCGGCTCCGATGCTGGCCACCCACCACTACTTCGGCAACTACATGCAGGACGCGATGCAGGGGCCGGGCGAACTCTCGCCGGCCGATGTCTCGCCGGAGCTCACGAAACACTTCCGGGCCCTTCGGATGTGGCTCCCGCTGAAATTGGTCGGGGTGGCGCCGTTTCGGGCGGCGCTCGAAGAAAAGCTGTTGCTGGCCCGGTACTTTCGGCAAAAGGTCGCGGCGCTCGGATTCGAGGTCGGTCCCGAGCCGGATCTTTCGATTGTCACGTTTCGGTGGGTCGCGGCAGGGGCCGATTCGGAAACCGTCAACCGGCAAAACCAGCAGATCGTCGAGGGTGTTCGCCGGGACGGCCGGGTGTTTCTTTCCTCGACCATGGTCGACGGCCGGTTCACGATTCGCCTGGTGGCCTTGTCGTTCCGGACCCATCGGAAGACGATCGACCTGGCGCTCCGAGTGCTCCAGGAACAGGTCGAGGCGCTGAAACCATGCTGATCCCGCTCACGCTCCTGGCCGCTTTCGCCCTTCAGGCCCCGGACCAACCGATCTCGATATTCGCCGGGCGAGTGCTCGACGGTAAGGGCGGCCAGTTTCGAAATGCCACCGTGGTGATCGACCGGGGCCGGATCCTTCGGATTGAACCCCGCAAAGTCGACCGCCCCACGTTCGAGTTCCCGAACGGCACTCTGCTGCCGGGCTTGATCGATATCCACGTTCACGCCACGGCCTATGTGAATCGGCAAGGGCGGATGCACACCCCCGCCGACGGCGATACACCGGCCCAAGTGGCGTTGTCGGCGGCGGCCAACGCCGGCCGGACCATTCAGGCCGGCTTCACGACGGTGGCGAGCATCGGTGGGGCCGATGACCTCGACCTCCGCGATTGGATTGCCCGCGGCGAGATAGTCGGTCCCCGGATCCTGACGAGCCTCGATCCGATTACGGACGCCACGCTGTCGCCCGAGCAGTTGAAGTCCCTCGTCGAGCAGCGTTTGGCGGCCGGTGCCAACCTGATCAAATTGTTTGCTTCCAAGAGCATCCGCGACGGCGGGACCCAAACGATGTCGGAGGCCCAGCTCAAAGGGGCCTGCGATGCGGCCCGGCGCGGCGGGGTCCCTTCGATCGTGCATGCTCACAGCGCCGAGAGTATTCGCTCGGCGGTCCTGGCCGGCTGTCACCAGATCGAACACGGCGTCTTCGCGACCCAAGACGTGCTCGACCTGATGGCGAAGCAGGGCACGTATTTCGACCCCCAATGCGGCCTGATCTTCCGGAACTACCTGGACAATCGTCGCTGGTTCCAGGGCCTTGGCAACTTCACGGCCGAGGGATTTGCCGCGATGGAACAGGCCATCCCGTTGGCCGTGGCCGCGGTCCGGAATGCTTCGTTGACGCCCGGGCTGAAACTGGTCTACGGCACCGATGCGGTTGCGGGCGCCCACGGGCGGAACGCGGAGGACTTGGCATGCCGGGTCCGCCAAGCCGGGCAACGACCGATGGACGTGATCGTCGCCGCCACATCTCGGAACGCCGAGGCGCTTGGAATCGGGAGGGAGACGGGGTCCGTCGCCCCCGGGCTGGCGGCCGACCTGGTTGCCGTGGCCGGCAATCCCCTCGATGATATTGGGGCGGTGGGGCGGGTAGTGTTCGTCATGAAAGCCGGCGTCGTGGTTCGGTATGACCCCACGCTGGCCTCGCGCGGGAGTCTCCGATGATTGGTGAAGTGTGGCCGGCGGCCCTGGGTGGTCTGGCCCTGGGGTGGTTGGGCCGGGCGTTGGTGGCCGCCCGGGCCCGGACAGCGGCCGTCCGGGTCGCCAACGATCGGCGCCTGGGTTTCGAAACCGAACTGCTCTTGGCTCGGCGCGATCTCGAGGTGGCCGAAACCGAACGGACCGCTCTGGCCCGCGACGTGGCCGCCGCAACCCAAACGATCGAGCTGCTCCGGATCGAATCGGAAGCCCACCTTCGGGCCCTCGAGCAGGCCCGGGCCGACGGTGACCGGGCAGTCGCCCGAAGCGAGGTCGCTCGTGCCGAGGCCCGCGGGTTGACCGATCGGGTGGCGGAACTGGAGGCAGTCGTCGCGGACCTCGAGGAGCTCCGGCGTGAAAGTCGCGCGCTGGCTACCCAGCGCGCCCGGCTCGAGGAACGGTTGGAGGAGCAGACGGTTCGGTACCATCGGCTCGAGAGCGAGCGGACTCGGGCGGTCTTGGTGGCGGAGGCAGCTCAACGTCAGCTCAAAGACCTGGCCGAATCGGCCCACACCACCCGGTCGCTCCAGGCCACCGAACGCCTCGATGCGAAGCGACACCTCGACGAAACCGTCAGAGAGGCCGACCAGCTCCGGCTCGGACTCGCCGCCATGGCCGCCGAACGGGACGCCTTGCTCCGCCGGATCGAGCAAGCGGACGCCGATCGCCGGACGGTGGCGCTCTCGCACCAGTCGGCGATCGCCACGGCCGAAGCCGAACTGGGGAGCGCACGCGCGTTGGCCGAGCGGGTCGAGCCGCTTCGCCGGCAACTGGAGGATCGAGAGGGCCTGATCCGTTCGCTGGCGGCTGAGCGCGACGAGGTCACCCGGAGTGCCGTTCGGCAGGAGCGGGCATCCTTCACCCAACGGGCTGAACTAGAGCAAGTGGTGACGCGACTCGAGGCCGCGGCGGCGGGATCGCTGGCTCAGGCCCGGCGAGGGGCCGTCGCTGAGAGTCAACTCGCGGCCGCGCTCCGGGAACGGGATGCCGAGGCGGCGGCGGCGCGGCGGGCCCGGGTCGAAATCGAAAGCCTTCGGTCCGAGCTCAAAGACCGGGACCACCGGTTCCAGGCCCTGCTGAACGACCGGCGGCATTTTGCCGAGCAAAGCCAAGACCAGATCGCCCGGCTCCGGGAGGACATGGGCCGTGCCCGGTTGGCCGGCGGCGATGATCTCCAGCAAATCACCGGGATCGGGCCGAGTCTGGAACGGCGGTTGAAGCGGCACGGCATTACCACATTCCAGCAGATCGCCAACTGGACCGACGGGGACATCGAACGGATCTCGAAAGAGCTGGGCCCGTTTGCCCACCGGATTCGGCGGGATCGCTGGATCGAACAGGCCGGGCGGGTCGGCTCGATCGAGGGAGAGCCGGCGGCCTGAATCGTCCGCTCGTCATATATTTGAGCATTCGAGGGAGTCTGAGATGGATCGGAACAGGTGGGGCATTGGAATGACGGTCGCGGTCCTCGCCGGGGCGTGCAGCGCCGGTGGCGGGATGGGGGCCAGTCAGGTCGTAATCCAGCCGGAAACCGGCGAACGACACCTCAGGAACATCCGGCAGCTGACATTCGGCGGTAACAACGCCGAGTCGTACTTTTCCCGCGATGGCAAGATGCTGATCTTCCAGCGCCAGGAAAAAGCCGATAGCGGGTGTGACCAACAGTACGTCATGAACGTCGACGGGTCGGGCATGCGGCGGATCTCGAACGGCTGGGGCCGGACCACGTGCGGGTTCTTCTACGCCAATGACCAACGGGTGCTCTACAGCTCCACCTTCAAGCACGATAAGGCGTGCCCGGCGCCGCTCGACCAATCAATGGGTTACGTCTGGCCTCTCGGCCAGCTCGAGATCTATACCTCAAAGCGCGATGGCAGCGATCTCCAGCAACTCACCAACAACGGGGCCTACAACGCCGAATCAACCGTGTCGCCCGATGGGAAGAACATCATCTTCACGTCGACGAAGGACGGCGACATCGAACTCTACGCCATGAACGTCGACGGCACCAACGTACGGCGGATCACCAACCGCGTGGGCTACGACGGCGGAGCGTTCTACTCGCCTGACGGGACGATGATCGTGTGGCGCGCCGGCTATCCAGCGACGCCGAGGGATACGGCGGACTATCGGAGCCTTCTGGCGCAGCGAGCGGTCCGGCCGAGCCGGGTCGAGGTGTGGGTTGCCAACGCCGACGGGTCGAACGCTCGACAGGTCACCCGGCTCGGAGGCGCGAATTTCGCTCCGTTCTTTCACCCGGACGGGAAGCGGATCATCTTCAGCTCCAATCATCCGAGCCCCCGCAGCGGGAAGTTCGACCTCTATCTCGTGAATATCGACGGCACCGGTTTGGAGCAGGTCACGACGTACGATGATTTTGATAGTTTTCCGATGTGGAGCCCGGATGGGAAGAAACTCGTTTGGGCTTCGAACCGTAACGGCAAGCGCGAGCGTGATACCAACCTGTTCATTGCCGACTGGGTAGACTGAGGCCGTATGAAATCGATGCTCCGATGGTTGTGGGATTGGACCAAGTCGATCGCGGTTGCGCTCGTGGTCTGGTTCTTCCTGCGGACCTTTCTGGTCGAGGCGTTTCGGATCCCCTCCGGCAGCATGGAAAACTCGCTGCTGATCGGGGACTTTCTCTTTGTGAACAAATTGCTGTACGGCGCCGAGGTGCCCTTGATCAAGAAGCGGCTTCCGGCGGTTCGCGAACCGAAGCGGGGCGAGATTCTCGTCTTCGATTCCGTCGAAGAGGAGGGCCTCAAGGTGGTCAAACGGCTGATCGGCGTCCCGGGAGACACCTTGTCGATGGAAAGCGGCGCCCTGTTCCGGAATGGGGTCAAAGCCGAGGAACCGTGGGCCATTCGGACCGACCCCACCGCCAATGCCGATCCGGCGGGACGGGCGCAGATGCGGCGGTGGCAGGTCAAGCATTACGTCGGTGGCGATGCCGACCGCTATTCCCCGGATCTCAATAACTGGGGCCCGATCGTGGTGCCGGCTGATTCGTTCTTCATGATGGGCGACAATCGGGATGGATCGTACGACGGCCGGTATTGGGGATTCCTGCCCCGGTTGAACGTTCGGGGAACCCCCGTCGTCGTCTACTTCAGCTACAACCCGGATACCTACAAGCCGGTTCCGTTCGTCACCAACGTCCGGTGGCGCCGTCTCTTCACGCTGCCTCACTGACGTGCGCTCCGCCCGGTGAGCCTTGATCCTCCCGGTCGGCATCGCCCTCGCGGCGTGCGGAGGGCGGATGGCCGCGCCGGCAGTTCTCCCCGAAGAGCTACCGAGCCTCGAGGCGGAACGGGCCAAGCGCCCCAACGACCAGCAGTTACTCGTGCGGCTCGGGGTTGGGTACTACCGAGCCAAACGCCCCGCCGCCGCCGTGGCCGTGCTCCACAGCGCGAATGCCATCGAGCCGACCTTTCCGGCAGCCGTCTTTCTCGGCCTGGCATTTGAAGATGCCGGACAACTCGACAGTGCCCAGGCAGCGTACCGGTCCGCCACTCCGCTCGCGCGGACCGGCGCAGAGAAGGCCGAGCTCGAAGCTCGAATGGCCAACCTGGCTCGAGAGCAACTCGTCCGGTTCGCCAAGGAGGCGGTGGCCGCGGAAGCCCGGCTTCGGACCACGCCGGCGGTCAACACCGTAGCCGTGCTCCCGTGGCGCTATCTCGGAACGAATCAAGAACTCGTGCCGCTCGAACGGGGCATCGCCCATCTCTTGGTTACGGACCTCGGACTGGTCCGGTCCCTGGTCCTCGTGGAGCGCGAACGGATCCAAGCCATTGCCGACGAACTCGCGCTGACGGCGGCCCAGCGGGTCGAGGCGCCAAGCGGGGCTCGATCGGGGCGGCTGGTCGGGGCGGCCCGAGTGGTTCAGGGCACGATTCGCGAGGACGCCCGGGTCAGTCAAATTCGTCTCGAGGCCAGTGTGGTCAACACGGGCTCGGGAGCCATCGCCGGTCGGGCCACCGCGGGCGATCGGTTGGCGGCCCTGTTTGCCATGGAAAAGCAGTTGGTTCTCGCCCTCATCGAGTCCCTCGGAATCAGGCTCACGGCGGCCGAACGGCAGGCGATCAACGAGCGCCCCACGGCTGACCTGCACGCCTTCCTGGCGTTCAGCCGCGGCCTCGAGGCCGAAGACCGTGGCGACTATCAGGCGGCGGCCGCCGAGTACCGGGCCGCCGCGGCCCGCGATCCGAACTTCCAAGCCGCCCGGACCCGAGCGGCCGGCGCCGCGCTGCTGGCCGGTCCGATTGGCCGGACCGGGGTCGGCCTGGCGGCGATTGCGGCGGGCCGCTTGCCGGTGACCGGATCTGGACCCAACCCGGGCCGGCTGGCCGCCCTTCGAAACGCGATCGATATCGTGGCTCCGAGCAGCGGCGGGTTGATTGGTCGTCAGACACTGCCCGGCCCCCGTCTCCGGTCTCGACTCGCCGAGGCGCTCCGGCAGGACGATCCGACCCAGATCGGGGCGGTCGGCGAAATCGTGATCGTGATTCCCCGGCCATGACGTTCCGGAATCTCCTGGCTACCGCGGTGGTTCTAGTTGTGGCGCCGACCGATGCGGCTGCCCAAGCCGCCACCGACCAGCCGGCCGTGGTGGGCGGGGGACAATGGCGGGAATACCGCATCGGGTCGGGCTCGGCGGCCACTCGGATTCGGCAGTGGTCGGTGCCTGTTGCCGCGAGGTTCGGGTCCGGCCGCTGGACGGTTGACCTCGGAACCAACTACGCCGCTAGCAGCCTTGGCCCGGCCGACTCGGCTGGCCTCGAGGTCAGCGGAATGACCGATACGCAAGTTCGCGCCAGTTATGTCTTTGGAGCGGATCTTCTGGTTGCCTCCCTGGTTCTCAACCTTCCCACCGGTCGGTCGAAGGCGTCGCCCGAGGACTTCCCGGTTCTCGGCGGGATTTCCTCGGCCTTTCTCCCGTTTCCGGTCGGGGCGTACGGGTCGGGGTTCTCGGCTACGTCGGGCCTGGCGGTGGCGGTCCCGGCGGGGCTCTGGAATGTCGGCTTGGCCGGCAGCGTCCGGTGGACCGGCGAGTACACCCCATACGTCGATCAGAATGGGTCCTTCACCTATCGGCCCGGGCTCGAGGGAAGAATCCGAGCCGGGGTCGACCGGTTGGTCGGCCGGTCCCGAGTCACCGCGGGCCTGACCTACAGCAGCTTCGGCACCGATCAGTTCGCCGCCGGCTCCGCGAGTAGCGGCCAATACCGGCCAGGTAATCGGATCATCGCCGAGGTCGGCGGGGTAACCCCGGTGGGCCGGTCCGCGGAGCTCTCGATCCATGGGTGGCACTACCTCCGGGTCAACGGCGATTCGAGCCGGGTCGCGGTCATCAATCGTGAGCGGATCACGGCGATCGGGGCCCGGCTTGGCGTCCCGCTCCGGGCCGGGGTCGACCTCACGCTCGGATTGGACGGGCGGACGGCGAAGATGGGTTCGACGCCGGGCCGGGCGATCGGAGCGGAGGCCGGGTTTGGCCTGTCTCTGGGCCGCGGGGCGTCGCTAGCGCCGTCGGTTCGTTACGACCTCGGGAGCCTAGATACGGGGCTGAATCAGCGCGATGTCCGGGGTTTTTCGATGACGGTTTTTGTTCGGGGTATGCTCTAGTACTTCCAAACTGCCTAACGCTGTTTCTTGACGGAGGGGCCCGGTTCGGGTACGTTGACGCCGGTTCCGACCCTAACGGTCGGATTTGACGAGGAGCGGGCGTGGCAACCGAACTAGGCGGGATGCAGGTCACATCGTTGCTGGAGGCGTTGCCGGGCATCGCTGCAGTGTTGCGGAACCCGGTGGCGGACGCCTTCGTTGGCCTGATCCGGGCCGGCGCCCGGCTCGGCGAGTTCAACGTGGCCGATGCCGAGGAGATCCTCCGGTACGCGGTTCGCCGGACGCTGATGACTCAGGACGAGACCGACCGAATCCTCGCCGACGTCAAGGAAGCCAACGAGCGCCGGGCGGAGCGGGCTTTGGAGCGGGAGAAGGGCAAAGCCGCCAAGAAGGCGGCGGCCGTCGCGCCGAAGCCCAAGCCCAAGCCGAAGC
>SXGU01556262.1_pt1 | contig 37310 bp, 55 predicted proteins | sample 3174531 | NCBI WGS metagenome assembly SXGU01 (sample SAMN11356863, study PRJNA531348) | freshwater metagenome | isolation source: freshwater sample F1-140 | place: China: Fuxian Lake, Yuxi | collected 2017-12-25 | reverse complement strand
TGCCGTTCCATTTATTCCTGATGTTCCAGTTGTACCTGAACTACCTGAACTACCGCTTGAACCTGATGTACCAGACGAGCCTGATGTACCTGCTGTTCCTGATGTACCATTTTCTCCTGAAGTTCCTGCCGTTCCTGAACTACCTGAACTTCCTGAACTACCTGAACTACCTGAGCTTCCACTTGTTCCTGCTGTTCCTGAACTACCTGAAGTTCCTGCCGTTCCAGACGAACCTGAACTTCCTGATGAGCCAGACGAACCTGAACTTCCGCTTGTACCCGAAGTCCCTGCTGTTCCATTTATACCTGAAGTACCCGTTGTTCCTGATGAACCTGACGAGCCTGATGTACCTGCTGTTCCTGATGTACCATTTTCTCCTGAAGTTCCTGCCGTTCCTGAACTTCCGTTTGTTCCTGAAGTCCCTGCTGTCCCTGAACTTCCATTTATTCCAGACGAACCCGAAGTCCCTGCCGTTCCAGACGAACCTGAACTACCAGAAGTCCCTGTCGTTCCAGACGAACCAGAAGTCCCTGATGAACCATTCGCTCCTGATGTTCCCGAAGTCCCATTCGCTCCTGATGTTCCTGAAGTACCCGTTGCCCCAGTTGCGCCACTTGTTCCTGAAGTACCCGTTGCCCCAGTCGCTCCACTTGTTCCAGACGAACCCGTTGCCCCTGCCGTTCCTGAACTACCAGACGAACCTGATGTTCCAGACGAACCCGTTGCCCCTGCTGTTCCTGAACTTCCTGAACTTCCTGAACTTCCCGAAGTACCATCTGCTCCTGAAGTACCAGACGAGCCTGTTGCTCCTGCTGTACCAGAACTGCCCGATGTACCTGCTGTACCTGACGAGCCTGAACTACCAGAACTGCCCGATGTACCTGCCGTTCCAGAACTTCCGCTTGAACCTGATGTTCCCGAAGTCCCTGAAGTACCATTTTGTCCCGAAGTCCCCGATGTACCAGTTAAACCTGAAGTCCCTGAACTTCCCGATGTTCCTACTGTACCCGAAGTCCCTGAACTTCCTGACGAACCCGATGTCCCCGAAGTACCCGATGTTCCACTTCCCGATGTTCCCGAACTTCCTGATGTACCATTGGAAGTACCCGAAGTTCCTGCACTTCCAGATGAACCAGAGCCACCCGTAGAACCTCCTCCAGAGAAACCAAATATTATGTTAGAATTAAATCCACTCATTTTTTAATAGTTTAAAATCCAACCAAAACATCAATAGTACCGCTTACCCAAGTGATAGTAATTCCGTATATCGCTTGTCCATTTTGGCTCATAAGCGTAAACGACTGTCCATCATTAATGGTAATTGCATTACCTAACGCCCCTTGAAACGGAAAATCACCCAATACTGTACAACTACTACTCGAATTTGCTTGAACACTTATCTGTGTACAGGCATCTGACTGTACTAAAACCAATGTGCCAGACGATAATGTTTTTGTATAAATTCTCATTTCTTAACTTTTTAAATTGTTTGTAGCGTATCGGCTAATTTTAATAAATCAATTACCTCAATAAAATCTCTTTTATGATACAGTAAAACACTTACTTTCCCATTAGTAAAGCAGTTAATTATGGAAATATTGTTTTCGTTGAACCCTAAAGTTTCAGCGTAATACTGAATCGTTTTTTGAATGTAAGGCGGAACAAATTGCCCCTTGAACAGAAAATCAAAACGCACATTCAACAATTCTAAAAATGTTACTTTCTTAACTGATGTATCAAAATTCTTAACCACTTCATAACAAACTTCTCCCTCTTTTAAAGTGAAAACTATCTGTATCTGCCCGTTTTCCACACCTTCCTCCTTCGCATAACGGCTGATAGCGTTGCTAACTGATGTATTGAAGTCGTTAATTATCTTGTCTATCATAAGTAAGATTTTACACTTTCAGAAAATTTAATCGGCAAAGTAGTTTGAACTAAATAACCAGAACTCACTTTCGCCCACCCATCAAAATTAACTAAAATATCTTTGCGCTTAACCCCTGACAATGAAATTGATACAACTTGTTTCAGGATTAACTGTGGATTGAACGAAAAACGAAGGTTAATGTCGCTACTTCCCCTTGACGGAATCAAAAAGGGCTTCGTTTCTGTAACATATCCCGACTTAACCCCTTCAATAAAGACATCAAGGTAAATTTCTTTTACCGTTGCTTCAATTAGCGATTTATTGAAAAATCGGGTGGTTAATTCAAAAGTTACATTCGTTTTTGAAATAGTTTTAATCTTTAGACCGATTACTTTATAGCCGTAATCCTTCAGCAAACCTATCTGCTTTCTATAAAATAGAAAAGCTGCTGCGCCTAACACACCAACTAAGATTAATACTTTTTTCATTAATTACTTAGCTCCTTTTTTCCAAGCCTTACTAATTAACCATACTGTGCCGAACAATACGGCAGCACTTACTACAATTCCTAAAACATTTTTCATAGCTGTATTTTTTAAATTATTAAATATTATTTCTTTTTTAGTAACATAAAGACACCAATTAAAACAACCAGACCAACACCTGCATAAAGCATTGTGTTTTTACCGCCTAATAGCGTTTTAGCTTCTTCGCCACCGTCTTCTGTTGCTTTTTTAAGTGTGTCCAATATTTTTGCTTCTTCTTTAGCTGCTGTTTCTGATTCTTGTCTGCGTTCACAACTTGCTCCTTGATAAACCAGTTCTACCTGCTTTCGGATATTCTGATACACCAAAACCGCCTGTTTAGTAACTTCTTTTCTTCCACCTGCCAACCCGTATTCATTCGCCCCTTTAATTTCCGTATCAAGAAGTTGCATCAACGATTCCAAATTGGCACAATCTTGTGTGGTAGCTGCCTCGTAAGGGACAAAATATTTTAAATGTGCCTCAACTGCGATATTATGCAGCTCCAAACTTCCTGCTTTTTTTGCGTTGTCGGCTTGGCTTGGAAACCCAAACTCTTTAGTAGCCAACCACACCGCTTGAACACCATCCTCTTGTTCTATGTTCGATAATGCCTTGTTGGTATGCGCTCTGTTCCCTTTAATCTTTTTGTAAAGCGTAATCATCTTCGATTTAAACGCATCATCCGCCTCTGGGGAATTTGATAGTTTTTTCCCAATCTTCCGTGCTTTTGAGTTTCTGGACATCAACACACCCACACCAACAGCACCAACAACATTGCTGTACCGCTCCGCGAGTGGCGAAAGTTCGTTATGTTCGAGTAAATCTGTTCCCATAGTTATTTATTTTTCTTCAATATAAAACGCCCATAAAAGCATTACCCCAAAAGCAACTGCAATCGAAGCAGGAGCAAAAATTCTCCAATCTGTACCTTTTTCCTCTGGCTTAGGTGGAGCAGCAACAATCGGTTTTGCATCCGAAGTTGCATCTGTGTTAAAAAATTCTGTATTTACATCCATAAAATATGTTTTTAAAATTTAAAATTTATTTTTTTATTCCAATCGAAGCTAATACCAATGTTCCTAAAATTCCGAAAAACACCATTAATCCACCACCACCACCCTGCTTGATTTCTCCGCCAGATTTGTACTTTTCTTCTCTTTTTGCTATTTCTTCGCCCTTTTTTTTAGCAGTATCAAGAGTGTCGAAATCGCCAACCCATTTTCGCATTTCAACAAAATGGGGTTTTGTAAGAGTAAATAATTTATTTTTTTCTTCTATCTCAATTTCGGTTTTATCCAACCCCCACTTAGAAGAACCTTCCTTATACCACTGCTTGATTTCTCCGCCAGATTTATAATTAATTCTTTCATAATCGTACTCATCTTCTCCCACTTCCACCACCTTGCTTGACTTGATTTCTCCCGTTGCACCGCTTTTTTTCATAACTTAAAATTTAAAGTTTATTTTTTTATCCGAAAGAATTTTGTTGATTTTGGCTATTTCATTAGTGTCCATATCCTCACTAATCGCTTGTTGTAGGTTGTATTGATATACTGGATAATAAAACAACCCATAGTCAATATATTTTCTGATACCGTAAACCTTGATAAGTAGGTATAAATCCGCTTCATTTTTAAGCGACCTGAAGGCACGATAAATTGATTCCTCATTTGTTGTATTCCAATTTACTGCAGTTTGAATCTGGGTAGCAATAGCTTCTGCTTGTACATTAGTTATCGTGGGAATAATTCCTGCTTTTTTCAGCTTCGACATCTCATCGGTAGAAGCCGTTGTAAGACCTTTAGCATCTTTCTCATTCTTTTTAGCTTTTAATCCTTTGATAACACTTCGGGCAGTAAAGTAAACAATCGCAATCGTTCCGATAGCCACAATACCTTTTGCCCAAGACGGCATATCCTTCAAAAACTTTCCTGTGTTTGTCATATACTATTCTTTAACGATAAAATTATGTTTTTCAAAATCATTAATAAAGTTTGAAATTTTTTGGTAGCGTTTCTTATTCTGCTCGGTTGGTGCATTTTCAAATGTCTTTAAAAACGCTTCAAAGGCTTCGATTCTTGGATAACCAAGTCCCAAGTAAATAAGCAACGCATTCAAATCAGCTTCAATTTCATTGCTCATATCGTCATTCACAAAGAAATGCGAATACTCGTGCAACATAATTGCCATCCGCATCGGAACAGTCATCGGTAAAAACTTGGCTCTGGAAACCTGAATAACACCACTTTCCACACCGATTCGGGCAGGAGTAGTCAATTCTTTTCCCGCATTGTTCTTAATCGTCTGCATATATTGAATCGTGTACTTGCCTCCTTTATATGTTCCGACATCAAGCGTTCCTGCATTGTAGCAAAATTTCGTGCAGAAGCCAACAAAAGTTTTTAAGTTATAATCAAAATCAATCGCATCAACTTTCTTCTCAAGTGGTATTCGCTTTATTTCTACTACTTCAAATGTGTTGTCGTTATCCGTATTGCCAATGCGTTCATTGTAGATGGAAGCAATCAATGTCTTACCTGTTACGGGAAGGCGTACAAAAAAGGAAATCTCTCCTGACACCGTTTTAAAGCGGTTTGTGAAAACAGTATTATTTTTATCCTGCTCTCTTACGATGACACGAATTTTCTCTGGCTTACTCGTTTTAACACGAATAAGTAAGGTAAACTCGTCATAATTGGATGGGATTTTATACTGCATATTAACATTTCCATTTATTGTTACCCTTAATCACAACTTTCGGAGGTGCAATCGTATCTTTTGGCGTTGCCTTATAGTTGGTAACTAAAGTAGCCAGAAAATCATTCTGCTCTCCGATACTATTTTTTTGTGGTTCGTTTGTTGGTGGTGCGGGTGCGGAAGCTGTCGCAGGTGGCGGAACGGCTGCCATCCCTTGCCGAGAAACAAGCCATATAGCTGCTGCTCCAATCCCAATTATCATCAACGAGTGCATTAAAGTATCGTCTTTCATTTTATTACTTTTTTTTGTTTAATAAATAATAGCCTATTACAACCGCAGCAACAACACCAATCGCTAAATAGGTTTTGTTCATACCCAGTATGGTTTTGCCCGTTTCTTTATCCTGAAACCCTGTTGTCTTTTTGATATTGGAAATCGTGTCCTGAACCGCAGCGTTCAATGGTTTATTTACAATAGTAGATGCACCATCGCCATCGAAACTGATAAACTTAGATTTCTCCCGATTTATCCAGTTTTTAAAACTTAGTGTCGTTTTCGACTCTCGCCAAATTTGATTCGCAGACATTTCATTTACATTCACCATATATTAACTTTTTTTATCCATATAATCCCCTGAAAATCCAGAACCAAGTGATTCTGCTGCTGTTTTACCATTGTTACCTTTTTTCATAAATAGAAAATAGGCAACCGCTATACCGCCAAAAAAAAATAATAAGTTTTTCATATCAATCTTTTTTTAAAAATTTTTTAGTAATCAACGAACCCGCTAAACCCCCGATAAACACACTTAGAATCACATTATACTTTTTTGTAATGGCAAATACAAGTCCTACAATCGAGCCAATGGTTACACCAACCATATTTCCTTTTGCCAACTCGCTTGTTGCTGATTCTGCTGTTGGCGTTTTACCTAACATTTCCTTTGCATTTGTAGCCATAAATTATTTCTTTTTAAAGTAAAAGTATGCTCCAATGGCTGCTAACAAAACCCCACCGATAACAACAGGCATTAACCATTTCTTTCCACCCGCTTTTTGTTGTTGTATTAATTTATTGGTTTGTGCCACCTCTAAATCAACGGCTGAATCAATCGTTCCCTTATCTGCTTTAGCTGCTAATTTTGCTCCATATAATTGAAGTCCAGAATTAAGAACTGTATTTGCATTTTCAGGCGTAGCTAATCCGCGTAATATATTACCTACTCTTGTTCCTTGCCCCCCTGCTTTTTTTGTGTTAGGATTGACTTTAGGTGGTTTAGGTTTAGCAGCCTTACCGCCAGCATTTGCATACTCCTCTCCGCAGCAACTTGCCCACAATTCTGATAAGTCAGCTCGGATTCGGGAACTACGGGTAATGCCAATAAAAGTCATCGCTGCTAAATCGCTATCGCTTATGTCATTTTTAATTACTATCCCGTTTTTGCGTAGGACAGCAATCAATCCGCTTTTATCTTCAACGATTTGTGCTGCAACGAGTTTGTTTACATCTAATTCGTGGCTCATAAATTTAATTTTATTTTCTTAATAATGATGATGAAATAATAGCTGCGCCCATTATAAAAGCAGCACCTAATAAAAAGTTATTTTGTGTAACGGATATGTTTGCATTTCTTTCTTCCTTCTTCTCCTCTACTTCTTCACCCGTGTAATTCACATACTCTTTGTATGCACCGTAGCCAACTTTTGACTCTGGAGTGGAAGCATCGCAACCTACAAACCCTTTATCCTTTTCGTTACATTCTAAAATTATATCCCTGTCAGGATGATGCTTGACAATATCCTCCAACGCGTTATCGCCCTCACGAGCAACTAACTGTTGCAAACAAATGCCTAAATCGGCTGTATTCTTGCAACTTTTCAACCCATAACCGTATTTGTGGCATATTGCTTTTGCCATAGTCGGGTTGTTTTGAGCAATATAATTATACATATTCATAAACTTGTATTTAAAAAGGGCGAAAGCGGTATTAAACTGCCTCGCCCCTTTAATTGTTATTGTGCTATTGGATTAGCAGTTTTTATCCCAAACGGCTATCAACTGTGCTTCCTCCAATTACCTTAACTTGGTCTTTGATAATACGAGGATTACCATATTGAGCAGCCACAGCGTTACCGCGTAAGCCACGAGCAATGTTAAGATTGTTTTTAGGATAGAAGTGCAATCTGAATACAACAGAAGCAAGAACAGAAGTTATTGTCAGCTTCGTGAAGCCGTCAATATCGTACAACTGATTCAATGCAACGATTGAAGATTGTTGTTGATACGGGTCTAAAACAGGAACAAGCGTTTTCAATGCCTGATTACCGTTAGCATCCGTTGTGTTCAGCGTAATTGTTTGCGTAACCTGTGTAGAACTACCAGATACACTTTCAATATATGTCAATCCTACTGAAAAAGGACTGTTCATAGATTGATAAAGGAATTGCTGATAAGTTACATTGGCAATCGCAGACGATACCACGCAGTTAGACATTGTTAATGTTCCATTAGCAAAACCAGAATTGTTGATATACTGGTAAGCACCAAGAACATCGAAATTTGAAACCGCAGTCGCTGACGCGTTGGAAATCTGGATAATATAAGGCTGTGATGTACGCATTGCGCCCATTGAAGGAGCAGCACCCGCATCGTCAGCGTTATAAAAATCTCCGCCATCATTCGTGAAGTCGGAGAAGCCTTCAACATTTAAGTATTTCTCGTTTGAGAAATTCCTTGCATCCTGAAGGTATTTTTTGATGTAAGACATAACTATAAAAATGGGTTAGTAAATAAAATTGTTTCCAAATTGTAGTTATTTAGTTTTCTCTGGAGTAGGAGGCATCAATCTTATTTTGTCTGCCCACTCTTTGATTTTTAGAGCTAACAGAACAGAAAAAGTAATCAAGGCAACCTGCTTCAACTTGTCTGAAATATTGTCCATTTTTTTTGTTTTAGTAGCACGGTTAAAGTTCCAATACAGATTAGAATTTCAACTTGCTTACCAAAATTAAGATAGATATTTTTGTAAGTAGCTATAAAAGAGAAACTTGTGTGAACGGGGAGCTGTTCACTATAAAAAAAAGTGGGGTCGGGTTCTTCCCATATCCCACTCTTACTCAAATGCAATGAAAGCAAATCACAACATTTGTTCTTGTATCGCGCTACAATATTGTAAAGATATAAAACTTATTTGATTTTTATATTTTTATTTCTTCTTTTTTATGACCGAAGTATTTTTCTTTCATTTCCGCAATAGCCTCTTGTACTGCTGTTACGGGTGTGTAAACCTTTCCTCCTGTTTCCATATCTATTCGATTCAACAACGGCTTGATAATCGTATTATGATTCCGTGCTAAATAATCCTGAATTGCAAAGTCAATATCTTCTTGGTTGAAATTGCCCGTTATTCTTGAATCATCCACATCTACGAACAAGTAATAACGCTTATCCCCCTCGTTGTACTTTTTATTTACGATTGCTTCCGCGATGGATAATATCTCTGCTTTTTCTTCAAACTTATTCTTGTGTCTGGAAACTGTATCATTGGTTTTATGTAATCGAATAACTTTTGTGTTTGAAAGTATTTTCGGGTTAGCTGCTCTACCAATGCCTTGATAATGGGCTATCAAATCAATCCCAATGTGCCGTACCGTAGCCAACGAACCCACTAAATCGCTTTTCAAACTATCCGAAACATATTTGTTAGGGTCTTCCACGAGTAAAAGTCCGTTCTTATAATTTTCCAGAATGATTCCCAACACTTCACTCATATCATCCAAACTCATTTTTCTTCCATCGTCCCAGAATGGGCGTATTCTCCGAACTTCCACTTTTGGGTGGACGCTATATCGTAAAATATCTTTAATTGCGATTGCTCGAATGTTGTGCTGCTGCCCGTGATACCAGAAATTTGAAAATTCATCATTCACATCAAAAATTAATGCTTTACGAGCCGATACTCCTTTTTTTTGATTCCCCGAAATATAGCGGTAAATCATCTCTATCGTGGCAACAGATTTTCCTACTCCTTTTTTCCCTGCTGCAATAATTACCATCGGTTCTCTCATAACGGAATATTTATTAATAATTAATAATCTTCTTTTCTTGGTCTGCCACGCCCACGCTTGATTTCAGCGATTGCTCGGTCAGCAACTGAACCCGTGAACTCCTCCTCATAAAATTCTTCTTCTGGCTCTGGAGTTGGCTCTGTTTCTGTTGGGGTAACTGCTGCTGTCCTTGTTTGTCTGAACTCTGCCGTCATTTCCTTCATCTGCTTAATCAAATCATTCATTTGCCCCCTCATCTGTCCATAAATCGTGAATTTAGTTATTGCATCTTTTGCAACTAAAAATACGAGTAAATTCTCATCACTCATTCCAATTCCTCTTTTGGCTAAAACCCTTTCCAGAACGGGGATTACCTCTTTTTTAAATTCTTCTGTAACAACAATAACGCCTTTCGCTTGGGAGTTGTAATCCATCAATACTTCGCCCAAAGAAAGCATTTGGGAAGAACCACTCGATACGGGAACTTGAATAGAAAAGTCAATCAATCCATTCATTGCCAATTTATCTAAATCTTTTTGTTTTACCTGCAAACTCTTATCAGCAATTTGGTTTACCCATTCATAAACGCTGATGATGGTTTGTGCAACCGCCTTTACTGCTGTTTTTTGTTCATCTTTTGGCATTGATGCCATTTCAGGATTAAACGGCTTCGGCTCTGGTTTTGGTGGCGGTGGTTGGGAAAATGTCGGTTGGTCAAGATTAATGGGCGGTGCTGTGTAACGCGGTTCGGGAATATCTTGGCGCAAATCATTGGGATTGATATTCACATTCGGTCTGGTATAGGAACGCTCATTGACTTGTTCTTGCAATGGGTCTTCCATAAATTCTACTTTGTCGGTAGCTGCTTCTTTTGTTGTTTCCTTTGCCATAATATTTATTTTTTAAATTGTGCGATTTCTTTTTGGTATTTTATTTTTTGTTCCTGAATATTTTTATTTCCAGACAAAATTAATTTATTTAATTCAAAAATATAGGACTTTGAGAATTTAATCAATAATTTAATCTCGGAAAAAGAATAATTAAAATAATTATGTAGAAAATAAACAAAAAATGCCAAACTTAATTTTCGGTTGCTCGATTTATCATTGGTGTCCACAATTTCTTCAACCGTCTTATATCTTGAAACGATTGTCAATACTACATTAGCGTAAGTTTCTAAGTTTCCTGAATTAAATTTGCTTCTTTTTTTATCTTTTAGTTTTTCCCGTTCTTTCCGTAGAATTTCAGCCGTATGAATTGAGCCAATTTCCTTGCAGCAAAGTAATAATTCAGAAATTAAAATTAAATCGGAATCTTGACTCATTAAAATTAAATAATTAAAATTTAATAATAAACAAAATTAATTAAATTACCCATTGCTTTATTAAGGGCAATAATATTTTTTTATTTTTCTTGAAAAAATCTTTTCCGACAACGCGAAGCCGAATATTGGGATGGTATTTTGCCATTCGATTTATTTTTGTTTGGCTTTTATCATCCATAAAACCTTTTACTTCCACCCATTCTTCAGAATTATCTTTATGGATTATTCTAAAGTCAGGCGTATAGTTGGTTGTACCAGATTTAATTCCTGAAAACCAGAATTTTTGTGGCTCATATTCCCACTCTATTATCTGCCTTGTTGTTTTTAATAGTTCAAGGTAATGACAGTAAAGATATTCCCATCTGGACTTTAAATACATTCTTTTTTCGCCAATTACGCACCAACCTTTGAAAACAGTCCTTCCGCTCTGCGCTCCTCCTGTTGTGCGTTGCATCATAGCTTGAACTTTATTTTAAATTCGTGAATACCCAAGACCGTTTCACCTACATATTCGCCTACATCAATGTCGCTTGAATACGATACGCCCAATGAAAGCCGTGAATCGCAAATATCATCGTGTAGGTTTTTTAGCGGTTTATAGAGTTGGGGGTATGTATTCCCAAGCACTTCGCTTAAAACTTTACTTTGGAACGCGTGTTTGGATGGAAACGATGGCGATGAAGTGGTACAAAACGGAAAAAGCAATAGCTTATTATATTGTGCTAATTGATAAGGGCGTGGTCTTTGGAAAAAATACTTCAGCTTGTAGGCAAGGGGTGTAGTATCTTCTATAATGCCTTTTACAATATCGGTAATTTCTTCCACTTTCTCTTTTAATCCGTTTTCACATAGATAATTGATATAAAACTTAGCCATCTTAACATCATAAAGCTGATAGCGTTTTAAGTTCTCCTCTTTTGTTTTTATCAGTTGTTGAATATGCTGCAAAATGACTTTCAGCTCATCTTTTGTGGCATCAGCCGAGTTTTTTGGGAATGTAAACTGTGTCAAGTCAGCAAAGCAACTATCTAAGTAGCTGCCCTCTTTTAAATAGTCGAGTTGCCCCCTCAAGGGTGTCCCGTAGGATAGTTCATCAATATTGGTCATAAGAATCAGATAAATCGCTTCTGTTGCTCTTTTCTTGCTTTCGACATTTTTTCCAACTTCGCATCTGTCGAGTCCACCTGCTCCTGAATATTCCTAATACTTTGTTTTTCTTTATTCATTGAAAAATTATAGTATTTTATCACGAAAAAAAGTGCCGTTAAAGCTGTTGTTGTAATGATTATTTCTGTCCAATTCAATGACTTAAAAAATTGGTTAAGCTGCCCACCTTGTTGCATTTGCATTGGGGGTACTTGTCCCATATAAGGGGGTTGCCCCATATAAGGTTGCGCAGGGGCATTCATTGGTGGCATTGGTATATCAGGAGTCATTTTTCTGCTTTTTTATGGTTCTAAAATGAAGAAAGATTGTTGTAGCAAAAGCGACAATTCCCAAAACAAGATATAATCTGTAAATATGTGGAATATCCTTATTCATTATTTACTTTTTTTTATAACATAACCAATAGATGCTGCTACTAAAAGCCACCACCATTGGAAAGTTGATTTTGGTTTTGATTCTGCTGCTCCGCCTCCACCCTTACCACCGAAACCGCCACCACCACTAATCGTACCCTTTGGAAGCGCACCTAAAGGAACAATCGTTCCAATCGGAATTGCTACGCCTGAAAGAGTGCCTGTTATTCCTCCTCCTCCTCCTGTTGGAACAGAATCATCTGGTAAAGGGTTTTTGCACTTGTTAGCGTATGCTTCTCTACCGCGTTGAATACTTGCTTGGTATTTTGCTAATTGGTCAGGCGTTAATCGTGCTGAAGCTAAGAAACTTTCCATTTCTTGAATTGCTACCAATATTTGAGGGCAATCCATACTCCATTCCTGACGAATAATCGGTTCAGCAACGGGAGTAGCAGGAGTTGGTGTTGGCACATCCGTTGTAGGTGCGTTGGTATTTGTTGGTGCTGCTGTTCCATTAGCAGGTTCTCCACCTCCAACAACGGAAAAGAAATCACTTAATCGGCTTTGATTTACGAAAGACCCGAATAGCTTGTCGTTTTGACTATTGTGTTTCATAATGCTAAAAATATTTGTTTACCGTATATCAAAAGTACGCCAATTATCATAATAATCAATGCAATGACAAATAAGTGTAAGTATTTAAGGTACTTATACACAAAATTCTTTTTTGCTTCATAAATAATCGCCCCATATTCTATCCCAACCGCTTCCACGATAATCACTCCGTACCCGTGTTCTTTTTTTTCGTTTCCAACGGTCATCGCTGCTGCTTTGTCCACATATTTTTCAACATAAAACCTGTCGTTAAACAATTTCCAATAGATTACATTATACATCTCGTAAAATTTTCAAATAAGCTGTTTTACCGTTTATTTTTTTTGCACGGAGCAGCATATTTCTATTGCCTGTTCCCCGATAGGAAATATGTACCCACGCATCAAATTCCTGAATTATCTGGTCAAATTTAATTCCTGAATTAATAATCCATTGGAATAGCGTTTCAATACTCATTCCTGATATATGAAAATCGGCTGCTTGTCCAAGACAATGCTGACTTGTTTTACTCCCCCCGATGGCTTTATTCACTTCCACACTTCGATACCCAGAAGTAATTAGCAAAGGTTTCCCAATCCCAACTCGTATTGGCTCTAACACATTGGTACATAATGCTAATAGTTCGTCTGCTATCACTTCATTTGGCGTGTTATCTTTTCCGTGCCTCGTGGCATATTCGGAAAAACTCATCTCATAAAGCGTAAAATGTTCAGTCATTTTTCTGCTTAAAACTAAATTTGTCAATCGTTGTCAATCCTAATCCTGCGATAGCTAAAAGCGTAACAGCGTTCACAATATCGCCAGATGGATTCCAACTGAATAAAAGAGCAATGATGATTGAGAAAGCAGCAGCCACGCCTACTATTCGTTTGGATGATAGCTGCCCTCTTTCATCAGATAATATCTCTTTAATTGCGTTGGTTAAACTTGTAAAAAATTTCATATATATAGAATTTAATTACTTTTTCAAACCGACAGAAGCCAGAACGACTGCGCCTAAGAGTGCAAAAAACCAGAATACTCCACCACCGCCACCTTCTTCTGCTGCTACTGGTTGTGCTGTTGCGGATGCTGTAACGGATTGTTTACTATCGGATGGTACTGATGCTGCTGCTGTTCCCGTTGAAGGTACTGCTGCTGCTACTACGCCTCCTGCTGCTTTTTTATTTGCTTGGTGCGCTTTCATATTTGCACCAAATTTTTCAAACCTTTCTCTGTTTTTATCGTAGTAAACTGCTTTTGCACCGATTTTTTCGTCTTGCTTTTCCATATACTGTTGCATCAGTAACATATCATCAATGACTTTATCGGATTCAGCACCTTGAGGAGTTGTTCCAAGTTTCTTTTCTAAGGAAGCATACTTTTTTTCCATCGCCCTCAATTCTGAAATTTGGGATTTAACGGCTGCGGGTGCGTTTGACTCATCCCAATTAAATTCTTTTAGTTTGTCTTGCCACATATATTTGTTTTTTTGGTTACATAAGGTTGTTACGGTAGTATTCATCCGTTACAATGTTGGTAACGCTAAAATCCATATCGCCAAACTCTATTACCCACATTTGTAATGCTATATTTGTTGCCTGTTTATCGTATTTAGTTTCATCATAACATTCTTTTTGTTTTATTTTTTCCCCACCCACCATTTTAATAATTAACACCGTATAATTTTCTTGCGGTGTTCATATCTAATCCATAATCAACTATTTGATGATAAATCTTTGTAGTGTATTTCGCCACCATCCTCCATTTTTGGTCTGCAATTACAACAAGTGCAATGTTCGGTAACTCCCCCATCTTTAAATAACGGGGAATGAACATCAAATTGTGGCGATGCTTCTCCTGTCAAGGGAGCAATAAATCCACCCACATCAAATAATCCCTTTTCTTTACGCCATTCTTCGTCTGAAAGGACAGATTCTATACTTAAATCGTATTCGTCCCATTCGCTCCTCCATTTTTTTATTGCTACTTTTTTAGCTTCATCCAAATTTTGTGTTTGGATTAAATATCTATGCGTAAATTTTCTACCGCCATCTTTAAGTAGTTCTTTGTCTGTTACAATAATCTCCCAATTTTTAACTTCGCCACCATCTTCCATTTTTCCAACTTTTCCACCGCAGTCATATTGGTAATCGCCAATCATACCCCTACTTTCCAAGTGTGCGATGGCATCGGCTCTCTCGCTTGTACTCATCGTAAGCCAAGCATCCCCAATAAACACTTCCGCTTCAGTTGCTATTTTTGAATCATTTGAGCCATAAATTATGTAATCAATATTATTATAACCATAATCCTCATCCCATTCGTTACTTGTCCGAACTTCAAAGTTTAAATCTAACTCAATCGCTGCTGCTGTTGGCATTCTATCGTGTGAAGCATAGGTAAGCAGACACTCATCCCCAATAGACTGATACCTAAAATCACTTGCAATTCCCTCAAATTCAGGGTTTGTTTGAATAAATTTTTTTACTTTTTCGCAGTTATAATTAAGACGGGACATCTCCTCCATCCACGCCTTTCCACGCCTTTGATACCGTGCTTCTTGGCGATTTATTAAATCATCGCTTCTGTGTTCCGTGCCTTTTGAAAATGTATGTGCCATAAATCATTATTTACCCACAGTAATTGCTACCACAGGTTCAATTAATTCAAAAATTTCATTCGGATTATCATAATCCAATATTCTGTTGATGCTTCCTTTTTTAACTTCTGTTACCGTTTTTTTGGTCAGCATATTTTTTTTATCTTCATCCGAAATCAGCTTCGTTCCCATCAGTAATTTCTCAATCACATCTCTGTTTCTTTGAAGCACATCGTTATCAAAACTATATGTAGTTGTTGTTTCCAATAACCCGTCATAAGTTTCTAATAATGCTTCCCGTTCAGGCGTTACCTTAATATAAGTGTCTTTCACTTGAATATCAACGGAGTCATCGCCATCCGCCAATGTGAATGTGTCTGGCTTACTTTTTTGTTTTTTATATTGCTCCAGAAACTTACCTCTTGCTACATCTTTTATTTCTCCACCTAAAATATCTTTTTCAGCAACATTGTTTTTTATCATTTCATCTAAAATGTGATACTTGTATATCTTTTCAGACATACCACTCACTTCAACTTTTGGTTTTTCTTTGGCAGCTTTCGATTTTGGTGGTGCTGCTTTTGCCGTATCAAACATTCCTCCTGAAGCATAATATTGGGTAAATTCTTCTTCTTCCAATAAGTGTAGCCTGTCTTTTTCTTCGAGTTTTTCCCAAGTTGAAACGCCTACCGCATTTTGTAAAGCCATTTCTTTGGACGGATAGTGTGTTTTAACCCCACCTCCATAAAATTTTGTAATATACTTCGCTGCTTTTGCGCCACCGTCAATGCTTTGAATTAGGTTAGTCATTCGATATAAGGCATTGAACGACCATTGTTCCATCGTTCTTTTCACGGCAGCAGCTATTTTTAAAAATTTATCGTTTGGTATTCCAAAATCATTTGTAAATACTTTTCCGTCAAATTGAACGGTATTACCCACTTCTCCGCCATAATCGTAGCTACCTTCTGTCAAACTTTTGAAACATTTAGCCGCATTGATTGGCTCAAAATATAAATCCCTTTCTAATCCAAGACCAAACCTACCTTTATAAGATTCCAATTCTCTGCGACTGCAAGAGCCAACTTCTACCTCAAATAAATCGGCAATACACCACATATAATCTGGGTCATCGGGGTCAGAATTTATAATATACCAAGTCCCTCTGCCAAAGGGATTAAATATTTTGCAAACAACATTCTGTTTCTCCAAATCTCCGCCAAGCGAGAATTGTTTGAATAATTGTTTATTTATTCTGTCAGTAAAAAGTTTCATAATTTATAATTTTGGATAATTATCTGGGGGTTGTATTCTGTCAGTACGGTTTTCTCGACTTTCGTAATATTTTTTACCTGATTGTAATGCTGTTCTCCATCCTATCCTACCTGCTCTGAGTCGTGAATCTTTTTCAATATCCTCATTTTTTTGTGATAACCCTTGCCTTTTTCTATATTGTTTTGCGTTTTTTTTCATTGTCTTTTGTCTTAAATCTTCTTGCTGTGCAGGAGTTAGCTTTGCTATTGCCAATTTTCGTTTTTCATATTTTTCTCTGTTTTGTGCAGGAGTTGTTGGTCTTTTAGGCACTTTTTTCTTTGGTGCTGCTGCTGCTTTCTCTGCTGCTGCTGCTGCTGCTTGTCTTTCTTTTGTTTCTTTTGCAGCTTTGGTTGTCTTAATTTTTAGATTAATTTTTGCTTTCTCTGCTTCTCTTTTTTCGTATGCTTTAAACTCTGCTTCTTCTTTTTTCTCTGCTGCTGCTTTCTCTGATGCTGCTTTATTTGCCTCCTTAGTTTTAAGCATTTTAACTACTTTGTCGGATTTTGTAATTTTAACCCATCCTGTCGGAGCTGTCGGAGCTGCTGCTGTCGGAGCGGGAGCATCATCTGCATTAATATCAACACCTACATTTTTTAAACGCTCTGCGAGTCGCTTTTTTTTATCAGGGTCAGTAGTTGATGCGTACATTTTCTTTAAATGTCTTATTTCAGCTTCTTTCCCTAAGTCCTGCATAAGTTTTGCTACTTCCTTTCGCTCTGGTTGTTTAGAAACGAGTGTAGGAGTATCTTGTTTTAATTTTTCTATTAAGGACTTTAATCGGTCTTTTTTTTCTGTGTCTTGTGTATTTGCGAGTAGTTTCTCTAACTTATTAATTTTTTCTTTTGTATCTGGACTCGTTGCTACCACCGATGATGAACTTAACTCGGTAATTCTTTGGTTTAATTCAGCAATTTTTTTGACATACTTCTCCTTATCCTCATCGAGAGCATTTTCCATTCGTTCCTCTAAAACAGAAATTTTCCTTTTTATTTCCCCTCCTGATTCCAAATATCCTCCTTTTGCTTTTGGTGCGAAAATACCGCCTCCTGAACCTCCTGAACCGCCACCACATCCACCATCACCGCAACCGCCATCATCTCCACCGCCACCTGAACCACCTGAACCACCCGAACCGCCTGAACCGCCTGAACCGCCTGAACCGCCTGAACCGCCATCATCTCCTGAACCTGAACTTGAACCTGAACCTGAACCTCCTGAACCTGAACCTCCTGAACCTGAACCTGAACCGTCTTCATCATCATCTAAAATAATTTTCTGTTCTTCTCTTTCCGTTTTTTTTATTTCTTGTTCTTTTGTTTCTTTTCCTTTCGCTCCCCTCTCAATTTTAATATTTGGGTCGCTTGTTACCAACAACTCCTCCATATCATCCGCACTTGTAAAAACTGTTCTTCCCCCTTTTTCAAAATTATTTACCAAATAAACACTTAGCTTATCTTTCAAATCTGTTGGTAAAAAACGGTGTGTACGAGTTGCATACACCTCATTTGAAGCAGGAGTATGTTGCTTATCTGTCATAAGAAATTTCATTCTATCCGAAACTGACATATTATTATCCCAATGCGAAGCGATAGCATTCTCGTAAAGTGTGTAATGAACGCTTCCACCTTTTTTAAACAACGGGGAATGAACATCAAACTGTGGCGATGCTTCGCCTGTCAAGGGTGCAATAAATCCACCCGCATCAAATCTGTGTGTCTTTTTAACTATTCTCATAAAAAATCAATTTAAAGCATTATTTTCTTCCAAAAAACCTTTCAATAACGATACAATTTCAATATTTTCATCGGAATCATCAATTTCAGATATTTCCAAATTGAACTCGTACACTTCTCGTGCTTCAGCAAAATCAAAATCTAAATCTTCATCTACAAAAAATTTCCAATCATCAATTCGTTTTTTTATTTTTTCTAACGGAGTTAGGGTTAGTTTTTTAACTTCTTTTACTGCTACTGCTTCTTTTGGTGGTGTGTCAAGTGTTCTTGTTTGAATAACACCATCTTTCACCGTAACAGGGGTTTTTAACTGCGCTTTAGCAGTTTGAATTTGGTCTTTATATGGATTAACTTCATCTTTCGACTTAAAATAACTATCAACTACCGCAGCTAACGCTTGGTCAAGGTCAATTAAATTTAAGGTGGTCGCAGAAAAATTAAATGTCTGGTCTTTTATGTATAGGACGATTTCATTTAAGCCAAAAGCTACCTTGCCCCGTTCTTTCGCTAATCTTTGCGCTTCTGGAAAAACAAGGTCAAGGTCAATTAAATCATTTCTTTCAAGTATTTCTCTTGAAACGAATTTATAATTTGATGCCATAGTACAAATTTAATATATTTATTTAATTAATGCGTTCAACCTTAAATAATTAATCTAATTTTAGAATTGCCGTTCTGGTATTTCGGATATAACTTTTAAAAAAAGGCTCAATACTACTATGTAAATCTTTATATGCCTTTAGCTTCTTGCCTGCCGTATAAAATTCGGCGATAGTATTTATATCTAATCTATCCATCACAACACCATCATCAATAATATGCTCCAAGCGATTTAGGGGTGGCGTGGCATTCGGGTTAGGCGTTATGCCTGATTGTAAACTATCCATTCTATATCGTATAATTGTATTATTGTTTATTAAATACTCTCTTGGTAAAAACTCCCCGTGTAATCCGAAAAGTCGTTTTTCATTTAATTTATCAGAAATATACTTTAAATGATGGGAAGCAAAATCTGCTCGGAACTGCTTAACATCCAATACCATAGACCTTGTAAAAATATCGTCATACTTTAGGCTTAACCAATTTAATCGGTCTTGCTCCTCCTGCTCAAGCGTATCTTTAATTGTCCAATTTACCCAATAAAAATCGAGTTCTCGGATTAAATAATCTAATAAATCTGGAATATCTTTATCCGTTCCCTGCTTTTCATAAAAGAAATTAAAAAATAGCCTTGCAAGAACCAATAGTAGCATATCTCTTGTAACTTCTATTTGCGGTGCATCTGGGGTGTCCTCCTGAACCACACCCCCATCGTGAAAGGGCGATGGCGAATATTTTATTTGCGCCAATTCAGACAACTCCCTTTTTTTGGGTAAAGAGTTCGCAAAATCAATATGGGTAAATTTAGTCCTCACTCGCAACCATTTTAATATTTTCAATTTCGAGAATTTCTTTTAAAAACAACAACATTTTATCTGTGTCGGCATCCCTAAACCACTCCTCGAATAATGTATTCATTTCATCTTCTACTGATAACCAAGCGTTTGGAAGGTCTGTTTCAAATTGAACATCACTAACAATAGTGGTCAGCCAACCTATCCATTTATCCACAAACCATTCGTCTAAATCTAAATCTGTAAACCCTGTTTGTTTTTTGAGCCAGATAGCTTCAATTTTCGGCTCATACCCGCATTCTTTCATCCCATCGTGTACACAATGAGCCAATTCGTGAATAAACGGCTCAACAGACCTATTTTTCGTAAAATGAAAAACATATTCCCCTTTTTTTTCCTCCACCGCAGCTACAATATTGCTAATATCAATAAAAGTTTCCAACCCATCAATTACCGTTGTCGAACTTTCAATATTATGCTCCCATCCGCTTAAATAAAAATAGTTTTTCCATTCCATCGGAATCATTCTGGAATGCTGTGTACTCCTTGCTTCATACTCGCCATACAGCGTTTCATAAGCAGTAAAAAGAATGGTTTTTGCTACTTCCCGATGGTAGCTTATTAATAATTTTTTTTCAATTTCCTGCGCTTCATCTACCGCTTTTCCTACCAAGCCGATGGTATTATAAAAAGAATCGCCTAATTTGTCAATTAGGTACTCCCCAAATTCACTATTGCTTACCGAATCCAACCTTGATAATTCAACGATGGTACTAAAATTAATTTCTGACAAAAATCTTTTAAAGCTACTTAACGATTCTAATTGGTATCGAATATCAGGTGCGTATCTAAATGGATTTCGATTTACGATAGCTAATATTTCGTTTCGGGAAGTTTCGTTCAGTAGTTTTTCACGGAATTTCCTTTCCATATATTTAACGCTGCAAAATATTTTCCGTACCGCTTCCGAGCCAACAGATGCGACAAATTTTGCGAAAAATTCATTCCCGCCTTTTGCCATCCCTTCAAAACCCTGAATGGCGTGTTGGGTTTCGTGCAACACTACCGAAATATGCCCTGCTGCGTGTCCAGAACCAACAATATTAATATAACCCGTGTCCGATTGGTAATATTCCTGCGGAGTTATACTATCAGGTTTATCCCCTACAAAATACAACAAAGGCATTAACAATAAGTGTGGGTAGTAGTGGAAAAGCGTTGGATGCTCTAACACATCCGATAATATCCCGTTGTAGCCACTCTGAAATATAGTGCTTGGTGCAGCAATGGCTCGACACGCTTCCTCTGGTTTACTTCCCATCGGAACATACAGCATACGGTTTTGTAGCGGAACTAACCATTTATCAGAAATAACAGCTTCGTCATCGGCAATATTTGTGCGCCACTTTCCGTCATCGCCAACTGCCCATCCTGTTTTTTTAAAAATATCTTCAATCTTGTTTAAAGAACGGAGCATCAACTTAGCTTCATTCAGTCGCTCTGTTTGAATAGCACTCAACTTCGCTTTTTCCCCTATTACCATCATCCGAATATTACTATCCGTCCATTCAGGAAGCACACCGCCCCCTTGAAATTTTATTAAGGTTACAACTTTTTTAATTTTTTCATACAACGAAACAGATATTCTTGACTGAAATGCTTTATTAACAAAATCATAAAAAAGCATAATTAACTGAATCCTTGTAGGAGAATAAAACCCGATGATGCTTAAAAAATCTGTTCGTCCATTTATATCCGCAAGTGTATTGGTTTCAATGTTATAATTGATACCATTATCTTGCTCAACTGCCCATTGGTAAAATGCAGTTACTTTATCTTCCGCGTTGAAAGTTCTTAATAGTTGATAAACAATGCCATCTCTTGTTTCTATACTGCTTCCCAACCAACCAACTCTTAGGTTTGGGTTTCTATATTTTCGCATCTCATCCACCAAGTTTTTATAAATCGAAACATTGACAGCAGTAACGAAAATAAAATCATTAACAATTATTAATTTGTTTAATACTTCATCGTAGTCGTGGATAAATATAAAAGTTTCTTCTCCAGATATTTTTTTGAAATTATCGGGTAGGGTTTCATACAAACCAAATCGGTCTAAGTCGCTTTTATTTACTAACATTAGAATAGTATGTTTTTAATAAGTCGGTTTGTTTTAAAAAAGTCAAACACCGCCAAATCATTGCGCTGTCTTTTGAAATCACCCTGCTCATCGAACTCATAAATGCAATATTCAGAATCGCTGAAGGACTGCCTTGAAAATATCATACATTTCTGAATCAAATAATACCCACCATAGGTATCGTTTTTTACAATACTTGCCTCATACGGAACGCTGCTCGTCTTACTATTATGGTATGCTAACATTTTACTTAGCCGAATCTCTTTGGATTTCTGTGCGATTTTTTCAATTAAATTTTCCATAGTTTTCGTATTGTTGAGAAATTTGAGCATTCGTTTGTTCGCAGGTAAGCACCAAATTCATCACTTCTCTGACTACTTCATTTTCACTTCCAACTTGGCGAATACCAAAAAAGAGGGTATTGTTTTTATTCCCTGAATCTTTTTCCAATTTTTTATGATACATCCCTATTGGAAACACCATATCATTATATTCAATCCCGTGCCACACATCGTTTGGCTTTGCTGTGTTTGGGATGGTATCTTCGTTAATGCCGAGCATATTATTGAAAATGCTCATAAATTTAATATTGTGAAAACTTGGGTCGGCTATTGTGTACAATAAGTTGTCCAAATCAACTTGTTCATCATAAGTTTTAACGGGAAAGCTAAAAAACCTACGCCCCTTATCTTCAAACACCCCATCAAATTTTAATTTATAATTTATGCACAAATTTCCACCACATCTACCACCTCCCATTATTACTTCTAAATGGATTGAATACCCCAATTCTTCCAAAATATCCAAACAACAAACCGCAGCGATGCCCGTATAAAAATCGTGTTCCCAAGCTGTAAGACCCCCTGCTGTTAGGGCAACCAGAATCCTTATAGCATTTTTTGGTTTCGGCTGTTTTTCCTTTAGTAGATAAACTTTCTTGTTATAACTCACACAAACGATATAACCCCTTTCCTTGTGTGCTTCTTTCAACCCTTCTTCTGTGTTTGGGAAAAAAGCTGCTTTTTCCTTTTCTTCTGTTGAACCCTCTAAGATTACTTTGATTGCAAAAATCACTTTTGTTCCATCTGAAATCAGGGTCATATCTTCTTCTTTTTCATCTGACTTTACCTCTGTTTTGTCCACTTCTTTTTTATGTACAACCGAATAATAATATATTGAAGGGATAAGGCTCATTGCTGCCTTGTCGAACATAAATTCTCCGAGCTGTGTATTATAAACAAACTTTGATATTGTTACCTCCGCTTCACTTTTTTTTTGCAGTCCTTCACGGATTAACTTCTCAACCCTTGCTTTTATTTCTTTGTATTTATCCCAATAAACAAATTTTGTCCGCGCTATCGCATCTTTATAGTTGGCAGGATTTCTATTCCATAAGCCATATTCTCTATTGTTAATATTTGCATTTACATAGGTTTCAAATGTTGTATTCGCTGCGGTTACTCTTGTTTTTATGGCATCGGTTACAGGAGTTTCAACCGCATATTCATACAAATCTTCCCACGAATTGAATCTTTCATAAGACCAATGTTGGTACTTTGGGTTACTTAACGCAAATCCAAGTGCTTGTATCGCCATTTTTTAATCTTTTATTTCTTTCTTCGCCCACACGCCATACTTTTTATGAAATTCCTTTTGGAAAAGGATAATGTCTTGTGTGTTATAAAAATCTTCCTGCTTGACTGCATCCACATTGCCTTTTGCTGCTTTAAACTCAGCATTCGTTTCAATTTTTGTTTTAAGGGCAGGGTCTAACATATCTAAAAAACTTCTTAGGCTGTCCCCAACTGTTTTTGGCTTAGTTAATAACGGGTTGCCATTGGCATCCAACTGACTACCATAAACCTTGTCCGCGTATTTACTGCCTATCTCTACGAGCATCTGTTGTTCATAAGTTCGGTTGAAGTTTAGCATTGTACGAAGCGATATACTTTGAAGGTAATCCCCAGAATCTAAAACTTTCCGAATCGAATTACATAAAACATAAACATAATTATAATTCAATGCAATTTCTACTTCTGGGTTGACATCAATTTTATAATAGCTACCCGCAAACCTATCCACCAAGCTGTAATCTTGGCGTTGGTTTCCGCTATATTTATTCGCCACCGTCATCATATCGGTATTACCTGTGGCGATAACACAAAAGCGGTACTTATTAGGATGGTCTTTAGGCAGGAATTGTCCCTTTTCTATATTTTGTCCTCTACCGTTTCTAATGGCAGGTACTTTATACTCCGCAACAGCCACCGTTTTCCCATCAATCTCTTGCTCTACTACACTCTCGATTGGCTGCATTGCTGTATCTGCAAGGGCTTCATTTAAAAGACCTGCTGTATTTGGGTCAAGTTTTGGTAGTTCATCCAAAATCAATAAACCCCCGTTCCCCCACGCTTTGATAAGTTCTCCTTCTACATACCCTTTAATGGTTTGTCCCCCTCTAATTTCCACAGGACTTGTCCATTGCGAACAGTTTATCTGGTAAACAGGCAGTCCCATAATATCGCCAATCGCTTTGGCAATATGCGTTTTTCCCGTTCCTGCTTTTCCATATAAATACACATTATTTCCTTCTAATAAATCCCAGATTATTCTGGATTCATCCTCTCCACTTTTAATAACAATAGGTCGCTGTGTGCCTGTCCGAATAAAAGGCGTATTGTCAATGGGTTTTGGTGGTGGTACTGGTGTTGTTGCCATAAATCTTTTAATTAATTGTGGGTCAATATTTTTTTCTGTTACAATAAAATCTTTCATCAGGTCTTTCATAAACTCTTTATTCCGCAAAATATCTTCACGAAGCGAGTTCACTATCTTTTTTACGACTGCATCATTATCCATAATATTCTTATTTTAATAATTCAATTAAATAATCTTCCGCTTTTTCAAATGTTACTTCGGTTTGATAGACAATATCTTCTTTTACTTCTTCAAAAACTAAAGTAGATAAATCTACCTTTTTAGATAATGCAATGAACAGTTCGCCTATCTGCGAAGTGGTCAAATCTCCAAAGAAAGCATAACGGGGAGCAATTCCTCTTAGCTTCTCATCTACGAACATTGCTACTTCGAGGTCATCATCATCTTTTGCAATCTTTTCTAACTCGTCAGCAAATTCAAAAGCATCTTCTAAGGTGGAAAGTGCCATTTTTGCCATCAGAACGGGTGGAAAATTGTAAGCAGGTTTTAACCCATAAGAAACCAATGCAACGGGGTCAATCGGTAATGATATAAGCACACCACTCGTAGTTTTTTTAATTACATTAGGGATAGCTGTGTTATTGCCTGAAGAAATAAATTCATACGGGTATTCTCCCTCCTCTATCTCTATTGTTTTTTCTGAAACGGCTTCATCAACAGGGTTTATGTAAATATCTTTTTTATTGTCTTTAATAAAATAATCCCATCCATAAATCAGGTATAATCTTTTAAGAAACAAAAGAGCTTCTTTGTAATCAAGAATTAAAGTATAAACCCCAAAACTATCAACTGATTTTGGCTGCTCTTTAATAAAATTATAGACAATATGTTTCTTTTCTCCAAACCCCTTTTTTGCTTCAAAAACGACACCACCACTCTGTTTGTTTAATTCATCTATCTTATCAACTTGATTAAAAGAATAATTATTTTCCCTATCTCTTTGCGTAATATATTTGGTATTATAGATTAATATTCTTTTAGATTTAATTCCTTTTACTGCATCATTAAACAATTTTTTATCTTGTGTCAGCAACCCACTCGCCACTCCGCTATCATCTATGATTAACAATTTATCATAATTACCTAAAATTCTTGTTGGCTCATTTCTTGGTAAAAATACATTTATCAATTCAACACCAATATCAGTTGAACCGTTAATTAGCGTAAACATTTTTAGCGAAGCCGAAGCTCTATCACTCTTTCCACCACTCCAATATTTTACATATTCAGCATTTCCGCTATTTATGTTATTAACAAGGGTTTCAGCGTAATCAATCGCACCTATCACATTACCCGTTAAAATTGTTCGTTTAACGCGGGTAGAACGGCTTAAGTTCCATTCCAATACTTTTTTAATTTCTATATCTGTAAATTGTTGTGTTTTTGAAATAGGCGGTATTCTATCCCTTGTAAAATCTGCAAGTGAATAAACGATAGAGGGGCGCATCCCCCCTGTAAATAGAAATGTTAATTTTATCTTATGTGGCAGGTATTCATACCCGAACTGTGTTTTTTCCAATGATACTCCTGCACAAATTCCAAAATTTCCCATTTCTTGAACAACTTTTGGCTGTAAAACACCAATTATATCAGGCATTGGCATAAATAACAGCAGCGTATCTAACATATCATCCAATAGTGCTTGAAAAGTTTTGGTAATATTCGCTCTTGTTTGTTGGTTGTCGGAAAACCGTTCCTGAAATAAGTTATCTGGCTCTCCGATTTGTTGGTTAGGTATCGGAAAGTGTAAAAGTTTATCGTTTATGTACTGCTGATAGGTTGCTTGAAGTTCCGTTATTATCTTTTTAAAATTGGTATCTATTGCCTTACCCCCTGCTAAATAATTCAATTTTTTTTGCATCTTATCTTTTGAATAAAATATTTTCTCTGGTATTATAAAATACTGTGAATTTAAAATTGGTTGGGAAAAATAACCCATACCATTAAATTCTCCCAAAATAGATTGTTCAGTAAGCGATGCCTTATAATCAGAAAGCACTAATTCCGCTTCATATTCTCCCCTGTTTTTAAGGTCGGCTGTATGAACTAAATACAGTCCGTTTATTTCATCGTAAAAATCTTGTTGCAGTTTGCAAGGATAGATTTCAAGTTCACGGCAAAAAGCCATCATTGCATCCAAATCAACTGCTTTATTTTTTACCCAATCTACACCCCAAAGGCTATCTAAAATAGTTAGGTAGTCCCCGACAGTAGTGGTTTCCATCATTTTTATAAACACAGCAACCCCGTAATCGTTGAAAATATCTTCTACAAACCTTCCATTCACATCCGTTATATTAATTAGTTTAGCGGATGCCGACTGGTTGGCTGATACATTAGCATCTAATTTTCTTAATTTTTTACGGAACATTAGGTAGCTACGAATTTCAGAAGCTATTTGAGAAATAACATAGGTATAGGTAGGTAAGTTTATCTGCCCTGTTCGGTTTATCCTTCCGCGTTTTTGTACTTCGATATTTACATCCAATTCAAATTGGAGCATAAACATATTTCTTGGTCGGGTATCTGTCCCCTGTTTTGGATTTGACTGTGCTGAACTACCCGTTGATGCCGTAACATTAAGCAATAACACATCTACTTTACCCCAGTTAAAATTTGTAACCTTCTGGCTGATAGATTCCTTTTCAACAGCAGTATAAACCCATTTGCCCGTATCGGGATTAAATTTTAAATAATTTTTCCTGCCCGTTGCTTCCGTCATTATAAAATTCAGCGAATGGCTGCCGTAATAAAAACCAGATGGGCGCATCGTAGTTTCAATCCGATGCCGTAAGTAATCAATTACACTCAACGGCATAGCGGTAACATAATTATCCGCTAATGAAAACAACAAATTAACTGCTGCTCCACCATCTGCATAATCCGAACCAAGCACATCAACCTCCAATGTTACTGGCTTCGGGTTGGTAAATAGTTTCCCATCAATTTTTATAAATATGGGGCGAATTGTTTTTGTTTTCTTATAAATCAGGCGCAAAAATTCTGCAAACGAGTTATCAATTTCATCGCCAACCATAAGAATATCGTCTAATACGGATTCATTCGTACTTCGGACAGCAATAAGCGGTTTCATTGGTGCTGTCTGTTTTATGTCGCTGTCGTTATTATAATAGTCCACATCTGTTCTAAGGCATTCAATTACCCTGTCAGCACAAAACTGCGCCTTTAAACACAAATACAGGTTATCTCTGAAAGTTGCTTTGTAATGGCGTAAAGGGTTTACATCGTCCAATAAAATATATTTCCCATTATTTTCATTAATAAATTCAGCACGAGCTTTTGCTTGTTCTTGCGCTAAAGCTTTATTGGATTGGTATTTTTTTATCGTATCATAATACTTCTTTATTTGTACTGGTGTAAAACTTGTACCGTTTACTTTCACTCCATCAATATCCATACCTTTCGCAGTTGCTGTTCTTCTTGCAGCGTTAAACCGAGCATCGGTTGCAGCTTTTGTTCGTAGGTGGCTTTGCAATCCCCTGAAATACCCCATTGCTTCATCATAAACAGCTTTTTGGTTATCGGTAGAATCTGGGATATACGAGCCTTCTATATTTCTTGTGCCTACAAATTCAGTTGTGATAGTGCTATTGCTGAAAGCCCGTTGCCTTCTAATCATCTGTCCTTCTTTTACCAATCCGTTGGCGATATATTCTGCCATATTATCTTTCCCGAACCTGATGGCGTTTGATATTTCTTCGATTGATGATATATTAATGAGTGAAGTTTTTAATATGTATAGGGAAAAAACAGCAGACGATTTTGCATAAGTTGCTGAAGCAAATAAAACCCCCTTAGCTAATTTTACCATCGGCTCAATGCGTGTAAGAATTTTTGTTTCAGCTCCTGAAGCAGCACAATGGCTCTCATCTAAAACGAACCCACTCTTATCCGCGATTGCTGTTAAAAAATCAACCTTGAATGGTTTTCTGGTTGCTGAAATCTGGGAATAAGTTAAAAACACACAGTTGAAACCTTTTGGCAACTTCTTCTTCTTGCATAAATCCGATGTTTCATTATTGGGTAACGGTTTCGTTACCTCCGTTTCAACGCCAAAAGCATCTGCTACTTTTATGCTTGAATCCAAATCAGGTTTGTTCAGAATAAAAGGTTTAGGCATTATCGGTTTACCTTTATCATCCGTTCCAAAGCCACCGATTGATATAAAATCCCTGTAAATGTCTGAAAATAAATAAGGTTTTTGCGTGATGAATATGGGTGTTACCTCTTTTTTAAAAAAATACCGCAGAAATCCTGCACACACACGCCCCTTTCCCGTCCCTGCTTCGTCCCCTAATATAAATCCATAGCCGTTTTCGTGTGATATAATAATTAAAGCTAATGCCTCAATCTGTTCGCTTGAAAAAGCCGTACAAACAGCAACGCGGGAGGCATATCCTAACTTCTCTCGGATAAATTCTTTAAGGTCATATTTTGAAGCTATTAAACCAACTTGCCGAATGGAATCATTTGCCATATTTTTTGGCAATACCGTTCCAATGCTTGGACAGTCGCAGAAGTTTGGATTGGGAACTGTTGCCACTTCTTCATTGGTAATTCTATCAAACCCAATTTTTTCCGAATCGTCAATAATTTCTTGGACTTTTTTCTCATTATCTATTACTGCTTCCTCATTATATGGGATAAGCTTATCTTCTGGTGTATATTCTATTTTATCTACCATATTTAATAAATTTGTGAAAGGGTTTCTACAACTGTAAATATCGAATCCTCCTGCTCAACGCCATACACGGCATCTTGGATTAAATTAATCCCGTCTTCTGTCCACTTGCTTTCGGGTTTAATAAGTGTTTCATCGCTATTTACAAAACGGTGTTCATCCAAAAACTTCCTGTGAATACGCGATTGCCAGAGCTGATACTGTCGGCAGTCAATTATTGCATCTACCAACCCATCAATCGTACAATCTGAAGGCATATCATCTATCCATCTATTGTACAGATATTCTTTCAGGTAGTTCAAAACTTCTTCTCCTGCTTCTTCTATGGTTCGACCTGAAGCAAGGTTTTCATCAATTACTTCTTGCAAAAGCGTTTGGAATCTCCACCTCACGCCCATTATGTATTCGTTCCAAGAAATTCCAACTTCAGGGTCGCAATAAACAGCACCAATGGTTATATCATTAACATCTGTTATGGTAGCATTTGTAAATATTGTTTCCATTTTGTCAAATTTTGTCTTGTCAAATTTTGTCTTGTCCTTTCCTCCATATTCTTTTCACAGCCTCCCAGATATTTGCTTCTTCATCATTGGACTCGTCAATATTTTTGTTTATCCTGTTTATTCTTCTTCTAATGGCTCTCATTTTTTCTAACTTGCTTTCACGACTACTTAAAAGCATATCCACCTGCTTTTTTTCTGATTCCAATAATTCTTTTATTCTTTTATTATTATTTTTTCGTGCATCTACTTCGCCACCTTTTGCAAAGGATATACCTCCACCAGATTGGTTTATTTCAGATAGGATTTCTTTGTTGGTCAGCATTTTACCTTCAAACTCGCGCTTTTCTTTATCCGACACGGCATCACGGGTAATCACCACTTCGCCTCCTTCCATTTCCAATGGTTGCCCCGTTGAATTATTGACCGCTTTTATTCCACCTTCGGAATGGCGTTTCCCTACAAGTACCCCACCTGCATTTAATTTAGTTTCGCTTCCTCTGTGTTTCGTTTTGTCTAAATAAATTGACATACAACTATTTGTCTTCCAAAGTTAGTATATTTGTTACGATAATTTATTTTACTAACCCAAAATTGTATTAAAATGAAACAGTTTGTAGCAGATTGGGGTGGAACTATCGTATTAGCGGGAGTTCTTTTCCTTGTTTGGAAGTCAGTAAAAAAATAATGCTCTCTGCGGAGCAACTATTTTTTAGGTAAAAACCACTATCATAATGGGTGGTGGTTTTTTATTTTCTGGATTTTAATATTTTTTGAATATTTCAATCCAATTTTTGCATTCATCTTTCCAAGTGTGTTGCTGCGCCCAATTATAGGCAGCTTCCGTTTTTTCTTTTAATAACTTATCCTCCTCCATTATAGCATTTGCGGTTGATACTATCAATTCGCCCATTTCTGCATAATCGGTCTGCTCCCTGATGACATTATCCGTTGGCGATACAAACGGGATGATAAGGCTTGTCAGCGTAGCTCTTTTTCCTCCTCCACTTATCTCAAGCATTGAAGTTGTTGGCGGACAGATAACGGGCAGCTTTGTGGCAAATGCTTCTGTAATGGATAACCCCCAACCCTCGCCTAAAGTTGTCGTAACAAACAAATCCGAAGCATTATAGAGTGCATTCAACTGGCTAACCGTTGCCATATCTTTTTCAAAGCGTTTAGGAAGCAGCATATAGTCCACTCCATCAATTAACTCGGTCTGCATCAATATTGACCTTAAATTATGCCCTTTCGGGTCAGCAGGGTGGCAATGCAAGTACAGAAACGGCTGCCTTGATGCAGTCCACAATCTTTTTGCCTCAATAAATGCAAAAATGGTGTTTGGCAAATCTTTTCTGGGTTGATTGCGATTAACATTCGTGATAATAAACTTGTCGGCATTTCTTCCAAAAAATTCCCGCGCCTCTTTTTTCGACTCTGCACTCAACGGATGAAAGTCCTTTGTATTTGTTCCGTGAAAGCTAACTGACAATTTATTCTTTAAGTCAGGTCTTAGCCTTATAATTTCATTTCTTCCAAACTCCGTCATAGTAACAAGGCTGTCAAAGAACTCCATATCTTTCAGCAAAGCGGGGAATAGTTTACAATCCGCAGCGAAGTACCATACCGATTTAAACCTTTTTCTATTATTTTCAATTTTATTTTGCAAGATTGAACGCAAAATATTGGTTATCGGACATACAATACCTAAATCCGCAATGATGAATATGCCATCGTAGTCATCTGAATCGTTGAGAATCTTCATAAACCCGTTGCGCCCAAAGTCATCTTGTTTAAAGTCATTATTTTTTGCAGAAAAAACAATCGTACCATCTGGCTCGGTATAATTATCGCCAAAATGGTTGATAGCACAAATATCGAGTTGAAGTCTATTACCAAAATGCTGTTTTAACTCGTGCTTGACATTTTTGGAAACGGTGGCAAAACCTGTGTAACACATTTTACCGTAGTCCATCAAGCAGAGAATCCTTTTTTGTTTTTCCATAATTAAAACAAAATTAAGGAATGGTCTTTGGAAACTTCTACAAGCACATACCCAATCATTGCCAAGTCATCCACAAAGTCAAATCCTTTTTTCTGGCAGACTTTCTGGTATTCTTCAATGGATGATTTATGAATAAAAAAATGACCTGTTCGTTTGATTACCAATTCAAAAGGATATTTTATTGAACTATCTATTAAGGCTTCTTCGTCTAATCCAATTTGCAATTTTTTAGTCCGATTTGTATAAGGATTCATATTATTTAATTTAATTATTATTTATTTAATTGATTGTTTAAAGTAAAGCCGACTGCAATCCCTACCCCGACTTTAAAGGCTGTTGTTTGAAACCACTTCTTTTTGTTTTTTATTACGATATTATCCAAGCCAAGCACATTCACATAAGGGGAGTCATTTTTTACCGTAACAACTGCTTCGCTTCCAAGTCCTAAGAAACCCGTTTTTTTCGTCCCAACGGTTACGGTTGTCTTATTTGGGATAGACAATGAATCAATTAAGATTCCTTGCTTAGTTACTAATCCATCAATGTTAAACCATTTTTCATTCGTCTGAAAGCGTTTTGGAACGGATATGCTATCCTGTCTAATAATTTCCCCTTGTCCGTTTAACACAACTCCCGTTGTATCAATCCATCCATCGGGAATAAAAGGCACTAATTTATCCACGACTCGCACTTCCGACTTCTGGCGAACTTGAACTTGCAAGTCCCGCATTTTCTTATCGAGTTCAGCCATCCCCAACTTAATAGCTTCTTTTTGCGATAGGATTGTTTGGCTTTGCTCCACAATCGTAGAGCTGTCGGATAGTCGTTTGGCTGTAAACTGCTTTTCTTTAAGCTGATACTCGGCAATTTGGCTTAGAAGGTTATTTCTTTCTTGTCTTGCCGAGTTACAACCTCGCCAGAACAACCAGAATAATAACATAAGCAGCCAACAGACGATTAAACCGATTGCGCGTAATTTATTTGGTTTCATATTTATTTATTTTGGTTCTAAAAATAGTTCTCGTAATGGTTCGCCACCCCATTTGGCGATATATCTGGATTTATTGGCTTCATATTCCATCAAAATAGAATCATCCAATTCTGAAGTTTGGCTGACCTTATGAATTACTGGCAGTAGAAAAGAATGCTTATAAAGTTCAAGACCTTCTAACTTTAAACGATAATCATAATCGTTGTCTTCAAAGTAGGCAGGGAAAAACTGCTCGTCAAATCGTCCAATTCGTACATAGGTACTCTTTGGCAGTATAAAGTTGCACCAATCCAAAGGTGTCGTTATAAAATGTTTTTGGCTGTATCTGGTTAAAAACGCTTCTACCTCTGTATGGGTTGCCCCCCAAAAAATGTCATCGTTCAAGATTATTGCGTTTTGATAACCCCTTTTAAAAATATGGTCGCAAAGAAAGTTCCAAGAGGCTGCTACCCCCGTGTTATGAAGCATTGGGAAGTAGTCAATCTTCTCGTGCTGAAAGGTTAGGTCTTGTTTCCCATTGTCCACGACAAATATTTCCGTATTAAAACTTCTACAATAGCTTTTTAAAGCGGGTTCGAGCAGGTCGTACCGATTAAGAGTCGGAATACCGATGGCGAATAGTTTATTTTTTTCCATCTTTAAAGTTTTTAACTAAAATAGATTTCGAGTTTAGAATGTGCATTGTGTATTTTCCAAGCAGGTTCATCGTTTCATCTTTTGAACTAATACCGCCTACAAAGTCGTTTAAAACCCCCTCTACATAAATCTGGCAATCACGAACAGTTTTTACATTTTCAAGTTTCATATTAACACATATTAAAGTTTAAAGAAATGATAATGGCGATGCAGATTACCGTAACAACCGTCAGAATTAAGGATTCGTTTTTATCTTGTTTCATTTTTTATCTTTTTAGGTTTTAATAATAACTTTTCTTGCTCTGCTTTTCTAAACTGAAATGCGCGAAGTTTTGATTTTGCCAAGCTAACTTGTGCTTTTAAAAATCCTTCGATTGCTGCATCGTTTAATACGCTAATGCTTTCGGTTGTTCTATTTACTTTCATAACTTATTCATTTTCAAATAAAAAACCTCCCTTATTTTTTAACCATTCTGGCTTTTTAGGGCGTATGGATTCAATTTTCTCTATATCGTACATTGACACATCGGTAAGATACCTACCATTAATAAACTTGCTTACCAAAGAAACCGTCCCTTTAATCTTATCTTTCTTTTTTAATGTTCTGGCAAACTCTCGTGCCTTTCCCCACACGGTAAAAGCAATCGGTGTCATTTTCCCGAATATCTGCTTCTGAAGGACAAGCTGTGTCCCGAACTTCGCCTCGTAAACATCAAACACTTTGCCTCTAATTGTCAAAATTCTTCGGGTTTAAGAGAGTTAATTAAAAAATCAACAGAATGTTCTTGGAAATAAAGTTCCACCAAATAATTCTCGGCATATAGCTTTAACGACAGTTCATTGTCCTTATGGAAAGAATCGTGGACAATCTTTTCCATTCCGCGATACTTGTCTTGTGTTACTTTTTTGTTGGCATATTCCTGCGCTTCGACCAAATCTTGCTCCGTTGGCGTAATTCTTCTTGTCTTTTTTAAATGGTTGTAAACGATAGAAAAATAATCTTTTACCTGACCACCCTCTACCCAATCCGAATATTCAGATTCATAAATAGAAATAAATGTTTTCATTTCCTCCTCTGGCGATGGCTTCGGTGGTGTCTTTACTTCCGCTTTAAACTTGCGATTCCAAACAGCCTCTAATTGCTCTTTGCGATAAATAAGAAACTGCGACAATACCAACGACATATACATTGGCGAGAGATTGCCGTAAAATTCCACAAAATCCCCTAATCCACCCTTTATATTCAGTTTTATTGCCAAATCAGCTTCCTCGATAGTAATTAACCCAAACTCCTCTTTAAGAAACTTGCTAAGGAGAATAATATCTTCGGGCGCTAATTTTTTAGTCCCTAAATAAAAACCCCATTTCCCAACTACATCAATTATTAGTTCAATAGGTGCGTCTTCAATTCTTAACCCATCTTTTGCAGTAGCAAGTTTAAACTCAGTAGGGTTACTTGCATATTTTGCCAAGCAACTGCTTTGCTTTTGCAACTGCATCTGCTGTCTTATGGTAAGTTGATTTTCCATTTTCGTTTGTTTTATTATTTTTAATTTGTGCGTTTAGATAGCCTTCAAATTTGTTCCCAAAAAGTGTTTGAGGGCGAAGAAACTTCTCCCAATCTGTACCCACCCAATCCTTCACTTTATTATCAATTACTTTTTTAAAATCTTCCAGAACTGCGCCCTCGTTCTTTCGTCCATTAATAAATTTCAAGTTAGTTTCGTTTAGTTTATAGCTTGTTTTTATCTGGCTATTCAAATAATCTAAAACATCTTGAGCAAATTTATTTTCTTCTGGTTTTAATTTTAGAGGCGGTTCTATAAACCGTATTCCAAAATCATAAACATCTTTCAAGTGCTTTGGCAACGAGTTTTTAAACCCTCTTTCAAATACAGTACCATCCGCCAACCAATCAATCCATACATCCCGCGTTTTAGAAGCGTTTTTCAAAAAAACAAAGAACTCCTTATTTATAGCATATTTTTTCATAACTATACTTTTATATTGCTTTCTCTAATTTCTGCTACCAGATAGCTCCTAAATAGCTCGTCTTCCAATTTAATAGCAGCCGAGCAAATTCGGTAATCAATGAATTTGTACATTACTTTTGAAGTGGAATGGTTAATTAAGATTTTTTCAAACGCTTTAAAAGCCTCCTTTGGGAACTTCATAATTAATTCATTATCCACAAGGATTTCAAATTCCTGCGAACCTCGTTTTTCAACCCATACTGGGTGTTCGTGTTCAGATTCGGAGTGGTTTTTGTAATGCTGTGCATTAATGCGGATGATTGATTTCATTTTTTATATGTTTGGGTTATTAATATAATCGGTTGCTTCATCTAAGTAGGTAAATAGGAAGTTAAGGATTTGTTTTTTGTTGGATGCTAAAAAATGGCGTAAATCGTCTTCTTCTTTAAGTGTGGTTGAATAGCGATAACCTGCTTCAAAGGTAATTTTCAAAACCTCCATTAAATTATCCATTGATTCAAGATTTTGTAGTTTTTTTATGTTTTGCATATTTTTAAATTTTTCCGAATAAAAAATCTTTTGTGTGGTCGGAGTTTTCTTTAATATTTAAAACTAAAGGGATAGGGTATTTAGCTTTAAACTCCGCATTAGGAATTTCTTTCCCACCCACGACATAAAACCCTTCTCCGTTTCGGATTCTGAAATGCGTATTGTTTCTTTTGTCGCAGTTTTCAAAAAATACTTGTAGTTCAGTTTTCATACCACACCCCCTTGCTTTTTAATTTTTCTATTGTTTTCTCAAACGCTTTCAATTCCGCCCTTTCGAGCAGTTCTAACCTCCGCTTTAATTAAGGATAATCGTTGTTTACTGGCTCTGTCCATTTTTAACTAATTGTAATTGTCATTGCACCAAAATCAATTTCACAAGCACTCGGACTAATAAATCCGTAATGGCTAATATCTAAATCAACGGACACATCCCAATCCTTACCGTTAAACTGCTCGGTGCTGTCAATTTCTATCGTCCCTTTAATCATAATAAACCGACTTTCATCATCATCGTTTTCAACGACTTTTCCACCCGCAGCAATTAGCTTGGCTTCTATCTCTGGGTTACTCTTTCCTTCCCATTCCCATTTAATTTCTCCTCTAACCCAATTCACAGAGGTATCAATCGCTTTTATCCCGTACTCTTTATGCTCGATTGAAATATTATAATCTATCTCAACAAAAGGGTTTCCTTCATCAACGATAATGCTTTTTTCGTCATTGTTAGAAAACAGTTTACTTAGGTTGTAAATGGTTGCATCTACTCCAGTATGGTAACTTTTTGCGTTTATCATAAAAATTAAATTTTAAATTTTAAAGTTGAAAAATTTTGCGTGGATTTTACCCTCTTTTTCCGCATCGGCAACAATTTGATGCAGATGCTCGAATAAACTATCATCGTTAGCTGCAAGGTGCAAAAGTTTGCTTGTGAAAATCTTTTGCTCGATTTCCGATAGGTCGCGTAAACGGGTATTTCTTAAGATTTGGTCAATTTCCGCTTGTGCGGTGTTTGGGTTCAAACTTTCAAACAACCTGTTCAGGGTTTCGTTGGTAGTATCTACCACTTTTTTACTCTTTGCCATAAAATTTATATTAAGGTTATAAAATTCCTCGTAAGAGAAGAAAAATCCAATATTTTGATTTAGAACCATTGGTCAGCAGTTGTTAATAGCAAACATAAAATTACGATTACTATTAGTTGTAGCGTTTCTTTTTTCATAATAATTCATATTTTTCTCCAGTTGATACCACCATTGCTTACTGTCGGAAGCTGAAGTTTTTTAAGTTCCGCCATTCTTACGGCTCTTTCAAACGCTGTTGGAGTTGTTGTTTTCAAGTTTTTCATAACTGATAGTTTTTAGAGTTTGTTAATGAAATACAAAGCGAATATACAGCGCATAAAATGAAAGTCCAAATATTTTCTCAAGTATTTTTGAAAATAGGACAATTCTATGACAAATGTGTGATAGTTTTC
>SXGU01002965.1_pt1 | contig 37328 bp, 31 predicted proteins | sample 3174531 | NCBI WGS metagenome assembly SXGU01 (sample SAMN11356863, study PRJNA531348) | freshwater metagenome | isolation source: freshwater sample F1-140 | place: China: Fuxian Lake, Yuxi | collected 2017-12-25 | reverse complement strand
TCCTGAAACTCAAACTCCACCTTCCCCCGCTCCGCGAGCTTGAGGTGGGCGGGGAAGGGCTTGCCGGCCTTGCTGATGAACTGCGTGAGGAGGTCGGTCTTGCCCTTGGCCAGGAGCTTCTTCACCTGCTCGCGGTCCACGGGCTGTTGCAGGACGAGCTTGCCGGTCTTGAAGGTGCAGCGCTTTTCGGCGAGCTGGCTGCGCTCGCAGAGGTAGGTCTCCGGCCCCTCGAAGACGTTGCCCTTGCACTTGGGGCATTTGCCCAGCGGCTCCTGGCCGGTGAAATCGAGCTTCACGGCGGGCGTGGCGTCCGCCTTCGCGCCCTTGGCCGGGAACTTCCGCACGCGCGGCGCGAACTCGAAGCTGACCTTCGCGCCGTCGAATTTCAGGAACGCCTCGAACTTGCGATTGGTTTTCTTGGAGATGAAGCCCTTGAGCAAATCCGTCTTGCCCTCGGCGAGCAGCTTGACGATTTGCGGCTTCTCGATGGCCTGCTGGAGGATGATGGCCCCGGTGCGGAAGTCGCACTTGCGGTCCGCGCCCGTCGCGCGCTCGCAGACGTAGTTCATCCCGTTCTCGAAGACGCGGCCTGCCTTGCACTTGGGGCACTGGCCGAGCGGTTCCTTGCCGGTGAAGTCCACGGGCGCGGCGTTCTCGTCGTCCTTCTGGTCGTTGCCGAAGTCGAACTTCGCCTCGCCCTCGGGCGAGAGCTTCATCACAGCGGCGAAGGGGAAACCCTGCTTGCTGCGGAAACCCTGGAGCGGCCCGACCTGCTTCTCGCGCAGGAGCATCTCGACTTCCTCGATTTCAAACGCGCGGCCCAGAATCGTCTTCCACATGTTCCAGTCGCACTTCTGACACTGGAACTTCTTGTAATTCTCGTGGACTTCGGCGCCGCACTTGGGGCAGGGGACGGTGAGCTTGCCGAAGTCGCCGGGAATGGTGTCGTGCTCGTAGGCCTTCGTCTGGCCGACGATGTGTTCCGTGAGCGCGCGAATCTCGGCCATGAACACGTCGCGTCCGAGCTGGCCGCGCTGCATCTGGCGGAGCTTGAACTCCCAGTCGCCGGTCATCTCGGGCTTGGTCAGCTCGGGGATGTTCAGGCCGTTGAGCAGCGCCATGAGCGTGAAGGCCTTCGCGCTCGGCACCAGCTCGCGCTGGTTGCGGTGGACGTATTGCTCGTAGATCAGTCCCTCAATGGTGGCGGCGCGCGTGGCGGGCGTGCCGAGGCCGCGCTCGCTCATGGCCTCGCGGAGTTCCTCGTCCTCGACGAGTTTGCCCGCGCCTTCCATCGCGCCGAGGAGCGTGGCTTCCGTGTAACGCGCCGGGGGCTTGGTCTGGGTGCCCTTGGCCTCGACGTTCGCGGTCTTCACCTGCTCGCCCTGCTGGACGGGCACGAGGCTGGGCGCGTCGTCGTCGGTGGCGGCTTCCTTGCCATAGACTTCGAGCCAGCCGGCCTTCATGAGCACCTTGCCGGCGCTCTTGAACGGCTCGCCCTCGACGCGCGTGATGCGGACGGTCTCCAGATATTCCGCCGCCGGGAAGAACACGGCGAGGAAGCGCTTCGTGACGAGGTCGTAGAGTTTCTGCTCCGGCTCGGAGAGGCCCTTGGGCAACACGCCGGTGGGGATGATGGCGTGATGGTCGGAGATTTTTGTGTTGTTGAAGATGCGCTTGTTCGGGTGGACCCAGCCGTTGGTGAGAATCTTCTCAGCCGGAACGCTGTAGCCCGCGAGGTCACGCAACGAGTCGAGCGTCTTCTTCACCGTGGGGATGTAATCCTCTGGCAGCGCGCGGGAATCGGTGCGCGGGTAGGTGAGAACCTTGTGCTTCTCGTAAAGCGCCTGCGCGAGGCCGAGCGTGTTCTTCGCGCTGAAGCCGAAGCGGCCGTTCGCCTCGCGCTGGAGCGTGGTGAGGTCGTAAAGCCCCGGCGAGAGCTGCGTGCTGGGCTTGCTCTCCTCAGTGACGATGCCGGGCTTGCCGAGGCACTTGGCCACGAGCGCCTCGGCCTCGGCCTTTGTCCAAAGGCGCTCGGCCTTGATTTCGGCGTCGGCGTCCTTCGCCGTGTTACGCTGATACTTTTCGTCGAGCCAGCGGCCTTCGTATTGCCCGGCCTTCGCCTCGAACGTGCCGAGCACTTCCCAGTAATCCCGCGCGACGAACTTGCGAATCTTCGCCTCGCGCTCGACGAGGATGGCCAGCGTGGGCGTCTGCACGCGGCCGACGGTCGTGAGGTTGAAGCCGCCGGTCTTGTTGTTGAACGCGGTCATCGCCCGCGTGCCGTTGATGCCGATGAGCCAGTCGGCTTCGGCGCGGCTCTCGGCGGCGTCGGCGAGCGGGCGCATCGAGACGTCCGTGCGAAGCTGCGCGAAGCCGTCGCGGATGGCCCCGGCGGTCATGGACTGGAGCCAGAGGCGCTGGATGGGCTGCTTGGCCTTCGTGTAGTCGGTGATGCGACGGAAGATGAGTTCGCCCTCGCGCCCGGCGTCGCAAGCGTTGATGACGGCGTCCACGTCCTTCCGCTTGAGGAGGCGCTGGAGGACTTTGAGGCGGTCGGCGGACTTCTCGATGGGCCGCAGGCCGAACTGCGGCGGGATGTGCGGCAGATGCTTGAACGTCCACTTGCCCTTCTTGACGTCGTGTTCCTCGGGGACGGTGAGTTCGAGGAGATGGCCGACCGCCGAGGACACAATGTGCGTGGCACTTTCGTAGAACTCGCCGGACTTGTCCTTGGCGAAGCCGCCGAGCGCCTTGGCTATGTCGCCTGCGACCGATGGTTTTTCCGCGATGATAAGTGCTTTGCCCATGCGATAGCTCGGGCTTCTACACGAGCGCCGGGCGGAATGGCAACAGGAGTTTTTCGCGAAGGCCGCAGTTCTTGCTCTTAATCCTGATCGTAATCTTGATCCTGCTCTGGTCGGAAATCGTGACTGGGCAAGGAGCAGTATTGGGATCAAGATTTAGAGCAGCGCTGTGCCAAATACCCCTTGCCAGCCGCCGCCCGGCCGCTACTGTGCTGCCGCCTGAACGCCGTGAGTGCGGCGATTCATTGAGGCTGAGAAACGTCGGTCAACAACGCAACCTAACCCTTAACCTCCGTTGCCCTGCAACGTCGGTCGTTAGGCAATGGATTCTTCGCCGGGCCTTCGCCCGCCTAGTCTCCCGCAGTCACACACACAGTAAGTATGCTAACCATGGAAGAAGCCATGCGCGCGAGCTCCAAGCGCTTCGCCGCAGGTGAAATTGTCAAAGGTGTCGTCCTCGAAGTCCGCAACAAGGAAGTCCTCGTGGACATCGGTTACAAGTCCGAGGGCGTCGTCTCCCGGGGCGAGTTCATGGACCCCGAGGCCATCAAGGTCGGCGACGAGATTGATGTGCTCATCGAGAAGCTCGAGGACAAGGAAGGCATGGTCATCCTCTCCCACGAGCAGGCGGAGTTCAAAAAGAACTGGGACCGCATCCGCACCATTTGCCAGGAGGGCGGCACCGTCTCCGGCAAGGTCAAGGCCATCGTCAAGGGCGGCCTCATCGTCCACATCGGCGTCGAGGCGTTCCTGCCCGCGTCGCAGATCGACATCATCCCGCCCAAGAACCTGACCCCGATGCTGGGCAACAACTATGATTTCAAGGTCGTCAAGATCAACGAGGACCGCCGCAACGTCGTCCTCTCCCGCCGCGAGCTGATCGAGGCCGAGCGCTCCGAGCGCCGCGGCAAGCTTCTTGGCGAGATGACGCCCGGCGACATCCGCAAGGGCACCGTCAAGAACATCACCGACTTCGGCGCGTTCATTGACCTCAACGGCCTCGACGGCCTGCTGCACATCACCGACATGAGCTGGGGCCGCATCGGCCACCCGAGCGAGATCCTCAAGGTCGGCCAGGAGATTGACGTGGTCGTGCTCGACGTGAACAAGGAGAAGGAACGCGTCAGCCTCGGCCTCAAGCAGAAGCTCCAGAACCCTTGGGAAGCCATCGAGAGCAAGTTCCCAGTCGGCACCAAGGTCAAGGGCAAGGTCGTCAACCTCGTCGCCTACGGCGCGTTCATCGAGCTCGAGCCCGGCGTCGAAGGTCTCGTCCACGTCACCGAACTGTCCTGGACCAAGCGCATCGCCAAACCCTCGGATGTGCTCAAGCCCGGCCAGGAAGTCGAAGCCGTCGTCCTGGGCATCAACCGCGACGAGCAGAAAATCTCGCTCGGCATCCGCCAGCTCGAATCCAATCCTTGGGAACAGGCGCAGGGCAAGTATCCCCCCGGCACCAAGATCAAGGGCAAGGTCCGCAACCTCACCAGCTACGGCGCATTCGTCGAGCTGGAGGAAGGCCTCGACGGCATGGTGCACGTCTCCGACATCTCGTGGACGCGCAAGATCAACCACCCCTCCGAAGTCTTCCAGAAGGGCGACGAAGTCGAGGCGGTCGTGCTCGAGATCGACAAGGTCAACCAGCGCATTTCGCTGGGCATGAAACAACTGGGGACCGACCCGTGGGCCGGCATTGACCAGTTCTACAAAGTCGGCGACCTCGTCACCGGCAAGGTCACCAAGCTCGCCAGCTTCGGCGCGTTCATCGGCTTGGCGCACGACATTGACGGCCTGGTGCACATCAGCCAGATCAGCGAGGACCGCGTGGACAAGATCAAGAACGTGCTGACGGTCGGCCAGGAAGTCACCGCGCGCGTCGTGAAGATTGACCGCGCCGAGCGCCGCATCGGCCTGTCTGTGAAGGCCGCGAGCTACAGCCCCGAGCAGCTCAAGGAAGAGCAGAAGATCCTCGACGCGCTCAAGCCCGGCGAGGACCTCGTCGCGTTGCAGCACGCCTTCGACGCCGCCGAGGACCGCTAAGGCGAGCCTCGCGCACAAACCCGTTTCGCAACCGGCAGGCCAGCGATGGCCTGCCGGTTTTCTTTTCCAAAGGGAAATGTCGGAGGAAGACAGAGGTGGTGGACGCTGCAGGTTTCGAACCTGCGACCCCTACCGTGTGAAGGTAATGCTCTACCACTGAGCTAAGCGTCCGCGAGCGGCGTGAGGTTAATTGTGGGTCGTTGGAAGGCAAGCAGGTTTTCCCGGCGGCAGTCCATTTTGAATCGGGGGGGTTGCCAAGTTGCAGTGCATCCGTATTATGCGCGCGCAAGCAAGCCAAACCTGATGCGACAATTCATGACAATCGCCACGAATGCGTTCATGGAACTGGTGCGGCAGCCCATCTTCCTGCTGCTGACGGCGGGTTCCTCGCTGTTCATCGTGTTCCTGGCGGCCGTGCCTTACTTCGGCATGGGCGAGGACACCAAGCTGGTGAAGGACAGCGCGCTGGCGTTGATGCTGATGGTCGGGCTGTTCGTGGCGGTCTTGAGCGCGTCGGCGTCGGTGGCGCATGAGATCCGCACTGGGACGGCGCTGGCGGTGCTGGCCAAGCCGGTGGGGCGCGCAAAATTCCTGCTGGCCAAATACTGCGGGCTGGCTGCGGCGCTGGTGTTGCTGGCCTACGTGAACACGCTGGCGACTCTGCTGGCGAGCCGGATGGCGTTCGATGCCTACGGGGAGGCCGATCTGGTTGGAACGGGAATATATTGCGGGGCTGTGGCTCTGGCATACGTGCTGGCCGGGTTCACCAACTACTTTCTGCGCCGTTCGTTTGTCTCGGACGCGGTGCTGTTGCTCACGGTGCTGACGACGCTGGCTTTTTGCGCGCTCGCCTTCCTGATTGAGCTTAAGCGGCCGGGCGCGACGGAGCCGGGCATGTATAAGGTGGACTGGCGGCTCCTGCCCGCGTGCGTGCTGGTGCTGCTGGCGCTGCTGCTCTTCGCCGGTCTGGCGCTGGCGTGCTCGACTCGCTACGACACGGTGCCGACCCTGGTGATCTGCACCTCTTTGTTCCTGCTCGGCTTGATGAGCGACTACCTTTTTGGCAAGCGCGCGGAGGCGGGTTCGTGGTGGGCGACGGTGTTTCACACGGTCCTCCCGAACTGGCAGTTGTTCTGGCTGGCGGACGCGATCGAAGGCACGCGGTCGCACGCGATCGAGGGTGTCTGGGGCTACGTGGGCAAGGCCACCGGGTATGTGGTGGGATATTTGGGTGCGTCACTGGCCGTCGCGCTGATGCTGTTCGAGGACCGTGAGCTGAGTTGATCTAATGGAACGCAATTTGAAACCTACCGGGCTGGTCAACCTCCTCATCGCCCTCGCCGCCGCCGGCTTGGGCACGTATATCGCGCGCTCGACGGCGTCCTACGCGGACGAAGTGGTCAGCGTCTTCCTGGGGCTGGGCTTCCTCGTCGCGCTGTTCAGCTACTTCCAGATGCGGATGGAGGCACGCGAGAAGCTGGAGAAGCTCGAACTCGACGAGCTGGCCAAGTCCGCGCGCAGCACAACACTCTTCGACGGAACGGACGCGGAAGCCTTCCCGGCGCGGCGTGCCCGCGAGCAGTTCGAGCTTTGGCTGTTGCCGGCGTTCTGCCTCGTGCTGCTGGTGCTGCAAGTGGCGGCGGCTTGGTGGCTCGGCAAGCAGGTGCTCAATCCCGACGCGCGCGAGGTGCGCAACTCCCTGCCGGTGATGGCGGCGTTCTTCGGCTTCCTCTTCTTCCTGCAATTCCTCCCCGGCCGCTACTCGGTCAACGTGGCGCGGCTGGAAGGCCAGCGGCTGCTGCAACCCGCTGGCAGCTACCTCCTCCTCGGCGCGTATCTGAGCCTGCTCGCCGCGGTGGGCATCGTGGCGATTCACTTCGGCCACTCGAAGGTGGACATCTTCATCGCCCGCGCCTTGTGCGTGATTCTCGCGCTCGCGGCGGTCGAAAACCTCTTCACGCTCATCCTCGAAATTTATCGTCCCCGCGTCCGCGGCCAAGCGGCTCGTGTCCTTTACGAGAGTCGCCTCGTCGGTCTGCTGGGCCAGCCCGAGAGCGTCTTCACCACGGCGGCGCACGCGCTGGACTACCAGTTCGGCTTCAAGGTCTCCGAGACGTGGTTCTTCCAGTTCCTGCAAAAAGCCTTTGTCTGGCTGCTGCTGATTCAGTCCGGCCTGCTGTGGCTTTCCACCAGCTTCGTCTTCATCGAGCCGGACGAGCAGGCGTTGCTGGAGCGCTGCGGCAAACCGGTCGGGACCACGGCCCTGAACCCCGGCTTCCATCTGAAGTGCCCGTGGCCGATTGACTCCGTGTATCGCTTCCAATCCCACCGCATTCAGACCTTCACCGTCGGCGTCGTGACCAAGGACGACGACCTCGGCGGCACGACAGCGGAGAACACGATTGTCTGGACCAAGAGCCATTACAAAGAGGAGTTCAACCTGCCCGTCGCCAACAAAGAACAGGACAGCGCCTCGAACACCAACGCCGCCGGGGAGAAGTCCGCGCCGCCCGCCAACCTCATCACCGCCAGCGTCCCGGTGCAGTATCAAATCAAGGACATCGTTGCTTGGGCGCGCAACCACGCGAACCCGAACGAACTGCTGGAGCGCCTCGCGACCCGCGAGGTCGTCCGTCATCTCGTGAGTGTGGATTTCTTCGAGTTCATGTCCGTGGGCCGGAAGAAGTCCGCCGAGGCGCTCCGGGCGAACATCCAGAAGTCCGCCGCCGACGCGAAGTTGGGCGTGGACATCCTCTTCGTCGGCTTGCAGGACGTGCACCCGCCGGTGAGCGTGGCCGAGGCGTTCGAGGCCGTCATCGGCGCACAGCAGACGCGCGAAGCGAAGACCCTTGCAGCCAAAGGCGAGGCGACTAAATCCACCGCGATGGCCGAGGGCGAGGCGCAAAAGGTGAAGGACACCGCAGCGGCCTTCGCGGTTCGGCGCGTGGCCGAGGCTGGCGCGATTGGCGCGCAGTTCGAGCATCAGATGGCTGCCTTCGACGCTGCGCCGACAGTCTATCCGCAGCGGATTTATTTGCAGACCTACGCCAAGGCCATTGCCAAGTCCCGCAAATACATCATCGCCACGACCAACGCGCAGGAGCTGATTCAGCTCAACCTCGAAGACAAGATTCGCGAAGACCTTTTGAACTTGGAAATCCCCGCGAAGAAATAATCCACCTCGCCACTTTCTGACCCACTGACTATGCGCAACCCCGTAACCTTCGTCGTCGGCCTCCTCATCCTCCTCATCTTTGGCTCCATCTCGTTCCTCTTCCAGGTGCGCGAGAGCGAGGTGGCTTTTCTCACCACCTTCGGCAAGGCCGATGAGGCGGTCATCAAGCCCGGCCTGCGCTTCAAGCTCCCGTGGCCCATCCAGAAGGTCCACCGCTTCGACGCCCGCGTGCATAACTTCGAGGGCAAGTTCGAGGAGGCCATGACCCTCGACCAGCGCAACGTCCTCGTGCTCGTCTATGTCGGCTGGCGCATCACCGAGCCGCAGAAGTTCAACCGCAGCTTCCCCGGCGGCGTGGACGACGCGAAGCGCAATCTCGAGAGCCTCGTGCGCAGCGCCAAGAACGCCGCCGTCGGCACGCACAATTTCAGCGACTTCATCAACACCGACCCCGCCAAGCTCAAGTTCGATGAAATCGAAAAGGAGATGTTCTTGCAGGTGGCCGGCACGGCGAAGGAGAAATTCGGCCTGGAGGTGAAATCCCTCGGCATCAAGCGCCTCGGCTTCCCCGAGAGCGTCACGCAGAAGGTTTTCGAGCGCATGAAGGAAGAGCGCCAGCGCCTCGTGAAGCAGTTCGAGGGTGAAGGCGACCGCGACGCCACCAAGATTCGCTCCACCGCCGAGCGCGAACGCAGCGAAAAGCTCGCCGCCGCCGAGGCTGCGGCCACGCGCAGTCGGGGCGAGGCCGAGAAGGAAGCCGCGAAGGCCTACAAGACGCTGGAGCAAAATAAGGAACTAGCCGTGTTCCTCCAGAAGCTCGCCTCGATGGAAGCCATCGCGAAGGAGCGGACCACGCTGATTCTCGACCAGAACTCCTCGCCCTTCGACCTGCTCCGTTCCACCAACTCCCTCGTTCGCCCCGCTGGCACCAAGTAAGCCGCCTGTCATGAGCGACCACGACCATTCCCACGGGCCGAACGACCACAGCCACAGCCACGGGCCGGGGCCGGACGATCACGCGCATTCTCACTCCCACGGCCCCGGCGACGCGCCTGTGCCGACACCCGAAGCGCCGATGGAGGACTCCAGCACGCAGGCGCTGTCCGACGCGCTGAAGAGCAGCTTCCTCGTCGTTCGCGTGGTGATGGCCGGCCTCATTGTCCTCTTCTTCGCCTCCGGCATTTTCACCGTTGGCCCGCAGGAGGTCGCCATCAAGCTCCTCTTCGGCGCGTCCACCGGCAAAGGCGACGCGGCGTTGCTCAAGCCCGGCCTCCATTGGTCCTTCCCGTTTCCCATCAACGAGATTGTCAAAATCCCGAAAGACCAAGTCCACACCGTCATCTCCAGTGCGGGCTGGTATCCGGTGACGCCGCAGCAGGAACTCGCCGGCCAAGAACCGCCCGCCGGGGCCACGCTCAACCCCGCCACCGACGGCTACACGCTCACCGCCGACGGCAACATCATGCACGTCAAGGCCACGCTGCGTTACCGCATCAGCGACCCCGAGGCGTATGTGTTCCAGTTCGCCGCCGTCTCGAACCTCGTGCAGAACGCGCTGAACAACGCGCTTCACCACGCCTCCGGCCAGTTCACCGTGGACAAAGCCACGCGGCAGGACATCGCCGGTTTCAAGGGGAAGCTCATGAGCCGCGTGCAAGCGCTCGTCACGACGCAGAACCTCGGCATCGAGTTCGACCCGCGCGGCTGCGATGTCATCGCCATCCCGCCCCGTCAGGTGAAGGCTGCCTTCGACGCCGTGCTCGAGGCCGAGAACGACAAGCGCAAGGCTATCAACACCGCCGAAGGTGATGCCAACACCACCCGCACCAAGGCTGAGGCAGAGGCCGACGCCATCCGCAACGCCGGGCGCGCCGACGCGACGCGCATCGTGCAATCGGCGAAGGCCGACGCGGACTACTTCCTCGCGCGCCTGCCGGAGTTCACCAGCAACCCGCAGCTCTTCCGCGACCGTCGCCTCACCGAGACGATGGCCGCCGTCCTCGGCAACGCGCAGGAGAAGTATTTCATCGTCGAGCGCACCGATGGGACGCCGCGCGAGCTGCGCCTCCTCTTGAACCGCGAGCCGTTGAAGCCGGCTGCGCCGAAGCAACCCTGATAAACTCCCGATGCAAGTCACCAGCCTCCTCAGCCAGCAGGAACACAACCACACCGACGGCGAGCGGTGCTCCTCGTGCGGCACCGACCACGAGCACGCCACGCAGCAGCTCGGCGTCACGCTCTTCGGCCTCATCCTCGTCATCAACTCGTTCATCATCGAGTGGTTCACGGCCAACGGGAAGACCGTCGCCGACCTCAGCGCGGGACTCGGAGCCATCGTGCTGGGCTGGCCCATCGTCGTCGTGGCGGTGAAGGACTTGAAGCGCGGCAACCTCACTACGAACGAACTCGTCGCGCTCGCCGTTCTCGCGTCCTTCGCCAGCGGGCACTATCAGGAAGCGGGCGTCGTGAGCTTCTTCATGTTGCTGGGCCAGATTATCGAGAGCCGCACCGCCGAGGGCGCGCGCCTCTCCATCGAGTCGCTCATCAAGCTCACGCCCACCAAGGCCCGCCGCATCGTCAGCGGCAAGGAAGAGGAAGTCGCCGTCCACGAGCTTGCCAACGGCGATGTCATCCGCGTCCGCCCCGGTGACAACGTGGCCGCCGACGGCCAAATCCTCACCGGCGAGGGTTCCATCAATCAGGCGAACATCACTGGCGAATCTCTCCCGGTGGACAAGAAGCCCGGCGACCAGGCGTTCGCGGGCACCATCAACCTCACTGGTGTCCTTGAAATCAAAGTCACCCGGGCCGGCACCGACTCCACGCTCAACCGCGTGCGCGAACTCATCTTGGCCGCCGAGAAGACCAAGCTGCCGATCATGCGCATCGTGGACCAATACATGAGCTTTTACACACCGCTCGTGCTGGTGATCGGCGCGCTGGTGTGGGCGTTCACCGGTGAGTTGAGCCGCGTTATCGCCGTCTTCATCGTCGCCTGCCCCTGCGCCTTCGTGCTCGCCACTCCCACCGCGATGGTCGCCGCGCTCTCCGCCGCCGCCCGCCTCGGCATCCTCATCAAAAACGTCGCCGACATTGAGCTCGCCGCGAAAATCAACGCCTTCGTCTTCGACAAGACCGGCACTCTCACGACCGGCAAGCTGGCCGTGAGCCGCCTTGCCCCCGCGAGCGGCACGGCCCCCGCCGAACTGCTGCGCATCGCCGCGAGCGCCGAGCAGTTCAGCAACCACCCCACGGCCAAGGCCCTCACCGCGCTCGCCGTGGAGGCGGGGGTTCCGTTGAGCGACCCAAAGAACTTCTCCGAGACCGCTGGTCGCGGCGTGAAGGCGAACGTGGACGGGACCGTCGTCCTCGTGGGCCGCGCGCAATGGCTCAAGGACAACGGCGTGACCGGCGACATCCTCGGCTCCGTGGACGTGGACGAAACCGCTGGCTACAGCCTGCTCTTCATCGCCCGCAACGGCGCGTGCATCGGCTGGGTGGGCTTGCAGGACGAGACCCGCCACGAGGCGAAGGAGGCGTTGCTCGACTTGAAGGACACCGGCGTCCGCCGCGTGGCGATGGTCTCCGGCGACCGTCAGCCCGTCGCCGCGCGCGTGGCGAAGGAAATTGGCATCGAGGAAGTCGCCGCCGAGTGCCTGCCGCAGAACAAGGTCGAGTATGTGAAGGCCCTGCGCGCCAAAGGCTACCGCGTCGCCGTGGTCGGTGACGGCGTGAACGACGCCCCCGCGCTGGCCGCCGGTGACCTCGGCATCGCGATGGGCGCGGCCGGCAGCGAGGTGGCCATCCACAGCGCGACCATCGCGCTGATGAACAGCGACCTGCGCCGCCTGCCCTTCCTCATCCGCCTTTCGCGCATGACCCGCAGCGTCATCAACCAGAACTTCCTCTTCGGCATCGTCTTCGTCATTGGCGGTCTGGTGCTGGCCGCGCTGAAATACATCAACCCAGTCGTCGCCGCGCTGATGCACGTCGCCGGCTCGCTCATCGTCGTCTTCAACAGCGCCCGCCTCGTGCGCCAGGGCGAGGATCTCGAACCATTCCAGGCCGGAGCGCCCGCGAACCCGCCGCCCGCCGGCGGCGCCAGCAAGCACGAAGCCGCTGGACAGTTGCAGCCGAAGCTGGCGTGAAGTCGCGCTGCGGACGTGCGTCGTCGACCTGACGCTGATTCGATTCATACCATGACCGTCCTCGACACCCTCCAGCCCGAAGCCGCCGCGCGCACCTCCACCGAGGCCGTCATCTCCGTGCGCGGGCTCACCAAGGTCTTTACGGATTTCTGGGGCCGGCCCAAGGCGCGCGCCGTGGACACCGTGAACTTCGAGGTCCGGCGCGGCGAGGTCTTCGGCCTGCTCGGACCCAACGGCTCCGGCAAGTCCACCACCATCAAGATGCTGCTGGGCCTGCTCTACCCGACCAAGGGCCACATCGAGATTTTCGGCCACTCGCCGCGCCACGTGAAGACCAAGGCGCGCATCGGCTACCTGCCGGAGGAGAGCTACCTCTACAAGTATCTCGACTCCCGCGAGACGCTCGACTTCTTCGGCAACCTCTTCCAACTCCCGCCCGAGCAGCGCGACCAGCGCACCGAGCAACTCCTCGAGATGGTCGGCCTCAACCAAGTCCGCAGCCGCACGGTGGGCGAGTTCTCCAAGGGCATGCAGCGCCGCATCGGCCTGGCGCAGGCGCTCATCAACGACCCTGACCTCGTCATCCTCGACGAGCCGACCGCCGGCCTCGACCCGCTGGGTTGCCGCGAGGTGAAGGACGTCATCCTCGCGCTGAAGAACCGCGGCAAGACGGTCATTCTCTCCAGCCATCTTCTCAGCGATGTGGAGGACGTGTGCGACCGCGTGGTGATTTACTACGGCGGCAAGATTCAGGCCGACGGCACGCTCAAGGAATTGCTCACCGAGCGTAGTTCCGTCCGCATCACCTTCCCCATGCTGCCGCGCGAGGCGATGGAGAACATCCTCGGCACCATCCGCCGTGACGTTGCTGCCGACCGCATCCAGCTCGATAACCCGACGCAGAACTTGGAGAGCTACTTTCTCGGCGTAGTGAACCGTGCGCGCGCCAGCGAGCAAAACACCTCCGGCGCGACCTCCGGCAGCCAGGTTGCCGAATACTTGCGGGGCGGGGCGGAGGCCGGAGCGCAGCAGCAGGCCCGTGTGCTGGACCGACTGGTCGCCGCTGCGCCGGTTGCGGAAGCTCCCGCGCCGGTCGTCGTGGTCCCGACGGCGGCTGAAGTCGAGGCCCAGAAGAAACTCGCCGCCCTCACCGCCCCGGCTCCAGCCGCTCCCGAGCCAAACGTCGAAGTCGCCGCGAAGCCCGTCCTCGATGCGGCAAAGGCGAACGAGAAGCTCGCCAACCTGCTGGGCAAGCCCAAGGCATGAGCAACACCGCACTCCATACGCCCGCGTGTGCCAGTTGCTTCCTCGCGTGAACGTCGCATGACCAGTCACTTTGAAATCCTGAAGCACCCGCACCAGGGCCTCGCCGCCGTGAAGCATGGCTTCTCTTGGCCAGCGGCGATTCTGGGCTGGGTCTGGGCGTTGGCGCGGCGCGTGTGGATTCCCGGCGTTGCTCTGCTAGTGGTTCACGCGGCGCTCGCGCTCATCGCCACCAAGCTCATCACGGAAAACCCAGGCCTGCTCATCGCCGTTGGAGTCGGCTTGCAGGCCTTCTTCGGCGCGCGCGCCAATTACCTGTTGAGCCGTTCCTATCAGGAGCGCGGCTTCCTTTACCAAGGCCTCGTCCCCGCCACTTCGTCCGCCGATGCCATCGCAAAGTTCAAGGCCGTAGGCGAGAACATCCCTGCCGAGTGGCGGCTGGGCGTTGCGCCCGTGCTGTTCACCATGCCGGCGGGACTTCAGCGAGTGCTTGCCGTCGCGCGCCTCACCATCAAGGCCGTGGTGCGCTACCGGCTCCTGCCCGTGCTCGCCGTGCTGCTTGTGCTCGTCGTCGTCGGCCTGCCGCTCGCGCTCAAGCACGACGGCACCGCACGCGGGCTCGTGCAGATCGTCATCACCTATTGTCTCAGCGCGGTCACGGCCATCCTTGGCCTCGTCACGCTCTGGCTCGCCACCGGCACGCTGGCGCGGGACGTGGAGGATTGCTCGATGCAGATGGTCGTGGTGAAGCCCATTCCGCGCTGGCAGATCTGGGCTGGCAAATGGCTCGGCATCATGGGGCTGAACTTCACGCTCCTCGGCTTGTCCGGCCTCGCCGTTTTCTTCCTCGTCCAGTGGCGCGCCGCCAGCCTGCCAGACAAGCAGCAGGCCATCTTGAAGAACGAGCTGCTCATCGCGCGCGGCTCGCTCAAGGAAGTCCCGCCCGACCTCGACGCCGAGGTGGAGCGGATTCTCAAGGAGCGCATCAAGGAGATCGGCGCGAACGCCAATGGCGCGGACCTCGCCACCGTGCGCAAGGACGTGAAGGAGTCTCTCAAGTCGCAGTTCCAGGCGGTCCCGCCGCGCGCGACGCGGACGTGGGTCATAGACACCGGGCTTGCGCGTCGGCAGCTCGAGAACAAGCCCATCTACCTGCGCGTGAAGTTCCGCTCGTCGGCTTACAGCGTGAAGCCCGAGACCTACGGCACGCTCTGGGAGATTGGTCCGCCGAACTCCACCAAGGTCGTCCGCATGAGCCGCCCTCTCACCACGGACACGTTCCACGAGTTCGGCATCAACCTGCTCGACGCCAAGGGCAACTCGAGCGCCGAACCGGTGAAGAACGGACGCTTCCTGGACCTGCTCGACAAGGACGGACTGCTCTACATCACGTTCGGAAATCCTAACCAGGCTGTCGTGCTCTTCGATCTCGTGGAGGGGATGGAGGTGCTTTACCACGAGGGCAGCTTCGGGCTGAACTTCGTCCGCGGATTGACGATCATTTTCATCTGGCTCGGCCTGCTCGCTGCCATCGGCCTGGCGGGCGCATCCTACCTGTCGTTCCCGGTCGCGGCGTTTTTCTCCGTCACCGTGCTCATCGTGGGCCTGAGCAGCGGGACCATCGCCACCGTGGTGAAGGACGGCACGTTCGGCAGCACGAACCACGATACCGGCGTGCCGGAGGGAATGCTCGGCGCGGTGGACTTCGTCATGGTGCCCATCTTCAAGGCGGCCGACGAGGTGCTGACAATGATCAACTCCTTCTCGCCGATTGATTCCCTCAGCACCGGACGCAGCGTGTCATGGACGACGCTGGCTCTGGCGTTCCTGAATGTCTGGGTGCTGGTCGGCGGCTTCTTCGCGCTTGCCGGCATGATCGTCTTCAACCGGCGCGAGATGGCCACCGCACAGGACAAGGGCTGACATGAACGACCGTCGTTTCTACAAGCCTCTGCTCTCGCTGCTCGCCGTGGCGCTGCTGGTCGGCGTCAATCTCGCGCAGCGCCAACTGACCGCCGAGCGCGTGCGGCTCAAGCTCACGCGCGTCGAGGCCGTCGAGAGCATGCCGCCGATGATGGCCTTCACCGCCGTCGCGCTGGGCGGCTTCCGCGGGTTGGTCTCCAACGCGCTCTGGATCCGCCTCAACGACCTTCAGCTCGACGAGAAATACTTCGAGATGGTCCAGCTCTCCGACTGGATCACGAAGATGCAGCCGCACTTCGTCGCCGTCTGGGTGCATCAGGCGTGGAACCTCTCCTACAACATCTCGGTGAAGTTTCCCGACCCAAACGACCGCTGGTTCTGGGTCAACCGCGGCATCGAGCTGCTGCGCGACGAGGCGCTCAAATACAACCCCAACGAGACGCTCATCTACCGCGAGCTGGCGTGGCACTTCCAGCACAAGATGGGCGCGAACCTCGACAACGCCCACATGACCTACAAAAGCGAGTGGCTGCGCATGATGACCGAGGTTCTGGGCAAGCAGGGCAGGCCCAACTGGGAGGAGCTGCTCAACCCGCAGACCGATGACGCGAAGGCGCGCGCCAAACTCCTTCGCGAGAAATACAAGCTCGACCCCAAGCTGATGCGCGAGGTGGACGAGAAATACGGCCCCTTGGAATGGCGGCTGCCCGAGACGCACGCGATCTACTGGGCGTCGCTTGGTCTGAAGAACTCGAAGCCCGAGCAGCTCATCACTCTGCGCCGCGTCATCTACCAGTCCATGCAGCTCGCCGCCCAGCGTGGACGGATCATTTTCAACCCCTTGACCGGCAAGTTCGACACGGCCCCGAACCTGATTGCAATTCCAATGGCGAACGAAGGCTACGAAGAGATGATCGAAACTGCGAAGGACAGCGCGGACAACGTGAAGAACGCACACGCGAACTTCCTCAAGCAGGCCATCTCCGACCTCTACAACTACAACCGCGAGCAGGACGCCGCCCGCTGGCACGACTACCTCGCCAAGAAGTATCCCGGCCGCTACACCAAGTCGGACCAGAACGTCACCGACTTCGTGATAGAGCGCTACAAGGAGCTGATGGACCTCGGCAAGGACAAGATTCAGAGCGCCATCGAAGGCATGTTCGCCCGGCACTTCTATGATTTGGCCGTCGGCGAGGATGACCATGCGGCGGGTTACCTTGGTCTCATCCGCAAGATTCACGCCGGCTACGCGACGAAGGTCGAGCGCTCCGAGCGCGACCGTGTGGACCTGCCGTCGCTGCCCGCGTTGCGGCAGTTGGTGTTTGACCAGGTCATCAACGCCCCGCCCGGAGAGGGATGGAGCCCGCAGACGCGGCTGCAACTGCTCACCGCGCTCAGGCTGCCCGTGCCCAAGGACGCCCCGTGGCTCACCGCCCCCGCGCCGGGCACGGTGGTGGCGCAGGCTGGCACGAACACGAGCCGCCCGCCTTACATCCCGCCCTCCGTGGACATGAACGCCCCCGAGACCAATCTCAAGCGGGGCAAGGAATTCCTCGCCAAGAACAAGCAGCAGGCAGACGTCGTCGAGCGCCCCAGCGGCCTGCAATACCGCATCATCAAGGCCGGCACCGGCAAGCTGCCCACCGAAAAGGACACGGTGCGCGTCCATTACACCGGCAAGGTGATTGACAAGAAAACACTCCAGCCCGGCGGCATTTTCGACAGCTCCTACGAGAAAAACCTGCCCGGCGAGTTTGGTGTGACCGGCGTCATCCGAGGCTGGACCGACGCGCTGCTGCTCATGCCCAAGGGCAGCAAGTGGCACCTTTTCATCCCGCACTACCTCGCCTACGGCGAGCGCGGAAGCCCGCCCGGCATCGGCCCGAACGAGGTCCTCTTCTTCGAGGTCGAGCTGCTGGACATCCTCTCGAAGTAGCGCGTAACGGGGACACTCCTGTCCCCTTCGACCAGCTGGCCGACGCCGTGCGACGGACGCCCCATCCTCCACCGGGGACAAGAGTGTCCCCGTTACGCGCGCAAAACTACTACGTGTAGGTAATAACCGGTTGCCAAAGCCTCCGCTTCAGTGGAAGCTTCCTCCAACAAATCATGCTATGAGCCGGTTCTCCTTTCCCCGCCTGGTCGTCGTCGCGTTTGGCGGACTCCTGCTGGCTTCCTCGCTCCGCGCCGCCGACTGGCCGCAGTATCGCGGCGGACCGGAGCTGCGCGGTGTCGCGGAGGGCAAACTCGCCGCTAAACTCGACTTGCTCTGGAGCTTCAAGACCGGCGGTCCGGTGAAGTCTTCCGCCGCCATCGTGGGCGGAAACGTCTTTGTCGGCTCGGACGATGGCTTCCTCTACTCGCTCGTGCTGGCTACGGGGAAGACCAACTGGGCCTTCAAGACCGGCGGCAGTGTCGAGTCCTCGCCGTTAGTCCACGAGGGCCGGGTCTTCTTCGGCTCGGACGAGCCAATGTTCTATGCGCTCGACGCGAAGACCGGGAAGGAGGTCTGGAAGTTCCCCATCGGCGACAAGATGCCCGGCTCGCCCAACCTCGTCCGCGCGCCCAACGGCAAGGACTGGAACGTCATCTTCGGCTGCCACGACGCGAGGCTCTACTGCCTCGCCGCCGCGACCGGGAAATCCAACTGGGTCTATGAGACCGGCAGCGGCATCAACGGCACGCCCGCCGTCTTCCAAGGCCTGACCGCCCTCGGTGGCTGCGATTCGCTGCTGCACATCGTCGCGCTTACCAACGGGACGAAGTTGAAGGAGTTGGAAATCGGCGCGCCCATCCTCGGCTCCGTGGCGGTGGCGGATGGCCGCGTCTATGGCGGCCACTTCGAGAACCAAGTCTTCTGCGTGGACCTCGCCAAGGGCACGAACCTCTGGAGCTACCGCGACCGCGCCTTCGCCTACGTTTCCTCGCCCGCCGTGTTGGGCGACCGCCTCGTCATCGGTGGCCGCGACAAGCGCGTCCACTGCCTCCGCACGAAGGACGGTGAAACCATCTGGACTTTCGGCACGCGCGGCAAGGTGGACAGCTCCCCGGTCATCTGCGACGGCAAGGTCATCGTCGGCTCCGAGGACGGCCGCCTCTACCTGCTTGCGCTCGCCGACGGCAAGGAGCTGTGGAGCTACGAAATTGGTCAGGGCCTCGCCGCGTCGCCCGCCGTGTCCGACGGCAAGGTGGTCATCGGCAGCGAGGACGGGAGCGTGTATTGTTTCGGGGTCAAACCAGCCAAGTAAATCTCTTCGCAGCCAGAATGAGCACCATCACCATCGCCCCGCTTCAGCCCGGTGCACAGCACGCCCCGCCTCCGGCCCACTTGGCGACCACGGCGGGCAACTACTTCGTCACTAACTACCCGCCGTTCTCGTTTTGGAAGCCGGAGTTCTTGCCAGAGCTACACGCTGCACTGGAGCGCCCCCCCTCGCAACTCTCAACTCTCAACGCTCAACTCCCCCCCGTCTCCCTCGGCCTCTACACCCACATCCCTTTTTGCCGGAAGCGTTGCCACTTTTGCTACTTCAAGGTCTATACGGACAAGGATTCCGCCGCCATCAAGGGCTACGTGGACGCCGTCTTGCGCGAGTTGGAGATGTATGCGGGCAAGCCCTTCATCGGCGGGCGCAAGCCGAAGTTCATCTACTTTGGCGGCGGCACGCCCAGCTACCTCAGCCCCGACCAGCTCAAGCAATTGACCGACGGCATGAAGCGCCTGTTGCCTTGGGATGAGGCGGAGGAAATCACCTTCGAGGCCGAGCCGGGCACGCTCACGGACCACAAGCTCCGCGCCATCCGCGAGCTGGGCGTCACGCGCCTTTCGCTCGGCATCGAGCACTTCGACGACCACATCCTCGAAATCAACGGGCGCGCGCATCGCTCGAAGGAGATCACCCGCGCCTACGCCTACGCGCGCGAAATCGGCTTCCCGCAAATCAACATTGACCTCATCGCTGGCATGGTCGAGGAGACCGAGGAGAAGTGGATTGAAACCGTCGCCAAGGCCGTCGCGCTCCAGCCCGACTCGCTCACGGTCTATCAGATGGAAGTGCCCTACAACACGGGCATCTACCAGCAGATGAAGGCGCAGGGCCAGCTCGTCGCGCCCGTGGCCGACTGGGAGACCAAGCGCCGCTGGGTGGACTACGCCTTCCGCGAGTTCGAGCAGGTCGGCTACGCGATGAACAGCACCAGCACCGTCGTGCGCGACCCGGCCAAGGTGAAGTTCCTCTATCGCGAGGGCTTGTTCTCCGGCGCGGATTTACTCTCCGTGGGCGTCGCGAGCTTCGGGCACATCAACGGCGTCCACTACCAGAACCAGGCGGACTTCGACCCGTATCTCGCGAAGGTGAACGCCGGCGAGCTGCCCATCTTCCGCGCCTATCCGACGCAGCCCGACGAGCGCTACATCCGCGAGTTCATGCTGATGCTCAAGCTGGGTTCCAACAGCCGCGCCAGCTTCAAGGCAAAGTTCGGCACCGACCCGTTGGAGCAGTTCCCCGCCCCGCTGGCGTTGCTCAAGGACTGGGGCTGCCTCACCGTGGAGGGCGACCGCATCCTGCTCACGCGCGACGCGCTGCTGCAAGTGGACCGGCTGCTGATGGAGTTTTTCAAGCCGGAGCATCGCTCGACGAGATATGCCTGAACCGATTTCCATGCCCTCCCCTTCTATTCTCCCTATCGCCTACCCGCTGGACGACTTCTACGCCCAGGCGGGCCGGGACTTGCCGTCCATCGAGCCGGTGTCCGGCGACGCCGTGCCGGAGCCTTACAAGTCCTTGCTTGTGCATCAGGACGACATGACGCCGACGCTGGAGAAGTTCCACGGCGAGCGCATCCATCTCGAAGTCCTCAGCCGCCAGCAGCGCGATGACTTTTACTTCCGCGAGGTCGTGCTGCTCCTCGACAAGTCGGACCAGCCCGTCGAATTCGGTGCCATCAAAATCAATCTCGCCCTCTTCCCGCCCGCCGCGCGCAAGGAAATCCTCGATGAGCGCCGCCCGCTCGGCACGCTCCTCGCGGACTACGCAATCACACACGCCAGCCGACCGAAGGCATTCCTGCGCGTCCACTCCGACGACTTCATCAACGCGGCGCTCAAGCTGGACAAGTCCCAGTGGCTCTACGGCCGCCGCAACACGCTCTGGGACCCGCAGCAGCGCCCGCTGGCGGAGATCGTGGAGATTCTGCCGCCGGCGTGAGGAACAACTGGTTTGCACCACAAGAGGCGGGAAAGGCGCGGAGAAGACAGTTTTTAGCTTTCCCCTCTTTGCCTTTCCCGCCTCTGCGGTGCTCGATGATTTTTCCGTAGGCAAAGACAGTTGGCCGCGCCCGCCGCGTTTGCTAGCGTCTCCCCCGTCACCCGAAGAAGCCGGGCAAACCAAACCCACGCCATGTCCCAAGCCATCATTGACCCCGCCGAGGTGCGGCGCTTCGCCGAGGAGTTGCGCCGCTTCAGCATCGACGTGTCCGAGCGCACGACACAGCTCCAGGCCCGCTTCGGCGCGCTCGGCGACTCGTGGCAGGACCAGGAACACGCGAAGTTCGCCGAGGAGTTCCAGCAGACCATGAAGGTGCTCAAGAAGTTCGTCGAGGTCTCGAACCAGCACGGCCCTTTCCTCCTGCGCAAGGCCGCCAAGATCGAGGAGTATCTCCAACAGCGCTGACCATGCCCGAGCAGGCCCGCATCACGTCGGTCGAGGCCCTCGAGGCCTTCCGCGCCGACCTGCTCGTCTATCTGGACAAGGCCCGCAACTTCGTGGACGAGGTGAGCGAGGAGGTCAGCCGCACACGCGCGTGGTTGCAGGACGACCGCGCCCGCCACTGGGCGCACCAAGTCAAACGCCGCACCATGGACTTGCAGGAGCGGCAGCAGGAACTCTTCAGCGCCCAGCTCGCCAAGCGCCAAAACATCCAGGGCGAACTCGTCGCCGTGCGCCGCGCCAAGCAATCGCTGGAGGAAGCCGAGGCCAAGGTGAAGTCCGTGAAGCAATGGCTCCGCGACTATCCCGTCGAAGTCGAGCCGCTCGGCCGCCACGCTGATTTGCTCCGCCACGCGCTCGTCACCGACATGGGCAAGGCCGTCGTGCTCCTCACGGAGACCATCGAGACGCTGCATGCCTACGCGGAGCTGAAGGCGCCGACTGCGGACATGCCGACCTGGACATCGCCATCGGAATGAAGCCACATATGCAATCAGCCGTGCCGAGCACCCGCATCTTCTTCTCCCTCTCCCCCACCGGGGGAGAGGGCAGGGGTGAGGGGGCAGGGCGTGCGGTAGCCAGCAGTTTCCGGCTTCGCGAAAGGCTCACTCCATCCGCAGGTGGATTTGCTCGGAAGCACTTCGTGTTCGCAAGCCGCCCCCTCACCCTAACCCTCTCCCCCGATGGGGGAGAGGGGACTCGCAACAGAGGTTTCCATCGCGGCTAGCCATGAGCCTCAACTCCACCCGCATCCGCCTGAGCACGTTGACCAAGCAGCTCTCGATTCGTTGGAACGAGACGTGCGAGCACTGGCAGGACGCCAAGGCCGCCGACTTCGAGAAGCGCTATCTCGAGGAACTCTTCAGCCGCGTCAACGTCACCGCTGCCAGCATCGAGACGCTCGACCAGGCGCTCACCAAAATCCGCCGCGACTGTGAGTAAGCTCCTCTCCACCGCCGAGACGCTCGAACTGTTGCGCCGCCTGCGCGACGCGGTGCGGACGTTCGCCGGGCGCGAGGAGCAGCTCCAGCGCGAGCAGCAGACGCAGGAAGCCCGGCTCAAGCAGCGCTGCGAAGCCGTCTTCGCCCAGCGCTCCGAGCAACTCCAGGCCGTAGTGACTACGCTGGAAACCTCGCTGAACGACGCTCGCGTCCGTTTCACCACGCGCTTGGACAACCGGCACGCGCGTCTCCAGCGCGCGCAGAAGAACGCCCTCCGTCAGCGCCTCACCCGCATCGAGGAGCGGGAGAACCAGCAGAAGTTCGAGCTGCAACGCGAACTGCTCAACGCCCAGCGCCAGCGCGAGGCCGGCTTCAAGTCGGCCAGCACCGAGCACGCGGAGTTCAGGGCGCAGCTCAAGCAGGAGCAGGAGTCGCTCGCCAAACTCACCGAACACGCGCGCATCGCGTTGCGCGGCTACGGCAGTTGGTCGCGCCAGCTCCGTGCCGGCGACTTGCAGTCGCCGTCCGACGCATCCTCAGCGATCGGCGACCCGAACCACTCCCTTGAACTGCTTCACCTGAAGCTAACCGCTGCCGTCGCTGACTTGAAGAGGGTGCGAGGCGCAGTTCTGCCACTTCTCTTTAGCTACCTGCCGGCTTCACTTTGGTTCACCTCGGGCGTGGTGCTCTTGTTCTTTGGCTATCTGACTAATGCGAAGTTTAATCCTCCGCTGAAGGCATTAACGCTTCCTGAGGTGGCGATGATGGGGGGTGCAATGCTCCTGGTCGTTTCGTTCACGCACATCGTCGGGCGGTTGCTTTCTGGCAAGTCAGCAAGCGCACTTGCGCTTGTCCTAACCGAAGCGCGTCAACTCGCGATTGACTGTGGGAATCAGGCCAAGGCCCGCCGCCAAGCCGAAGAACAACGCGTCGAAGCGGAGGCCACCTCTGTCGGGCAACAGCACGAGGACGGCTGGAACAAGGCGCTGGGTGAGACCGATGTTTCCAAGACGGAGTGCAAGCGCGTGATGGAAGGCCGGCTTCAGCGCGCGACCCAGCACTACGAACGGCTTCGGGCGGCAGCGACGAAAGCCTTTGAGGATGCAAGCGCCGCGCGACTGGCTGCTGCGAAGGGCAATGCGGACGAGGAGTTGCAGGGCCTCGCCATCGCCAATGAGACGTCGCAGATGACCGTGGCCAACCAGCGCGAGTCCGCGTGGCTCGCGCTGGCCGCCGAGTGGCATGCGGCCACAGCGCCGGTCTTCGCGGCGCTGGGTGCGTTGCAGCGCGCGGGGGCGGAGCAGTTCCCGCTGTGGACGCCGGACTTCGCACGGCAGTGGAAACCGCCGGAGCAGTTCGCTCACGCCGCGCAGTTCGCCCGGCTGGAGGTGGACATGGCGAAGCTCGCGGGGGCGCTGCCTCGCAACCCACGCCTCACGCTGCCGGGACCGGCGAGCTTCGCCGTGCCGCTGCTGCTCACGGTGCCGCAGCTCGGCTCGTTGCTCATCGAGACGAAGGGCGAGGGGCGCGAGCAGGCCATCGCGACGTTGAACGACACGATTCTGCGCCTGCTCGCCAGCGCGCCGCCCGGCCGCCTGAGCTTTACGCTCATTGATCCGGTCGAGCTGGGCCGTAGCTTTTCCGGGCTGATGCACCTCGGCGACTACGACGACCGGCTCATCAACAGCCGCATCTGGACGCAGCCCGCGCAGATCGAGGCGCAACTTGCCAACCTCAACGACCACATCGAGAAGGTCTCGCAGATGTATCTGCGCAACGAGTTCGCGACCGTCGCGGACTACAACGCGCAGGCCGGGCGCATCGCGGAGCGCTACCACTTCCTCGTCGTGGCGGACTTTCCGGCGAACTTCTCAGACACGGCGCTGCGGCGGCTGGCGAGCATCGTCGCGGGTGGAGCGCGCTGCGGCGTCCACGTGCTGCTGCACTGGGACCAGCGCAAACTCGCGGCGGCGGAATTGCCCGGCGAGGAATTGCGCGCGGCCAGCGTGAACCTGCGGCGTGAGGGCAACGCCTTTGCCATCGGCGGTGAAATGCTTCCCGGCATCACGCTCGTGCTGGAGTCACCACCGTCGCCGGAGATTGCGACGGAATTGCTCCACAAGGTCGGCCAGGCCAGCGTGAACGCGAACCGCGTGCAGGTGCCGTTCACGGACATCGCACCGGCGGCGGACGCGGCGTGGTCTCTGGATACGGCGGAGGAGTTGCGCGTGCCCATCGGGCGCACGGGCGCGACGAAGCTGCAATACCTCGCGCTCGGCAAGGGCACGCGCCAGCACGCGCTCGTGGCGGGCAAGACCGGCTCCGGCAAGTCCACGCTGTTCCACGTCATCATCACGGACCTCGCGTTGTGGTGCAGCCCGGAGCAGGTAGAGTTTTACCTCGTGGACTTCAAAAAGGGCGTGGAGTTCCGCTGCTACGCAGCGCACCGGCTGCCGCACGCGCGTGTGGTGGCCATCGAGAGTGACCGCGAGTTCGGCCTGAGCGTGCTGGCGCGGCTGGACGAGGAGCTCAAGCGGCGCGGCGAGCTGTTCCGCAAGGCCGGTGCGCAGGACTTGCCGGGCTACCGGCGGATGAGCGGCGCGACGCTGCCGCGCACGCTGTTGCTGATTGATGAGTTTCAGGAGTTCTTCGTCGCGGACGACAAGGTGGCGCAGGGCGCGGCGCTGTTGCTGGACCGCATCGTGCGGCAGGGCCGGGCGTTCGGCATCCACGTCATCCTCGGCTCGCAGACGCTGGGCGGCGCTTACTCGCTGGCGAGGGCGACGTTGGGGCAAATGGTCGTCCGTATCGCGCTCCAGTGCAACGAGGCCGACGCCGCGCTCATCATGGAGGACAACAACCCCGCGCCGCGCCTGCTCTCGCGGCCGGGCGAGGCGATTTATAATGACGAGGCCGGCGCGGTGACGGGGAATAGCCCGTTCCAGACCGTGTGGGTGTCGGACACGGAGCGCGAGGAGTGGCTGGCGAAGGTGAGTGCGCGGACGCAGGCCGACGGCGTGAAGCGCGTCGCACCGGTGGTCTTCGAGGGCAATGCGCCAGCAGACGTGCGGGACAACGAGTTGCTGAACGCTGCGCTCGCGGCGGCAGGAACGCGACCGGCGGAAGTTCCCCGCGCGTGGCTGGGCGCACCGAACGCCATCAAAGGCCCGACGGAGGCGGCGTTCCATCGGCAGAGCGGCAACAACCTGCTCATCATCGGCCAGCGCGACGAGGCGGCGCTTGCGATGCTCGGCGTGTCGCTCGTCGCGCTCGCGGCGCAGGGCGCGGCGCGGCTCGTCGTGCTCGAAGCCAGCCCGCCAGAATCGCCGCAGAAGGGGTTCTTCGAGTCAGTGACGCGAGCGATTCCGCGCGGCTGCATGCTGGCGAAGGCAGGCGACTTGGAATCACTGATGACGGAGCTGGACGTTGAGTTGAAGCGCCGGCGCGCGGAAGACCACGGCGCGGGCGCGGCGCCGTGCTTCCTGTTCGTCCACGAGTTGCAGAAGTTCAAGAGGCTCCGGCACGAGGACGATTTCAGCTTCTCGTCGGATGAATCGAAGCCGCCTGCTCCGGGCGCGGCCTTCGAGCGGCTTATCACCGAGGGGCCGGGCGTGGGGATGCACGTCATCGTCACATGCGACAGCTACAACAGCCTGGCGCGCGCGATGAGCCGCAAGGCCATCAGCGAGTTTGAGCTGCGCGTGCTTTTCCAGATGAGCGCGAACGACTCAGCCACACTGTGCGACACGCCCGCCGCGTCCGACCTTGGCCTGCATCGCGCGCTGCTGCACAACGGGCAGATGGGCTTCCTGGAGACCTTCCGGCCATACGCGCTGCCGGATGCGGCATGGCTGGAAGAGGCCGGGCGGGAACTGGCACGCCTGATGTCCGGCACATGATTCGCTTCGCGGCCAAAGCGGACCGGCTTTTGACAGTTCTCTGCTTGCACAATGACGGACCTGCTCTACAATACGCACACGTATGAATTCTGAGAACACCTACGACGCCATCGTCATCGGCGGTGGACCGTCTGGCTCCTCCTCCTCCTACATCCTTTCCGAGCACGGGCATCGTGTGCTGCTGCTCGAGCGCGAGAAGTTCCCGCGCTACCACATCGGCGAGTCCATGATTCCCTTCACCTACGGGCCGATGGAGCGGCTGGGCCTGATGCCGCGCATGAAGGACTCGCGCTTCGTGAAGAAATACAGCGTCGTCTTCATCGCGCCCAACGGGAAGGTCAGCCAGCCCTTTTACTTCTTCAACCGCTACGATCGCGAGACGGTGGCGCAGACGTGGCAGGTGCTCCGCAGCGAGTTGGACCAGATGCTTCTCGACCACACGCGCAGCAAGGGCACCACGGTGAAGGAGGAAACCACCGTCAAGGAGCTGCTCCGCGAGAACGGCCGCGTGGTCGGCGTGCGCGCGCAGCACAAGGATGGTTCGGTAGTCGAGTATCGTGCGCCCATCACGCTGGACTGCACGGGCAAGGAAGCCTTCGCCGCCGTCCGCAACGGCTGGCGCACGCGCGATCCTTACCTCAACAAGGTTGCCGTCTGGACCTATTACAAAGGCTCTAAACGCGAGCCGGGCATTGACGAGGGGCAGACCGCCGTCGCTTACGTGCCGGACAAAGGCTGGTTCTGGCACATCCCGCAGCACGACGACATGGTGAGCGTGGGCGTCGTGGCCGAGGGCAAATACCTCACGCGCGGCGGCGTGCGCGAGCCGAAGGACATCTTTAATCGCGAGGTCGAGCAGAACGTGTGGATCAAGGAACACCTGTCCGTAGGCTCGCAGGTCGGCCCCTACTACCTGACCAGCGAATACACGCAGCACGCGCGGCATTGCGGCAGCGCGGGCCTGCTGCTGGTGGGCGACGCCTTCGCGTTCCTCGACCCCGTGTTCAGCAGTGGCCTGATGCTCGCGCTCAAGAGCGGTGTGCTGGCCGGTGACGAAGTTCATAACGCAATTGCGGCGAAAGATTTTTCCCCAGAGCGGTTCACCGGCTACGCGACCCAGATGCGGCAGGGCGTGGAGAACATGAGGAAGCTGGTGTATGCGTTCTATGATCCGAACTTCTCCTTCAAGGACGTGACCATGAAGTATCCCGAGGCGGGCGGCGAAATCACTGACTGCCTCAGCGGCGACGTGAACAAGGATTTTGAGCCGCTCTGGCGTAAAATCCGCGAGTTCGTGCCGCTACCGGACGACTTGCCGCTGGGCCAGCCGCTGGCAAACTAGGGGACGATGAACCTCGTCCAGATCACCCCCGGCGCGGGCGGGATGTATTGCGGGAATTGTTTCCGAGACAACGCGCTCGTCGCGGCCCTGCGTCGGCGCGGGCACGAGGTGCTCATGGTGCCGCTTTACCTGCCCATGACGCTGGACGAGGAGAGCCAGGCCGCGGGTGTGCCGACGTTCTTCGGTGGCATCAACGTGTATCTCCAGCAGCAGTCCGCGTTTTTCCGCCGCGTGCCCAAGTGGCTGCACGCGCTGCTCGATTCGCCGTTCCTGCTCAAGCTCGCCGCCGGACGTGCTGCGAAGACACGCGCGGCTGACGTGGGTGAACTTTCCCTCTCCATGCTGCGCGGCGAGGAGGGCAATCAAGTGCGCGAACTCGACGAGTTGGTCGCGTGGCTCAAGACCCAGCCGCGTCCCGACGTGGTGCTGCTCTCGAACGCGTTGCTCGTCGGCTTCACGCGCAAGCTGAAGGCCGAACTCGGCTGCAAGGTCGTCTGCAATCTTCAGGGCGAGGACGCCTACCTCGACTCCATGCCCAGCCCGCTGCGTGAGCAGGTCTGGGCGTTGCTCGCCGAGCGTTGCCGCGACTGCGACCTCTTCCTCGCGCCGAGCCGTTACTTCGGCGACACGATGGCGCGGCGGTTGAGCCTGCTGCCGGAGAAAGTGAAGGTCGTTTTCAACGGCATCAGCCTCGACGGCTACAGTGACAAGTGGCAAGTGACTGGTGACACGGGCGCGTCCGAGGCCGGCTTGTCACCCGCTACCCGTCACCCGTCACCCACTCTGGGCTACTTCGCGCGCATGTGCCGGGACAAGGGGCTGGACCTGCTCGTCGAGACCTTCATCGAACTCAAGCGACGCGGGACGGTGCCAGGGTTGAAGCTCAAAGTCGGCGGCGGCTGCGGGCCGGGGGACGAGCCGTTCGTCGCGCAGCTCAAGGCACATCTGCGTCGCGCGGGTTGCTTGGGCGACGTCGAGTTTCACCCGAACCTCACGCGCGAGCAGAAGGTGAGTTTCCTCCAATCGCTCACCGTGTTCTCCGTGCCGGCGCTCTATGGCGAGGGCTTCGGGCTGTATCTCATCGAGGCGCTGGCGGCGGGCGTGCCCGTGGTGCAGCCGCGTCACGCGGCCTTCCCCGAACTGGTCGAGGCCACCGGCGGCGGTGTGATTGCCGAGTCGAACGCAGCGGCGCTGGCGGCGGCCATCGAGGCGCTGCTGCTCGACCCGGCGCGGGCCAGGGCTTTGGGCGAGGCGGGTCGGCACGCAGTGCGGGAGCGGTTCACAATGGAGCAAATGGCGGCGGGTGTGGAGGCGGCGTTGGCGGTGTCCTGAGATTGAGGCGGCCACGCCTGTCCTCTTTGGAGCGAGGGGCTGGCCGACTGGAGGGCGGGAAAAATGGGTTCCGATCACGGGCTGGCTTCGGGCTTGCCACTCGGGACTTCGTTGTTAGAGTCCGCGCACATTTCAGCCGCCGGCGGGGCGGTTTTTTGTTCCACCAAACCAAAACCGGCGACGCGCATTTGTGAAAATCTTCAGCGGCACCTCCAACCGGCCCCTCTCGCAGGCGATTTGCGACTCGATCAACATGCCGCTGGGTGCCTGCACTGTGGACGCGTTCCCTGACGGCGAGACGTTCGTGAAGATTGACGAGAACGTGCGCGGTGAGGACGTGTTCGTGGTGCAGTCCACCAGCCCGCCGACGAATCACAATCTGATGGAGATGTTCATCATGATTGACGCGTTGCGCCGGGCCAGCGCCAAGCGCATCACGGCCGTCATGCCGTTCTACGGCTACGCGCGCCAGGACCGCAAGGACCAGCCCCGCGTGCCCATCACGGCCAAGCTTGTCGCGAATCTCATCGTCGCCGCCGGCGCAAACCGCCTGCTCACGATGGATCTCCACGCGCAGCAGATTCAGGGCTTTTTCGACATCCCGGTGGATCACCTCTATGCCGCGCCGGTGATGTATGACTACATCAAGTCGCTCAACATGGCCGACCTCGTCGTGGTCAGCCCGGACGTTGGCGGGTTGAAGATGGCGCACGCTTACTCTGAGGTTCTCGGTGGTGGACTGGCCATCGTGGCCAAGCGCCGCAAGAGCGCGACCGAGGTCGAGTCCATGGCAGTCATCGGTGAAATCCGTGGGCGGAACATCCTGCTTGTGGACGACCTGACCGAGACGGCGGGAACAATCACATCCGCCGCGAAGCTCCTGAAACGCAAGGGGGCGAAGAAGATTTACGCCTGCGTCTCGCACGCCATCCTCAATCCGATGGGAATAGACCGGTTGCGCAATTCGAGGATTGACGAACTTATCACGACTGATACGGTTCTCCGCCCTGCCCTGGACAGGGTGCAGATAAAGACGCTGTCCGTGGCTGGGTTGTTGGGCGAAGCCATCAAGCGAATTCACAGCAATTCGTCGGTGACCTCGCTCTTTGAATTTAAGGGCGGACGGACGAGCTGAATGAATCAGCGCGCCGTTCCGAAGTAGAATCTGACATGAAATCTGTTGCCATGAATGCGCAGGCGCGCACGGCGGTGAAGCACGCCGCCGTAAAGAAACTTCGTTCCACCGGCGTCATCCCCGCTGTCATCTATGGCCGGCTCGCGCCGCCGCAGAACTTGCAGTTGAACTCCCGCGAGTTCGGTGACGCCATCGCCCACCACGCGAGCGAGAACATTCTCATGGATGTCAGCGTGGCGGGTGACCCCCGCCCGCAGCGCCTCGCGCTCGTGCAGGAAATCCAGCACCACCCGGTGACCCGCCACATCCTCCACGTGGACTTTCACGAGGTGGCTCCGGACGAGAAGGTGACCATTCAAGTCCCCGTCGAGACCACCGGCGAGGCCGTCGGTGTCAAGACTGGCGGCGGCGTGCTAGGGCACGTCCTGTTTCGCCTCAAGGTGCATGCGCTCCCGAAAGACCTGCCCGAAGTAATCATCGTGGACGTGTCGGCGCTGGAAATCGGCAAGGCCATCCACATAGGTGACATCGTCGCGCCAGCCGGCTGCGACATCCTCGGCAACAAGGAACTCACCGTCCTGGCCGTCTCCGCGCCGATCACCGAGGCCCAGGAAACCGCCGAGGCCGCCGCCGCCACCGATGCTGCGGCTCAACCCGAGATGATCAAAGAGAAGAAGGAAGAGGGCAAGGAAGGCGCGGCTTCTGCGAAGGAAGGCGACAAGAAGGCGGACGAGAAGAAGCCCGCCGAGAAGAAGAAGTAAGCACGGGCGTGCAGCCCGTCCCCGCGCATGGAGAATATGTATCTCATCGTGGGGCTGGGCAATCCGGGCGCGGACTACGCCCAGACGCGCCACAACGCCGGGTTCCTGCTGGTCGAGCGACTGGCGGAGCACTGGCGGGCGAATTGGGAAGTGGAACGCAAGTTCCAGTCGCGTGTGGCGAAGGCCCAGCGGGACGGACGCCGCGTGTTGCTCATGCAACCGCAGACGTTCATGAATTTGAGCGGCGAAGCGGTCAGTGCGGTCAGCGGTTTCTACCGCGTGCCTCCGGCGCAGGTGCTGGTGGCGGTGGACGATGCGGATCTGCCCCTGGGCGAGATCAGGTTGCGGCCGAGCGGCAGCAGCGGCGGGCATCACGGACTCGAGTCCATGGAGCAGCACCTCGCCACGCGCGAGTATCCGAGGCTGCGGATCGGCATCGGAAGGCGCGATGCGGCGGTGCGGGAAATCACCGGGCACGTGCTCGGCAAATTTGGCGCGGACGAGCGGGAGCTTTTCGCGCAGGTGCTCGCCCAAGCGGGCGAACAAATCGGGTGCTGGCTCGAAGCCGGCATCCAGAAGGCAATGAGTCAGTTTAACGGGCCGGTCAAAAGCCAGCCCCAGCAGAAAGACAAACCGTGAAACGTTACGAAGGCTTGTTCATCCTGAACACCGCTGGCAAAGAAGAAGGCGTGACCGACCTCATCGAGAAGTTGCGCACCGACATCAACGCCGCCGGCGGCAAAGTTGAAACCGTCCAGAAGATGGACAAGCGCCCGTTCGCGCGCGTTGCCGACAAGAAGCACTCATCGGGCTTCTACCTCAACGTCATCTTCGAGGCTGCACCCGCCGCCATCGCGCCGCTGCGCGCCAAGTTCGCGCTTAACGCCGACGTGTTCCGCGTCTCGTTCACGAACGCGCCCACGCCCGTCCCTGACAAGGCCCAGAAGGCCCAGAAGTAATAACCTCCACCGCCACCGCCTATGGCCAACTTCAACAAAGTCATCCTAGCCGGGAACATGACGCGCGACCCTGAGCTGCGCTACACTCCCAAGGGAACGGCCATCGCGAAGTTCGGTCTTGCCATCAACCGCAACTGGACCGGCGAGGACGGCCAGAAGCGCGAGGAGGTCACCTTCGTGGACGTGGACGCCTTCGGCAAGCAGGCCGAGGTCATCGGCCAGTATCTCCGCAAGGGCCGCCCCGTCCTCGTCGAGGGCCGCCTCAAGCTCGACCAGTGGGACGACAAGCAGACCGGCCAGAAGCGCAGCCGCCTCGGCGTCGTCCTCGAATCCTTTTCCTTCCTCGATAGCGGCAACCGTGACGCCGCCGGTGGTGGCGGCGCACCCGGAGCACCCGCGTCATCCGCGCCCGCCGCGCGCCCCGCCCGTCCCGCCGCCAGCGCCCCGCCCGCCGACCCGGGTGCTGACGAGCCGCCCCAGGGCGACGACGTTCCCTTCTGATCACTGAACACTGCTCACTGAACACAAATTTTTATGGCCAAAGTTGAAGTCATCCTCACGCATCCCATCATTGGTCTCGGCGCGGAATCCGACCAAGTGAAGGTCGCCTCCGGTTACGCCCGCAACTACCTGCTCCCGCACGCCCTGGCGATTCCCCTGACCCAGAGCAACAAGAAGCGCCTGGAAGCCCTCCAGAAGCGCCGCGCCGAGCGCGAGGCGACCGAGCTCAACGCCATGACCGAGCTGGCCAAGAGCCTCGGCAAGATGACGCTCACCATCGCCGTGAAGACCGGCGACGACGGCAAGCTCTTCGGCAGCGTCACCAACGGCACCATCGCCGACGAGCTGAAGAAGCAGTTCGAAGTCACGCTCGACAAGCGCAAGATTCACCTGGAGAAGCCCATCAAGAGCGTTGGTGAGCATGAGGCCGAGATGCGCCTCCACCACGGTGTCCACACCACGCTCAAGATCATCGTCAACAGCAGCAACCCCCTGCCCGCCCCCACGCCTGCGGCCCCGGCTGGTCCCGAGACCGAGAAGCGTGGCAAGAATCGCCGCTTTGAAACTCCGGCTGCGCCCGCCGCGCCCGTCGCCGAGGCCAAGCCTGAGCGCAAGGGCAAGACCGCCAAGGCCTGAGCCTCGCTCCGAGCATTTCCCCCAGAAGGCAGGCCTCGCGCCTGCCTTTTGCTTTTCCGCGCGTGACGAAGCCTCCCGCGCCGTGAACTATCTGGCGCGCCCGACATGAGCACCCCGAACATTTACGCCGCCGTCCTCCGCCTCGCCGACACGCGCGCGGCGGTGAAGCCCTTCCGCAAGCATCTCGATGTCGGTGCGGGACACGGTGAGCTGATCCGCCTCGTGCGAGAGAGGTTCAAGGCGGAGTCCGCCGCGTGCGACTACACCGACCAGTTGATGAAGCTGCCCGGCCAGCGCGTGGAGATCGCAAACCTGAACAGCCAGCCGCTGCCCTACGCGGCGAACTCCTTCGACCTCGTCACTGCGACCGAGGTCATCGAGCACCTCGAGCATTTTCGCGAGACGCTGCGCGAGTTCTTCCGCGTGCTGGAGCCGGGCGGCATGTGCGTCCTGACGACACCGAACATCCTCAATCTCAACTCGCGCCTGCGCTTCCTGTGGTTCGGCTTCGGCAATCTCTTCGGTCCGCTGCCCGTGAAGCACGGCGCGCTCTTCTCCACCGGCGGCCACATCAACCCCGTCTAATACTTCTACATCGCGCACGCGCTGATGGACGCGGGCTTCGAGCGCGTGGAGTGGACAGTGGACAAGCCGCAGCGCTCCGCCATTCCGAAGCTCGTGCTGCTCTGGCCGTTCATCCGCCTCTTCGGCGCGATGGCGTATCAGCGCGAGGCCGTGAAGTATCGCACCGTGGACGTGAACAACGCCCCGCTCGTGCAAGCCATGAACCACACGGATATGCTGCTGGGCCGCACCATCGTCGTCGCGGCGGTGAAGCCCGGTGGCAAGTAGCCGCCGAGGTAAGGAGGCGGAACCGTTCTATTCCAAGCATCCGCCTCCTCACGTCGGCGGCTACACCGCGAATATGTTCCTCCGTCCTGCTCCGGCCTTGAAACACGCTCCGGCTTCCTGCCACCTTCCCGCCATGAAAGTCAAAAAGCTCCTCCACACCCGCTACCGCGTGAACGACATCGAGCGCACCGCGAAATTCTACCGGGAGATTCTCGGGCTCGAGGAAGTGCGCCGGCACAAGTCGCCGCGCGGCTCCGAGCTGGTTTTCCTGAAAGCGCCGGAGAGCGACGAGACGGTGGAGATTTGTTTCTTCCCTTCGAGCGGCCCGGTGCAGGTGCAGGCGGACCTGACGCACCTGGCCTTCTCGGTGGATAGCCTGGAGGAGTTCGGCCAGCACCTCGCCGCGCACGGGCTGAAGTATTCCGACGGCCCGACGATGAAGGAGAGCGGGGGCGGCTTCGCGTTCATAGATGCACCGGAGGGCTACGAGATCGAGCTGATCCAGTCCGCGCCAGCGGCTGCGGGCCCGGGTGGCTATTGACGCCGATGCCAACTGGAAGCGGTGGGCGATTTAGAGCGTGTGCCAGTGGCGGTTGCTTGCTAGCATGGCTTCGAAATACATGAGCCGACCCACTCGCATTTCCTACGGCTTCATGGCCGGCCTCCTCGTTGTGGTCGCGGTCATGGGTCTGGCCACACCGTTGCTGACGGTGCTGTTCTCATTCTTCCTGCTGCACGTCTTCAGCTTCAAGGGCCGCAGCAAGGCACTGGCGGTCGCGCTGTTTTTGATCGCGGTCTCGGCGGTGTGCCTCGGGGTGACGATCTTTGTGGCGCACACCTTGGTGGCTGCGCCGCAGATCGCTGAGCGGCTGGTCCCCAAGCTGGTGGAATACGCAGCGCGGTGGAACATCGAGCTGCCCTTCAAGGACCTGACAACCCTCATGTCGTTGGTGAGGATCGAGGCATTGGAGCGCTTCGGAGTGCTGGGGCTGGCCGGCACGACGCTGATCCGGCAGGCGGCCTTCGTGGTGATCGGCATGGTGGTGGCGATCAGCCTCTTCAACAACGCGACCATCGTCATTGACCGCGACAAGCACACGCTGAAGGACAACCTTTACTCGATCAGCGCCGACGAGATCGGCCGGCGCTTCGAGCTGTTCTACAAGAGCTTTCACACCGTGATGGGCGCGCAGATCATCATCTCGTCCATCAACACGGTGTTCACCGGCATCTTCCTGTTCGCGGTCGGCTATGACTACTGGCACTTGCTGATTGTGGTGACCTTTCTTTGCGGCCTGCTGCCGATCCTCGGCAACATCCTGAGCAACACCGTAATCGTCTGCGTGGGACTGACCATGGACGTCCAGCATGCGCTGGGCGCGCTGGCCTTCCTCGTGGTCATCCACAAGATCGAGTATTTCCTTAACAGCAAGATCATCGGCAAGCGCATCCAGAACCCGATGTGGATGACCCTTTTGGGCCTGATCCTGGGCGAGCGGCTCATGGGCGTGCCGGGCATGATCCTCGCGCCGGTCATCCTTCACTACATCAAGATGGAAACTTCCCGGCTGGCCGTTGATTACAAGGCGGAGGCCGAGACAACCGCCGCGACGAAGCCAGAATAAGGCGGCTCGCGCAGCGGCGGCTCACCCCAGCAGCCGCTCCATGTAGACCACGTCCAGCCAGCGGTCGAACTTGTAGCCCACCTGCTTGAAGTGGCCCACCTGGACGAAGCCAAACTTCGCGTGGAGCCGGATGCTGACCTCGTTCGTCGCGTCAATCGCCGCGATGATCGCATGCAGGCCCCTTACGCGAGCTGAATCAATCAGCGGTGCGAGGAGCAGTTTGCCGAGGCCTTGCCCGCGCATGTCGGCGGCGATGTAAACCGAGTTCTCCGAGGTGAAGCGGTAGCCTGCCCGCGCGTGATACGGATTCAACGCGCTCCAGCCCACGATGCGGCCCGCGTCGTCCTCCGCCACGAAGACCGCGTAGCCGTCGCGCGCGTGGTCATCGAACCACGTCTGCCGTTGCTCCAGCGTGCGCGGCTCGTAGTCGTAGGTCGCCGTCGTGGTCAGCACCGCGTCGTTGTAGATCGCGAGAATGCCCGGGCAGTCGGCGCGGGTGGCGGGGCGGATGGTCATGAGTGAACAAGGGGCGAAGGAGCTGCGGCTATTTCGCTTCTTCCGGTGCGGGCTCCGTGGTGCCTTCAGGTTCAGCTTCCGGCTCCCGCTCCGGCGCCTCCGCCTCGGTGGCTTGCAACGCGGCGCTGATGAGTCCGGCGAACAGTCCGCCGCTCAGGAGTGTGTTTCGGAAGAACGTCCACGTCTCCGGCCAGCCGCTCGTGCCGAGGGTCAGCGCGCGAAGCCAGTCCGTGAAATTCTTGGCGTAGGCCGGGTCCTGGAGCCACGCGGCCGTGTTCGTGATCAGGTAGAAAAGCACCGCGCCGATCAGCCCGCCGCCGATGTGCTTCAGCAGCGTGGCGCGCACGGTGAACTGCCGGCCCAGCAGGAAGATCGCAGCGTAGGCAAGGTAGTTCACGGCCTGATAATCGCTGAAGATCACCGTGTCGTAGTAGAACACGTTCAGCCCGATGTCCGTCGCCAGCATCGTCCCGAAGATCGCCCACCACGGCAGCCGCCGGGGGAACGCCCCGGCGCAAAACACCAACCCGTAGGCCACGCTGAAATTCAATGGCATCACGCCCGGCCAGCGCGTCAGCGCGAAAGCCGCCAGCAGCAAGGCGGGAATGACCACGGTTCGTTTCACGGCGGCGGATGATACGGCGGCGGGTTTTGGTTCAAAGTTCAAAGTGCGGCGAGGAGACATTGGATTAGTGCTGGTCAGTGCCGGTTAGTGGTTCAAAACTCAACCGGTGGCCGACCTGTTCCCCATCCTCCACGAAGACGCCGACCTGCTGGCCATCAACAAGCCCGCCGGCCTCGTCTGCCATCCCACGAAGGGCGACGTTTACTCCAGCCTCATCAGCCGCGTGCGCCTGCATCTCGGCGAGGCCGTCTCCGCCCACCTCGTCAACCGTCTCGACCGCGAGACCAGCGGCGTCATCCTCATCGCGAAAAGCCCGGAAGCCGATGCCGCGCTGAAGAAGCTTTTCGCCCAACGCAAGGTGGAGAAGGAATACCTCGGCATCGCGCACGGGCATTTCGCCACCGACTCCGCGACCTGCGAAGCTCCGCTCGGCAAAGACGAGCAGGCCATCATCGCCATCAAGGATTGCGTGCGTCCCGATGGCGCGGTGTCGAAGACCGGCTTCACCGTCGAGCAGCGGTTCACGCGCGCCGAGGGCAATTTCACCGTGCTGCGCGTCCGCCCGCACAGCGGCCGCAAGCACCAGATTCGCATCCACCTCCAGCACCTCGGCCACCCGCTCGTCGGCGACAAACTCTACGGCGGCGACGAGCGGCTCTACCTCGACTTCGTCCTGCGCCAACTCACGGCTGAACAACGCGCCCGCCTCATCCTGCCCTGCCAGGCGTTGCACGCCGCCCTGCTGCGCTTCACCTGGCGCGGCCGCGACTGGGAATTCCGCGCCGACCCGGAGCCGTGGTTCACCGACTTCATCGCCGGCAATCCTTGCACGCCCGACTGGGCGGAGAAGTATTTGTGAGTCGGCCCGCGCAGCCGGAGCGCTGGCTTCCAAGCCGGCTTTGCGCGTCCGTTCGCCCCTTTGAAAGTTGGAAGTTGAGCGTTGGACGTTGAAAGTTTTCCCCTCCTTTGCGCCTCTGCTCGTTTGCGTTGAATTGGATTTCTCCGCTACAACATCCCCGTGCTGACGATTCCCAAGACGATGCAAGCCGTGGTCTATCGCGGCGCAAACGACCTCCGCGTCGAGACCGTCCCCGTGCCGCGCATCGGCGCGAACGAACTGCTCGTGCGCGTGGCCGTGTGCGG
>SXGU01457595.1_pt1 | contig 37380 bp, 23 predicted proteins | sample 3174531 | NCBI WGS metagenome assembly SXGU01 (sample SAMN11356863, study PRJNA531348) | freshwater metagenome | isolation source: freshwater sample F1-140 | place: China: Fuxian Lake, Yuxi | collected 2017-12-25 | reverse complement strand
CGCTTGAAGTGCTGGAATTGGTCAACGGCCGCTGGCAGATCTTCGGCGTGTACACCGACGGCGCGGTGGTGGGTCTACCGCCGTTTGAGGATGTGACCTTGGCGGTGAGCGAGATCTTCGTGCCGAAGAAGGCCGCGCCGCAAAAATAAGCTGCATCGTCGCAACCCAGCCCCCGTGCTACGCTTGCCGCCCGCCCTCCCGCTCGGAGACCCGCCATGCGCCGCTGTGTGCTTGCTCTTTTCGTTGTCGCTTTGGCTGCAAGTGCGTGCGCTGACCCTGCCGCCGCACCGGTAGGCGCCGCTGACGTCGCGGTTGCATCAGGGGATGCCGCCGCCGCCGCCGATGCCACCCAGGACAGCGCCGGAGCCGCCGACACCGGCCCGCCCGACGCCGGCCTGCAACCGCGCAACGTCGCATTCTCGTGCACCGGCAAAACCACGCTGCTGTATGACCCGGCCGGACCCAAGCAAATCACCACCTTTCCCGACGAGTTCTACACCGTCGACGACCCCAAGACCGCAACTGGTGTGCGCGTGCAGTTCGATCCGGCGCTGCCGTGGATCAAGAACGGTCCAAAGATCCTGACCCGGGCCTTTGAGGACATGAACGCGCTCGACGGCTGGGGGGTGACGGCTGCGGTGACATTCCGGTTTGACGCGCCGGTCGGGATGGGACTGCCGTCCGGCCCGACCTCTGTCGATGCCGCGGGGTTGCTGTTCGCCGATTTGGGCCCCATCGGCAAGCCCTTGCCCAAACCCGAACGGGTGCCATTTGAGGCCCAGCTGACCGACGACGGCAAGACCGTTTTGTTGTGGCCGATGCGCCCACTGCGGCCCAAGCACCGCCACGCCGTGGTGTGGACCCATGGCCAGAAAGCCGACGACGGCGGCTGCATCCAACCCAGCTTGGCGCTGCAGAAAATCCTGCGCAATGAGGGCGGCGACCCGCGCCTGGACCGCGTGTCCTGGCGGGCCCAAGACGCCCTGGGCGCGCTAGGCGTCAAGCCGGGCGAGGTGTCGGCGCTGGCCGTGTTCACCACCCAGAGCACCGTCGACCTGTCGGTCAAGATCGCCCAGCACATCGCTACCCAGAAGTTTGCCTGGTCAGGGCCGGCGAAGTGCGAAGATGGGCCGATTTTCCGCAAGTGCGACCGGCCTTTCGTCGCCCAGGACTATCGCGACGGCCGCGTGGTCGTTGACGGCACGCCGCAAAAGCCGTGGACTTTGATGGTCAGCGTGTGGCTGCCGGCCGCGGCCAAAGGTCCGGTCCCGGCCGCCGTGTACGGCCACGGCCTGGGTTCGGGGCGCAGCCAGGGCAAGGCGTTGGCAGAACTCGCAGCACCGCAAGGCATCGCCACCGTCGGCATCGACGCCCCGGCCCACGGCGACCACCCGGGCACCAATCCCAAGCCGCAGGGCACTTTGCCAACCGTCATTCAGTTCTTCGGTCTGGACGTCGCCACCGTGAGCGTCGATGGGCTGAAGCTCCGCGACCACTGGCGGCAAGCGACCTACGACAAGCTGCAGCTGGTGCAGCTGTTGCTCGCCGACCCGGATGTGGACGGTGACGGCAAGCCGGATCTCGACACCCAGAAGCTCATGTATCTCGGCGTGTCACTCGGCGGCATCATGGGATCGGAGCTGCTGGCGCTGACCCCGCACCTCAAGGCCGCGGTGCTGTCGGTGCCGGGCGCGCGGGTGTCGAGCATCATCAGCGACAGCCAAGAGTTCGCGCCGCTCATTTTTGCGTTCAAACCCGAGGGAACCAGCGACGGTGATGTGATTCGCTTCTTTCCGATGTTGCAGACACTGCTCGATGCCGGCGACGCTGGGGCGTACGCCCCTCACGTGCTCAAAGACCGTCTGCCCGGCGCCGGGCCGCCGCCGCACGTGCTGATGCAGATGTCGATGAACGACGAAATCGTGCCCAACACCGCCAATCGCGTGCTGGCCCGGGCGCTGGGGCTCGGCCACGCGCCGCCGGTGGCGGGTGCTGTGGGGCTGATTCCGCTGATCGGCAAGCTGCCCGTCAAAGGCAATGCGGCGGGCGGGGTGACCGGTGTGCTTTTCCAGTTTGACCGTGCGACGACGCAGAAGGGCAAGCCGCCCGAGCCGAGCGCCCACGGTAACGTGCCGAAGTGTGCGGAGGCGATGGCCCAGGACCTGCACTTTTTGGGCAGCTGGATGAAGGACGGGGTCGCAGAGGTGATTGACCCGTATGCGCTTTTGGGGACGCCGCCTCTGCCGACCAAATAGCCTCACGGCCCACAAACCCCGGCCGTGCAGGTCTTGCCGGTGCCGCACATCGCCCCATTGGGCAGATTGCCATGCGCGCAGCCACTGGCTGCGCTGCAATAATCCGTCGTGCACGGGTTATTGTCGCTGCACGACAGGAACGCCACGCCGGCACAGGCGCCAGACTGGCCGCAGCTGACATTGCCCCATGCGTCGGTGCGCAGGACCCAGGCCTGGTTGCTGCCGCCCGCGCTGTCGCTGTACCCGGCCAAGGCCAGACCGCCCTCGGGCGTGGGCCGACCCGCCAACAATACATCGCTTTTGACGCCCGAATAGCTGCGCTCGAACATCTTGTTGCCCAAGCCGTCGGTGCGCACCAGCCAGCCGTCGTTGCCCTGGGTGCCGCTGTTCGACGCATAACCGACCAACGCCAGTCCGCCCGGCACCACTGCCACCGAGTTGAGGTACTCGTTGCCAAAAGTGCCGAAGGTCACATGGCGGATTTGCTTGCCGTTTTCGTCGGCGATGACCAGCCAGCCGTCGGCGAAGCCGGCGCCGTAGCTGCTGGTGTAGCCGATCGCGGCGAACTGGTTGCCGGGCAGCGCCGCAATAGCGGTAAAGTAGTCCGCCGCGGCTCCGCCGTATTTGAAGCACGCGCCCGTGCTCCAGTTGGTGTGGATGCGGATGAGGAAGCCATCCGGCTGGCCACTTGCGCTCTCAGTCGTGTGTCCAGCAGCCATGTAGCCGCCCTTGGGGTGGGGCGCGATGTCGCGGGCAAACTCAGTCGCCGACGAGCTGTAGACCCAAGCCTGGTTGACCTTGTCCAGGCCAGCGCTGACCTTGAGCAACAAGGCGCTGTGGTCGTCATTGCTGGCCCCGTACTGGCTGGTCACGCCGATGACATAGCCGCCGTCGGTGTCCTGCTGAATCGAGTACGCCTGCGAAGACGCGCCGACCGAAATCGTCGCGCTGTCAACGGCCGCCATGGCGGTGTTGACCCGCAACAGGTACACCGCCGGGTTCGAGTTGCCGGAATCCGTATAGCCAGCCGCCACGACTGACTGATCCGCCGCCACCACCGCCGAGCGCAGCACCACCAAGTTGGCCGGGTTGGCCCCGACGTGCTGCGTGAACGACTTGCCGTCCGACGCAAACCGCACCATTGCGGCGTCGCCGCCGTTGCTCGTCGCGTCGCCGACTGCCGCCACATCGCCATTGGCAAACACTGCGACCGCCCGGCCATAGGTCGTGTACGCCGTTGCCGATAACGAAACCGCCCCGGTCGCGCTAAAGAGCCGCCCTTTGGCCCCCGCCACGCACTGCCCGACTTTGCAAACGTCGCCCCAGGTACAGGTCTTGGCGTCACACGCGGCAGTGTTTGCGACAAACGCACATCCGACCACCGGATCGCAGCCATCGTCGGTGCAGGCGTTGCCGTCGTTGCAAACGGTCGGCGTGGTCGATACGCACTTGCCGGTCGCACAGTTCTCTTTGGCCGTGCAGGGCTTGCCGTCGTCGCATGCGCCCGTGATAGGGGTGTGCGAGCAGCTGCCGTTGGCGCCGTCGCAAGCGTCTTTGGTGCACGGGTCCTTGTCGTCGCAGTTCTTACCGCCGAAACCTTTGCAAATGCCTTTTTCGCAGACGTCCGTCAGCGTGCACGAGTTGTCGTCGTCGCAGGGCGCAGTGTTTTGATTGTGCACGCAGCCCTTGGGGTCGCACGCGTCGTCGGTGCAGGCATCGCCGTCGTCGCACGGTTTTGGCGCGCCATAGCCGCTGCCGTCGGGCAAGCACGCGAACCACGCCGAGGTCGTGCACGCCGCGCCGGAGCACACCGGTGGCCGGCAGGCGTGGTCGACCCCGCACGCACCGCCATTGAGGCAGTCCGCGTTGACGTTGCATTCGACGCACGCGCCCAGTTCAGAGGCGCACACCGCCGGGCAGTCTTTGTCGGCCGCGCACGCGACTTTGGGCAGACAACTGTTGGCGAGGCACAGGTGCTCCGATGGACAGTCGGCAGCCGTCAGGCACGCCACGCAATAGCCGCCGTCGGGATTGCACACCTGGCCCTTCGCCTTGCAGGCGATCGAACTGGCGCAGCTGTCGCCCAGCGTGCACATGCCAGCCATGCACACCAGCTTGGGGTCGCCGCAGTCGGCCGACTTGCCGCACTGCTGGCAGGCGTTGGTAGCGGGGTTGCACAGGCCACTAGAGCAGTCGGCGTCCTTGGCGCAAGGCGCCGATCCGCAGCCGACCTCGGTCAAGTGGCTGCACAGGCCGGTCTTGGCGTCGCAGGCGTCGGTGCTGCACGGATTGCCGTCGTTGCAGGTGTTGGTGCCCTTGGGCGTGCACTTGCCGTTGGCGCACTGGTCCGCGATGGTGCAAGCGTTGCCGTCGTTGCACTGCGCCGCGTTGGGCGTCGACGCGCACACCCCAGTGGACTCGTCGCAAGCGTCATCCGTACACAGGTTGTTGTCGTTGCAGGGTAATTTTGCCCCCGGCGTGCACTGCCCGCCCTTGCACTTGCCTGCGCCGGTGCATTGCTGCTCGTCGTCGCAGGTGGCGTCGATGGGCAAGTGGACGCAGCCGCCGGTTGCCGGGCTGCAGCTGTCGGCCGTGCAGCCGTTCAAATCGTCGCAAGGCGCCTGCTTGCCACCGGTGCAGGTGCCCTGCTTGCAGACGTCTCCGAGCGTGCACGCGTTCTTGTCGTCGCACGGGCTCTGGTTGTCGAGATAGGCGCAGCCCTTGGCCGGGTTGCAGCCGTCGTCGGTGCAGGGGTTGAAGTCGCCGCAAGACACCGGCTGGGCGCCGCCGCAAGCGCCACCGGTGCAGAACTCGCCCTGCGTGCATGCGTTGCCATCGTTGCAGGCGCTGCCATTGGGCTTGTGCTGGCAGCCAGTCACCGGGCTGCACAAGTCGTCGGTGCAAGGGTTGAAGTCGTCGCAGTTGACCTTGGCGCCCGCCACGCACTTGCCGTTGTCGCACAGGTCGGGGGCAGTGCACTCGTTGCTGTCGTCGCAAGGGCTTTGCAGCAGCACGGGGGCGCAGCCGGTCTTGTGATCGCACTTGTCCTTGGTGCACGGGTTGTTGTCGTCGCAGTCGAGCGCAAAGCCGGGCTTGCAGGCGCCCTTGAAGCACACATCCCCGTCCGTGCAGGCGTCGCCGTCGGTGCAGGTGCCTTCGACCGGCAGGTTGATGCAGCCGGTGGCGGGGTTGCACGAATCGACCGTGCAACTGCTGCCGTCGTCGCAGACCAACGGTGGGCCTGGCACGCACGCGCCGAGCTTGCACAGGTCGCCGTTGCTGCACGCCGTACCGTCGCTGCACGGCAGCAAGTTGTCTTTGTGCAGGCAGCCGAGCTTGGCATCGCACACGTCGGTCGAGCACGGGTTGAAGTCGTCGCACTTGAGCGCCGGGCCGGCCTTGCAGTACCCGTTGAAGCAGCCATCGCCGGCCGTGCATGCATCGTCGTCGCTGCAGGCACCGCTATTTGCCTTGTTGATGCAGCCTGCCAGCGGGTGACACAGGTCGTCGGTGCACGGGTTGCCGTCGCCGCAATCCAGGACCACGCCGCCCGCGCACTTGCCAGTCAGCGATGTGCCGAGGCAGTTACCGCTGAGGTCGCAGGCGTCGTTGATGGTGGACGCGTCGCCGTCGTCGCACTTGCCGAGCTTGTTGGTCGGCAGCATCTGGCACAGACCGCTCGCAGGCAGACAAGTGTTGGCCGCGCAGCCCGTGTCGACCGCCGGGCTGCAGGTCACCACGGTCTTGGGGTTGACGATGCATTTGTTGGTGGCCTTGTCGCAAAACAGGCCGCCGTTGCACAGGTCGTTGTCGTTGTGCGGCGCGCAGTCGCCGTCGCTCTGACACTGGCAGGTGTTCTGGTCGGCCTTGCAGGTGCCGGTCTTGCAGACATCTTTGGGGGTACAGGCCGTGCCGTCGGCGTCGCAGGTGATGCCGTCGGGCAGATTGACGGCGGCGCACAGCCCGGTCGACTTCTGGCACGCCTGCTCGGTGCACTGGGTATTTAGACCCGCTTTGCACTGCACCACGGTCGCCGGGTTGAGCTGGCACTTGGCGCTCTGCAGGTTGCAGAACAACGTGCCGTTACACAGATCGCCGTCTTCGTAGTCTTTGCAGTCGGCATCGGCTTTGCAGCCGCACACGTCGCTCGCTATCGTCGCCGAGCATTGACCCGCTTTGCACGCCTCACCCTTGGTGCAGGTATTGCCATCGTCACAGGCCCCGCCGTCGTTGACCGCGGTTGTCTTGCACGAGCCGTCCTTGGGCTGGCACACCGCTTTCTTGCAGACCGTGTCATCGGCCGTCGGACAAACGACGACGGTCTTGGGGTTGAGCTGGCACTCCTTTTTGGCCTTGTTGCAAAACAGCGTGCCGTTGCAGGCGTCGCCGTCCTCGTATTTGACGCAGTCGGCGTCGGCCGAGCACAGCGCTACTTTGGTGCCCGCAGCGCAGACACCCTTGGCGCACACGTCACCCACCGTGGTGGCCACGCCGTCTTCGCACGCGGTGTCGTCGGGCAGTGGGCCGACGCCGCACACCGCCTGATCGAGTTTGCCGCCGGGTTCGCCTGGCTCAAAGCACTTGCCGACCTTGCACGGCTCGGCTGCGGGTGGGCACGCGAACACCGAGCCAGGGTTCGGCTTACAGCCCCAAGCGACCGTCGACTTGTCGCAATACAGGGTGCCATTGCACACCTTGCCGTCGTCTTTGGCCGCGCAGTCGACGTCGCTCAGGCACCCGCACGGCCCGCCGAGCTTGCCCGCCTTGCACACGCCTTGCATGCAGGTGTCGTCGGCGGTGCACACGATGCCGTCTTCGCATGCGCTGCCGTCGGGCCTGGCGGAGACGACGCATTGACCGGTGCCGGGGTCGCAACTCGCCTGGTGGCACTCATCGCTGGCCAGGCAAGGGCCGGGGCAGGGCTTCGGCTGGACCACAGTGCCGTCGTCTGAACTGGCCAGGATGTCTGGGGCGGTATCTTGCGCCGTCGTCGTCCCAGGGTTGGTGTCGGTCGCAGCGTCTGCTGCCGTGCCGCCTGCTGGCTGCGTGGCGCCCGGGTTGCTGTCGCCGCAACCGGCCGCGGCCGGCACTGCCAGAAACAGCGCAAGCCCGCGGGCAGCGACGATACGGGTGTCCCAACAGGGCGATGCGACCGATTTCATGCCGCGATCGTGGCGAAATGCGCCAGTGCGGTCAAGAACTTTTGGCTGAAATCCGCCCGCCGCCGCCGCTGTTGGCCTACAGGCCGATGTCGGCCGGGTAGTTGACTTCGATGACGTCGCCCTGCTGTGGCGTAACCGGAAAGTAGATGGCCTCGCCGTACACCTTGCACAGGCCATCCTGGCACGCTAGGCCGGCCGGGCAGTCCTTGGTCGACTTGCAGGCCTGGCCTTGCAGCGCGCTCAGGCCCGACTTGCCCACCAGACAGTCGGCGGTTGCCTTGACGTAATACGAGTCGCCGTTGGCCGCTTTGTCGCTGGGACCGCTGACGTACTTCATCTGGATCTTGGCGGTGCCGCGCTGGCGGCTGACCTTGATGAGCGGGGCCTTGGTCTTGCTGTCATACGTTGGCGGGTGCGGCAGGCACACCTTGACGACGCGCGACAGGATAAGGTCGGCGACGTTTTGCAGCGCCACCGAGAAGTCGGCGCCTTCGCAGATGTTGGCAACCAGGCCGTTGTCGCCGAAAGCATCGGCCACTTGGATGTAGCGCGAACCGTAGCCTGATTCGCCGCGCTCGCCGGAGCAGATGTACACCGATTGCGTACCGGCGGTGTTGCGTAGCACCGAGCGGTAGTAGCTGGCTCGGTCTTTGGCGACCGACCAGCCCGACGGTGGCGTGCCGGGTTTGAGCGCGTCGCCGGTAATCGTTGCGAAAATCACGCGGGCCGGGTCGGACTTGAGCGACTTGAAGCGGTTGACGAAGTCCGAGACCGCGGCAAACCGCCAGTTGCGCAGCTGACCCTGCGGATTGTCGTTCAGCAGCGCCGAGATGTTGGCCTCAGCTTCCGCCGAACAGGCCTTGAACTCGTCCGAGTTCTTGTCGGCGATCGCCTCGCACTCGCTTGGGCACTTGCGCTTCTTGCCCGGGGGGTCCTTGAACTTGGCGTACTCGCAATAGCCGACTAGCAAATCGCGGTTGCCGGCTACGCGATCGTTGTAGGCCTGGCACGACCGCTGCAACTCCTTGGGGAACAGTTTGAGCAGCAACGCCTTTTGGTCGTCACTGGTCATCTCGCCCAGGTACGAGTCCAGCTCAAAGGTAATCGAGCAGTCATCGTCGTCGGACACCATCACCACGACCAGATATGCGTCGGGACGCACCAGATCGTTGTACTGGCAAACGCCGGTTGGCTTTCCGTTCTTGTCGCGCGGGCAGTTGGGCCCGTTGGGGTCGAGCGCCAGCCACGCCGAGCGCAGCCCGCCTTCAAACAGCGCCTCTGGCTCCTGGTTGGCGCCGACCGTGGCGTTGCAGCGGAACAGGTCGAGTTGCGTGCCTTTCTTCTTGGCGCCGTCGCCCACGTCGATGTCGGCGCTCACGCTCTGCTTGAGCACGCCGGGCAGTTTCTCCGCGGGCGGGCAGCCATCGGTTTCCGGGTCGAACATGCAGCCTGCCGGCGACACCACAGTGTTGCACTTGACCTTGTGCTTGCCGCCCGGCGGCACATCCGGCTCGAACATCGCATAGCAGTCACTGTTGGACTTGCAGCGCAGCTGACAGCTGGTGTTGACGGAGCAGTTGTCGTTGTTGTTGAACGTGTTGATCGTCGCCGTGCCCTCGGGCGGCGAGAACTTGCAGAACCAGTCGCCGGCCTTGAGCGGCGAGGCGGTCAGGCACTTTTCGCCACCTTGAGGACACATGCCCGAATTGGTGTCGAAGTTGCTATACACAAAGCACTTGGGCTTACTGCAGTCGCCGTCGCCCATACACGGCTGCTTGGATTTCTCGATGCAGCTCGGCGGCAAAGTCGTCGCCGGGGTGTGAACGAACTGGCCGATTTTCTTGATACTTTTGGTGTCTGGGACCTGTTGAACAGTCACGACCGCCATCTGGGCGTCAATGAAGCTCGGGTCGGTTTCTTTGATCTTGCCGTAGTCTTGCAGGCTCTTGATGAATTTCTGGAAGCCGTTGGCCAGCGCGCGCTGCTCCTGGCACATCGACGACGAGTGATCGATGACCCACAAGAAGTCGATCTTGACGGCCTTGTCGCGCGCCAACTGGCGGGTGACGCGGACCTCGAAGCTGTCGAGCAAGCTGTGCACAGGGTAGTCGTTGCAACCGGAGGCGACCATCGCCACCAGGGCGACGACGGCGCATGCGGCGCGCGGCAACGAGAACGGGCGGGCGGCGGTGCGGTTCATGGGCAAGTCGGGCCTCGCGGCGGAACGGGGTGCCGGCTGGCGCCAGGTGCAGGCGCGCAGGGCAGCCAAGCAGGCTACCACGAGCGAGGGGAAATGTCTTGCCGCGGGTAGAGCCCAATTTCTTGCCCGATTCGCCCCAGCTTGCTGCGGCCTTGCCTCAAAGCGCCGTCTCAAGGGCAGCCGTGACGCCGGGGTCTTGCGGTCGGCCCTGTGCCACGACGCGGCCATCGTCCATCGCCACCACCCAATCGGCCCGCGCCGCGGCAGCCGCCAAGGCGTGGGTGGCCACCACCACCAGTCGCTGCTCCGCATGCGCAAGCGCCCGCAGGGTCTCGAAAAGGCGCGCAGTCTGACCGGCGTCCAGGGCGGCTGTTGGCTCATCGAGCAGCAACACCTTGGGCTGCAAAGCCAATACCATCGCCACCAGAGCGCGCTGTCGTTCACCGCCCGAGAGCGACCCGACGTCGCAAGGGCCGCGCTCCGCGAGGTCGACCTGTCCCAACGCTCGGGCTACGCAAGTCTCGTCGTCTTCCGGTAGCCGCGCCCCGACCAGCCACAGCCACTGACCGCCGATGCGCGCGTGTCGACCCAGCGCCACCAGGTCCGCGACGGTGACGCCTGGTTCGACGGCGCTCGCTTGGGGAAGCCAGCCGAGTTCGCCACCGCCGAGCGCAACCAACGGTGGGCCACCCCCCACCAGAACGGCCCCGGTGTCGACGGGTTGCACGCCGGCAATTGCGCGCAACAGGGTCGACTTGCCGCTGCCGTTGGCCCCTACCACCGCTACCAGAGCGGGCGCCGCGACTTGGATACTGACTTCGCGCAGCGCCCAGCGGTCGCCGAACTGCACACCCAAGCCCTGGATGGCTACCGTTGGCGCAACCAAGGCAGGACCACCACGGGCGAGTCGCGGCAATGGGCTGGCGGCCACCGCATCGCGCAGCAGGACGACCAGCAAGGGTGCGCCGCACAGCGCAGTCAGCACCCCAAGTGGCACCTCGCCGGGCGCAGCGATCTGGCGACTCAGACCGTCGAGCGCGGCCAACAGGCCACCGCCAAAAAGTGCAGACGCCGGCAGCGTCGCTCGCTGGTCGCGGCCGAGCCAGAGCTTTAGCGCGTTCGGCACCAACAAGCCCACAAAGCCGACGATGCCCGCAATCGACACCGCCACGGCCGACAGCGCGCTCGCCCACCACACCGCCCGCCGACCCAGCCGGGCGGCATCGACGCCAAGTCCTGCAGCACGGTCATCGCCCAGCGTCAGCGCCTGCAACTGCGCGAGGTTGGCCAACGACCACAGCAATGCGCCTGCCACAACCGCCAGCCCCGGCAAAGCCGCGCCGAGGTCGGGCAGGGTGACGCCGCCCATCAGCCAGTGGGTCGCAGCGCGCAGGCGGGTGTCATCCAGTTGGGTGAGCACAAACGACGTCGCTGCCCCTGCAAATGCGGTGATCACCAGACCCGCGACCAAGATGCGCTCGGCGGACGACCGCCGGGCCAGTCGAAACGCCAGCGTTACCGCCAGCAGCGCACCGCCAAAAGCGGCCAGCGGCTGCAGCCACGGCAGCCAACTGCCGACCTGCCAGCCAAGCGTCGCACCCAGCGCAGACACCGCCGGCACCGCCAGCACCGCAGCGAGGGTCGCCCCCGCGCTGGTTCCGACCAGGTACGGGTCGGCGATCGGGTTGTGGGTCGCGGTCTGCAGCAGCGCACCGGCAAGCGCCAACGCCGCGCCAACCAGCCAGGCACCCACGGTGCGCGGCGCCCGCACGTCGAGCAGGATGACCTGGGCCGTGAGATCGCCCGCCAGTGCCCCTTGGACCAGCCCGACGAGGCCTTGGGGGGCTGGACCCAAAGCAATGCCCACCGCAGCGCCACCGACGGACGCGCCCAGGCCGCCCAGCCAGGCCCAGCGCAGTGCGCTGCGCGGGTTCACGGCTTGCGCTCCGCACACACGCGCACCGCCTTGGCCATGGCGCGCAGGCCGTCGACCAGTCGCGGACCCGGCCGGCTGACCAGCGTGTTCGGGACGGTCGCCACGCAACTGGTCTGTACAGCGCGCAATGCCGCAAAGCCCTTGCGAGCACGAAGCGTCTGCAGCGATTGCGGCCGGACAGCGACATCGGCGTCGCCAAGCACGATCACATCGGGATCAGCGGCAAGCAGGGGTTCGACGCCGACCGCGAACCACGCCTCGTCGCGGTCGCCGAACACGTTTTGCCCACCAGCAGCCTCGATGAGCGCATGACCAAACGCGCGGCGGCCCACCGTGAATGGCCGCTGCCCGTCGCCCGCATCGAGCTCGTAGAACACGCGCAAGGGCTTGGCGGACTTGGGGAATGCCTTGCGGACCTCAGCGACGGCGTCGACAAACGCGATGGCGGCCTGCTTGCCGCGCTCGAGCTCGCCGCACAGCCGCCCGACCACGCGGTGGGCCTGAGCGACCTGCTTCAAATCACTGGCGGCCAGCCCGAACCAGGCGATGCCCGCCGCGTCGAGCGCCGCCTGCAGATTTGGCGGCGGAAAATGCACCAGCACCAGGTCAGGCTTGTGCAGCAGCACCGCCTCGGCGCTTGGCGCGAATCCGGGCAACGAAGGCAGTCCGCGCACCTGCGTCGGAAAATCGGACCACTGGTCGCGCGCGACGATGCGGTCGCAGCAACCGACCGCGCACAGTAGCTCTGTCGCCGCAGGCGAAAGCGACACGATCCGATTGACCCGCGCCGGAATGCGCACCGTGTGTCCGACGTCGTCCAGCAAAGTTGCTGGTCCTTGCGGCGCAGGCGAAGCCTTCTGGCAGCTCAGCGCCAACAGCGTCCACAGCAAGACCCACAACCTGGCCATCAAAAGCCCCCGAGATCCAGGGCACCCAAGCCCCGCGGGTTGCTCCGCACCGGCTTGCCCTCGCTGGTGGCGGTCGCGGTCACGGCGAAGCGCCGCAAATCGCCTGGCCGCGCGCCGCGCTCGCCAATCCACAGCACTCTGCGGAAGCGGTCGAACCACAGCCCAGAGAATCCAAATGGTTTTGACGAGCTGGCGACGACCGAGCGGACTTGCGTAGCCAGATCGATGCGCCACAGGCGATCGGGCCGACCTGTCGCCAGGTCGCCCACCGACACCGCGAACACGCTGTCGCCTTCGACGGCGAGATCGCGCGACCATGGCCCCGTCGCAACGTCGGCCAGGGCCAGGGCCGTCACCGCCCAATGCGCGTCTTGTGGCTGCACGCGCACGATCGCAGACTGCGCCACCTGGTCTTGACCCTTGACGAACGAACCCTGGCAGGCCGCGACAAGGCCCACCGGCTGCAGCGCGGCGGCCGTCACGCAGTTGCGCGCCATCGGGACGTCCACTGCCACCTCAACCGCGCTGGCGTCAGCGGACAGGCCCAAGATGCGCCCTGGACCCACAGCCTTGAAATCCGGCGCAAACGAGCCCAACCCGAGCCAGACCCGCCCCATGGCCCATGCCAGTCGTTGTGGTGCGGCCAGGTGGCCGGCATGGGTCGCGCGGTCTGTCAGCGCCGTGCGCGCGGCGACCTGGCCCGATTGCAACGCGACGACGTCGTCGCCGCCATCCAACAGGCCACTGGGATGGGCGTTCTTGCCCATCCGCGATACCAGCATGCGGCCATCCGGTAGCGCCAGCGCATCCTGCGGATTGGCATAGAAGCCACCGGCAACCGACCATTGCTGTGCTACGGCAAGCACGCGCGCATCGAAAACCGTCAGTACGCCGTTGGCCCGATCCACCAGCAGAGCGCGGCGGTCTCCAAACGGCGACTGCGCCAGGACCACATCTCCCGAAAGCGCGGTCGTTACGGGACCGACCTTGCTGCCTGAATGCAGCACGTGGGCAGCCACAGGCGGCCCAGTGGCCACGTCACCCGTTGGCATCCCGGCGAGATCGACCACGGACAGCGCCGACGTTGCATAGTCGCCGCCTACGACGTACAGGAAGCGCGGCGCATCGGCGGCAGGCTCGGCAGCCTTGCCGTATGCAGCACTGACGACGGGGCCGGCCGGCTCCGCCGTGATGTCGGTCGCGCACGCAGCCAGCGCCAGACCAAGGCCGTAGGCGAGTCTCATGTCTTACCCGCAGCAAAGTGCCAGGTCACGGTCAGCCAAACCGTCCGCCCCGGCAACGGCCAACCTACGAGGTCGAAGTTGCGGGCATGCAGCACATTGTCGACGCGCAGGGCGACTGCCGCGACGTTGTCCCGGGTCGTGGCCTGCAGTCCCGCTGACCACAAGCCGCGAGCGGGAAGCGCGACCTCGTTGGCGGCGTCGAGCCAGTAGCCGGACTGCCAGCGCCAGGCTGCCCACAGCTCTGTGGCGAGCGGACCGGGCAGTGCCGGACTCCAGCGGCACTCGGCCAGCCACTTACTGCGGGGTCGCAAAGGCAGGGCACGGCCGTGGTACAGGTCGCGCTGGCTGCGGTCGCGGCCAAGTAGTGTCGCGTGTTGCAGTGTTGCCTGCCAGGTCGACCCCATGGCTGCGCGCAGAGTCGCCTCGCCGCCCCACAAATCCGCCGTCGCAATGTTGAAGTAGCGAGCCCGGTGCGGTCCCACCTGGACCAATTGGATGAGGTCGTTGGCCCCAGTGGCGAAGGCACGCATATCGGCCGCCCACTGCCAGCCAGCTTGTGCGCCTTGGGCGGTCGCACCGAGGTCCGCCGACAGCGCCGTCTCCGGCCGTAGCGTGAGATTGCCGGACACCGCGCCCGTGTCGGCGAACAACTCTTGCAAGTTGGGCAGTCGGGTGGCGCGGCGCGCTCCGGCGCTCAAGCTCCATGTCGACGACGGGCTAAAGCGGACCGCGAGGCCCGCGTGCCAGGGCAGGGTGGCTGCTGCACCCTCCAGCACTGTGCCTTCTACGCTCGAGCGCGCGACCTGAACACCGGCCGCCGGCGTCGCCTGCAACGCACCCGCGGCGCCAACCCAGCGCAGCGCAGCCTGGACTCCGCCCACGGTTCGCATGGAGACGGGGGACCCGCCGCTTGCGCGTCGGTCGCGCACGGCGACATCGGCAGCGCCGCCTTCCGCGCGCGTGAGCAGCGTTGCTTCGCCGCCCGCAACCGCTGTCGCGGGTGAAGTCCAAGCGGCCGTCCCCATTGCACCCGCAGTCCGCGTGCCATCGTCGCGCGCAGGTCCGAGCTCGCCAAACGGGTCGCTGACGGCGGAGTCGAGCCAGGATCCAGCGACCGACCACGTGACGTTGTCGCCAACTGCGACCACGTCGGCCAGGCGACCAGCGACAACGCCGACCTGACGTTGCCGCTCGAAACGCGCGGACTGCGCTTGCAGCAACGCCGGCCCGGCGAGGCCCTGGTCGAGCGAGGCGCCGAGCCAGGTTGCCGCAACGGTAGCGCCGGACGACAGCCGCAAGTCGGCGTGGACAAGGCCGCTTAGGCGTTGCGCCTCGTTGTTGGTGCGAACTGCACTGCGGTCGTCGCTCGGGTCAAACGCCGTGCCTGGGTCGAGCGCGTAGTCGAAGTTGCCCCGCGACCGCTGCCAGCGGGCGCCGGAAAACACGCGCCAACGGCGGTCACGGTGCGAGTACCCCGCCTCGATGCCGTTGCTGCCGAACGAGCCGGCGTCGGCGCGCAGCTCGACTTCGCGGGAACGGGCGCTGCGTGGCACTAGCCGTAGCGCGCCGCCAATGGGCTGACCGCCCAGCTCCGCCGTCGGTGCCCCGCGGTACAGCTCGAGCCGATCGAGCGCGAAAAGCGGAAGGTCGGCCAGATCGAACGCGGCACCGTCCCAATTCGGCAGCGGCGAGTCGCCCAAGTACACCGCCACCTGGTCCGTCGTGCCACCGCGCACCGTGACTTGCGCTGCGCTGCCCGGGCCACCGACCTGTAGCGCGTGCGCGCCTGGCAGGTCGGCGACCGCTTCAGCGACCGTGCGGCTGCCTTGGCGCATCCGCGCGCCGTCGACGGTGGCTATGGGCGCGCCGTCGCCAGTCGGGTCGGTGGCGAGCAGCGGTTTCGGCGCCACGACGGACTTGGGCTTTAGGCGCACGACCGGGCCGGCCGGTGGCTCGTCAGCCGCGGCCCGTGCCGCAATGGCGCAGGCGAATGCCGCAAGCAGCCACGGCGGGCTCTGGCGAATTCGGGGCGGCGACACCACGGCAGCTCCCGCGTGCCCATGGCCCGGGGCGCGCGTCGGTCGGTGGCTCGCGGCCGGTCTCCTGGCTCGCAGCACGCGGCGTCGGCCTTCCCGGCGTGGGGCGCCAGTGACCTTTGGGGGCGAAATGCGCCCGACGTCGCGTTGTGGCCGCGCGATTGGCGACCGTTGCTGCTTACAGTGGCGGGTCCGCGCCGGATTCGCACCGGCTTCCCTCAGGCGCCACACGCGGCTGAACGCGCGGGTGCCGGCACCCCGGTATGGGGGGCGCCGCGAGCGGGTGGGATTGGAGCGCGGGTGGGCGGTCGGTGTCAATGCGCTGGGCACGTGCCCAGTCAGCACTCGCCTTCTCTTGCGGCCCCGCCGCGCCCCGCCTATCGTCCGCCCAGCGCCGCCGCGGCGCCCGGAGCCCCCGACCATGGACCTGCGCGAAACCGGCGACGGCGCCCGCCACCCGTGGGAACTGGCCCGCGCCCAGTTCCTGCTCGGCCAACTGCGCGCCCACAAGGTCACCGCCACCGCCCATCGTGTGCTCGACGGCGGAGCGGGCGACGCCTGGTTTGCACGTCAGCTGCTGGGCGCACTCGGCCCGCACGCGCGTGTAACCTGCTGGGACGCCGAATACGACGCGTCAACGATGGAGCGTATCCAATCCACTTCGGGCGACAAGGTCGCGTGTACGACTACGCTGCCCGCGGGTCCCTTTGACCTGGTGACGCTGCTCGATGTCGCCGAGCACGTCGAGGACGACCACGCTTTCGTCCGCAGCATCGTCGGCGATGCGCTGCGGCCGGCCGGTTGGCTGCTGTTCACTGTTCCGGCGTGGCAGCCGCTGTACACCAGTCACGACGTGTTCTTGCGCCACCATCGCCGCTATGCGACTGCTCAAGCGCGGGCGTTGCTGACCGGCGCGGGGCTGGATCTCGTTGCTTCCGGTGGTCTGTTTCACAGCCTGCTGGTGCCGCGGGCGCTGCAAAAGCTCAAAGAAGCCGTCAAACCCGTCGATCCCCTGGACCACAAGCCCGGCATTGCCTGGTCGCACGGCGCAGGCGTGACCAAAGCGGTGCGCGCAGCTTTGGCGGTGGACAACGCGCTGTCGGCGGCGGCGAGCGCAGTCGGCGTGCCGCTGCCTGGCCTGTCTTTCTGGGCCCTGGCACGCAAACCGTAGCCAACGCCTCGCTCAATCGACGCCGCGCTCAATCTGCATCCGCGCCCAACTCCACGCGGCGACGGTACGCGGAAAGCCGAGCGTGTTCATGGCCAGGATCACGGCCTGCTCGATCTCGGCCTCGGTGGCACCGTGCTGCATCGCCCGCCGCACGTGGCTGCGCACCGCCGATTCCAGGCCAGCGCCAACCGATAGCCCGATCTTGATGAGCTCGCAGGTCTTGCGGTCCAGCGGCCCGGCCTCGTCGACCGCCTTGGCCACGGATTCATGGGCCTGACCGAGCTCGGGAAACTTCTCAATGAACCTCAGGTAAGTGCCCGGCAGCTTGCCTGGCTTGGGTCCGTCGTTGTTCATGATCGCTCCGTCTGGTTGGCGCGCTCGGCGCCGGTTTGTGGCCGGTGTGCGCGACACACGGGCCGATTGTGGTTCACCGCGGTGGTGCTTGCCACCCGTTGCGTCATCTGTCCGTCACGGGTGACGGCCAATTAGGAGCCTGTCCCGTATTACTCGATCGCCGTGGATACACGGGAGCGGCGAGTCGGCTTGCAAAGACGCGAGCTTGCGACCCACCCAGCCAGCAAACGGGCGCCGAAAAGAACGACTAGTTCTTGGCGGGGCCCTCACTGCGCGCAGCTGGTCTTGCCGTCGTTGATGCTGGCGCGCACGGCCAGGGCGTCGGTTGCCCCCGCTGTTCCCGCCCAAGCCGCGCCGACCACTGTCGCGCCGTCGACCTGGACGGCGAGCCCGCGGCCTTCGCTGTTGGCGGTGCCGGTGGCGGTCTGCCACTTGATCACGCCGCTGACGTCGGTTCGCCAGATTGTCAGTTGGTCCATGCCGGCGAGCGGCCCGTCGGGCGACCGTGTGCGGCCAGCGAGCAGAAAGCCGTCCGCACCTGTGCCGCGTGCCACGGCCAACACCGACGACGGTCCCTTGGCGTAGAGCGTCGTCTGCCATTGAATCTTGCCCTCGGCGTCAGTGCGCAAGAGCCACGCGCGCTCCGCCTGACCCGGTTCTTTGCGCGACCCACCGACCACATAGCCGGTGACCTGACCCGCCGGGTCGAGCAGCACGGCCACTGAACGGCCCCAGTCTTCCCCATTGTCCTTGTAGGTGCGCTGCCAGGTCTGGTTGCCGTCTTTGTCGAAGCGCACCAGCCACAAGTGAAAAGCGCCGCCGCCCGGCGCCACGTCGCCAACCGCCACCGCTCCGCCATCGGGCAAGGCCGCCAGGTCCCAAGCCGGATTGAACGGCGTGGTGCCATGGGTTTTTTCCCACAGCTTGGCGCCCGAAGGCTCCAGCCGCTGCAAAAGCAGCCGCGTGTCGCCATTCTTGTCGTCGCGGTATCCGGCAGCCAGGAAGCTCGCAGCGTTCTGCGACTGCACGACCGCGTGCAATTCCTCGTCGGTGTCGGGTGGCGGTGCACTTTCGGCAATGAGCGTCCCGGCCTTGTCGATCTGGACCGCCCAGGTGCCAAAGGTCTTGCTGCCCTTGGCCTTGCGGCTGCCGACTGCCATCCACCCATTGCCGGTCCAGGCGAGACTCCGCAGGACGTCGTCACCGTCGCCGCCGTAGGTGTGGTCGCTCTGCAAGCTACCGTGCTGGTTCAGGAACAGCAGCCAACCGTCGCTGCCGCCCGCGCCCTTGGCCTGGGTGTGACCGATCGCTGCGAAGCCGCCTTCGGTCGCCATTACTGCGTTCAAGGCTTCTGGCTGCGGTGAGGTGAACGACGACTGCCAGTACACCGCCTTACCTTTGCAGACCCCAGCGCTGCAAACGTCGTTGGCCGTGCAGGTTTTCTTGTCGTCGCAGGGCAAGGTATTTGGCGTGTTGATGCATCCTGTGGCGGCGCAGACGTCGTCGGTACACGGGTTGCTGTCGTCGCAGTTCTTGGGGCAGTTGGGGCCGGCGTCGGCCGTTTCCACAGTGCCGGCGTCTTTGGCGGCGCCGCTGTCTCCCGTGGCGCCATCCGTTGCCCTGCCAACCTCATTGGCAGCACCGTCTTTGGGCGCAGTCGCAGTGTCCGCTTGCGTCGTTTCGGCATTGGCGTCTTGGGTTATGTCCGTGCCTGCCGCGGGCCCCGCAGCCTGGCCGCACGCTGCAACCCATGCCGTTGTCCACCAAATTGCCAGCCTGCTCTCTTTCGCCATGGGATGCCTCGCGCCGCGCGCAGGCCGAGCATAGCTGCGTCCGGCAGGGAACGCATCGCGCGCCGGCGAGTCCGAAGCATTTCAGCGCGTTCAACTTCGATCGTCACCGCTTTGTCGTCGACGGGCCGATTTCGCGAATCCACCGCAGGCTGGCGCGACTCCAACCCGCTGAAGCGCGCACACCGGACGCGCCGGAGCCCTCCATGAAACGCATTGTGATCCTCGGCGCAGGGACAGGCGGGACGCTGCTGGCCAACAAGCTCGTGCGCGCGTTGCCCCAATGGGCGGTGCAGGTCATCGACCGCGACGACGCGCACCTGTACCAGCCGGGCCTGCTTTTCTTGCCATTTGGCGGCTACCGCGAATCGGAACTGCAGCGCAGCCGCAGGGGGCTGCTGGAGCCACGGGTCGAACTCACGTTGGCCGAACTGGACCGCATTGCGCCGGACGAACACCGCGTCTACTTGCAAAGCGGGGACCACGTGGCCTACGACCTGCTGGTCATTGCCACCGGCAGCCGCGTCACGCCCGAAGCGACGCCCGGCCTGGTTGACGAAGGCTGGCGCCAGAGCGCGTTCGACTTCTACACGCTCGAGGGCGCACGGGCGTTGCGCGACAAGCTGGCGACGTTCGACAAGGGCCGCTTGGTGCTCAACGTCGCCGAAATGCCGATTAAGTGTCCGGTAGCGCCGCTCGAGTTCCTGTTTCTCGCCGACGCCTTCCTGACCGAGCGCGGTGTACGCAAAGACGTCGAGATCGTGTACGCGACCCCGCTGGAGGGCGCCTTCACCAAACCCAAAGCTTCTGCATTGCTTGGCGACATGCTGGGCAAGCGCGGCATCTCGGTCGTGCCCGAATTCGCGCTGGCCGAAGTCGACGGCGCCGCGCGCAAGATCAAGAGCTACGACGGCCGCGAGGTCGACTACGACCTGCTGGTGTCGATTCCGTTGCACGCTGGCAGTGAGACCATCGCGCGCTCGGGCATCGGCGACGCGGGTGGCTGGTTTCCGACCGACAAGCACACGCTCAAGAGCCGCAACCACCCCGACGTTTTCGCCATTGGCGATGCCACGGACGTGCCGGCGAGCAAGGCCGGTGCCGTTGCGCATTTCCAGGGTGATGTGCTGTTCACCAACATCATTCGCCATACCGAAGGCCAGCCGCCGTTGCCCGAGTTCGACGGCCACGCCAACTGCTTTATCGAGACCGGCCACGGCAAGGCCATGCTCATCGACTTCAACTACACGACCGAGCCCCTGCCGGGGCGCTTTCCGCTGCCGGGCGTGGGGCCGTTCACGCTGTTGGAAGAGAGCGCGGTCAACCACTGGGGCAAGCTTGCGTTCAAGTGGATCTACTGGAACGTGCTTTTGGCCGGCAAAGAACTCCCGCTCGACCATCGGATGCTGATGGCCGGCAAATGGGCGTAGCCACGGAGGACACCATGAATTCGGATACCACTCAGCTTGCGTTGCTCGATCGCATCGACGCGCTGCAAACCCAGGTCGCGTACCTGGTCGAGCGGCAACGCAAACAGGAAGAGCTGCTCGCGGAAATGACGCCGATCCTGCGCGAGGCGCTGGGCGTGGCCACAGTGCGCCTGGATGCGCTGGAGAAGCAGGGCTGGTTCGCCTTTGGCCGCGAACTCGGCGAGATTGCGCACAAGGTGGTTGCGCACTACAGCCCGGACGACGTGCGGCAACTGGGCGATGCCACGATCGCTATCCTCGACACGGTGCGGGCGCTGACCCAGCCAGCCGTGCTGCACATCGCAGCGCAGGCCGGTGGCGTTCTGCAAAAAGCCGACAGCGTCGAACCCGTGGGCATGTTCGGCCTGATGCGCGCGTCAGGCGACCACGATGTTCAGAAAGGCATGGCCGTGATGCTTGAACTGCTGCGCCACGTCGGCCGTGGAGCACAGGCTCTGGCGCAAAGCCAGGATCCAGCCGCACTGCGCAAGGCCAGGTTGGCGGCGGCGCTTGGACCCAAACGCCGGCCCCTTGTCGCTGCACCGAGCGCACCCAAGGTCCAACCGGCCGGCTGTGCAACAGGACCTTCTGCCCCGGCACCAGCAGCCATGGTGGTCAACGGCGTGGCATTCGCGGCCGATGGCCACCTCGCTGACCCCACGGTCTGGACGCGCGAACTGGCCGAAAAGCTGGCCGTGTCGCTCGGCTTGCAGTTGGACGATGTCCGCTGGCAACTGGTCGACGCTGCGCGCGCCGATTGGGGCCAGACCGGGCAGTCGCCGAACATCCGCCGGCTCACACAAGTCACCGGCGTCGCCACCAAAGACATCTACGCGCTGTTTCCCAAGGCCCCGGGTCGCACCATCTGCAAAGTGGCCGGCATTCCCAAGCCCGCAGGCTGCTTGTAGGCCAACCACAAGTCGCCGGCATGGTCTGGCGAGGAGGACACCATGAACGACACCAGCAACGCACGCCGCAAGGTCGCCATCATCTGCTCGCACGGCGGCCTGGACGAAGCCTACCCGGCGCTCATCCTGGCCAACGCCGCGCGGCAAAGCGACATCGACGCCTTTGTGTTCTTCACCTTCTGGGGCCTGGACGTCATCACCGAGGGCAAGGTCGACCACCTGCACGTCAACCTCGCCGGCAATCCGACGAGCCCGATGCCGACCATCGTCGCCGGGTTGCCGGGCATGGAGAGCCTGGCGGCCTCGATGATGAAGAAGCAGATGGAGGACTTGGAACTGCCTAGCGCCCGCGAAATGCTGCAGATCATCGACGAGGCGGGGGCGGAACTGTATGCGTGCGAACTGGCGATGAAGATGTTCAAGCGCACCAAGGCGGAGCTGCTGCCGCAGGTCAAGGATGTGATTACGGCTGGCGATTTTTACGACCTGGCGGATGGGGCGCAAATCATCTTTACCTGAGGCGACCGCGGCCGCACTGGCCCCGCGGATGCCCTGCGCCGGCCGTCGTGCTACCCTCGCCGCCACGCGCACCCCACTTGCGCGCCCTGCGAGGCCGCCATGGCCGACGACAAAGACCCCGGGGGCGGCGACGACCCCACCGACAAGCTCCGTCAGCAACTCGAAGAACGCCTCAAGCAAACCAAGGGCTTCCGCGTCTCGCGCTGGATTCTGCCCGCCGTCGCGCTCCTGGTCGTGTTCTTTGGCCTGGGCTCCGGCGGCGCTGGCCTCGTCGAAATCGAACCCGGCGAAGTCGCGGTCATCTACAACACCACCGGCCTGTCGCTTTTCGGCGCTGAGCGGCGGGTCATCCGCGAGCAGGGCACGGTCAGCTACTTTCCGTGGTTCCAGCGTGTCGAAACCTTGGACATCCGGCCGCAGATCCTGACCATGGAGGGCGATCGCGAGCCCAGTGAAAGCAAATCCGACGAACCCCGCGCGCCCAACAAGGTGCGGCGCCTGACGGTGCGCGCCAACGACGGCAGCAACTTCTGGTTCGGCAAGCTCGAAATCCACTACCAGCTCGACGCCTCCAAGGCCGACGTCATCATTGAGACCCACGGCAGCGGCGACGCCTACAAGTCGCGGTCGGTGCTCACCCATTCGCGCGAGGTGCTCCGCGATGAGTTCGGCCGCTACTCGTTCCTGCAAGCAGCCGACCCTTCGACGTACAGCAAGGCCACGTCGCTGTCCAAGGTCACGCTGAACACCCGGCTCAAGCCCACGGGCATCGAAATCAGCCAGATTCTGACGCCCAAGCCCAGCTTTGACCAAAAGGTCGAGACGGCGATCAAGGATCGCCAGACCGCTGAGCAGGCCGTGTTGGTCAACGCCAAGCAGCGCGAGCGACTGGGCAAAGAAAAAGACCGCAAGATCCAAGAGATTCGCGAGACCAAGAATGCGGAATTCCAGACGCTGCTGGCGGACCTGGCAGCCCAGCAGCAGCAGGCCCAAAACAAGCTGGTCAGTGTGCAGCGCGAGGCCGACAAGTACAGCATTGGTCGGGTCGCTGAGGCCAAAGCTGTCCACGCCGAAAAGACCACCCGCGCCGCCGCCGCTGCCGATGCCGCGCGCGAACGGGCCCAGGGCCTCGCCGCCAAGATCAACTCGGTTGGTGCCGCTGGCCCCGACGTGCTCAACCTGGAGATTGCCCGCAACGTGTTTCCGCAGCTGGAAAAGATCTCGGCAGTGCCTTTTGCCCGCCCGGTTTCGACCGCGCTCGATGTCCGGCAAGTGCCGGCCGTTCGGGGAGAGTGAGCCATGCTTGGCAAAATCCTGAATCTGCAGACCGTCAGCCTCGCCATCATCGCAGCTTGGCTGGTGCCCGCGCTGTTGACGACCTACATCCACCCCGACGAAATCGGCGTGCGGCGCTCGCTGACCAGCGGCATTGACAGCGAGGACTTTGGCCAGGGTCGCCACTTTGACCTGGCGCTGTTGCACAGTTGGTACCGGCTGCCGCATACGATTCAGTACGTTGAATTCACAGGCACCCAGACGCTGGACCTGCGCACCCGCGAAAACAACGTGGTGCATGTCGATGTCGCCGTCATCTACCGCATCGTGCCCGGCGAGGCCCACAAGGTCGTGCGCGAGGGCTTTGCCGACTCTTACCACGCCAAAGTGCAGTCCGTCTGCGAGGGCTTTTTGCGGGAACACCTGGCGCAGTTGTCGAACCAAACGGTCCAGGTCAGCGAAGAGCGTGAAAAGGTGGCCAAAAGCGCCATCAAGCCACTCAACCAGCAGTTGCGGCAGTACCACATGCAGGTGGTGGACTCAGGCGTGGTCATCCGCGCGTTGCAGTTCGATCCGCCCTACGAAGCGCAGTTGCAGGCCAAGCAGCAATTCGCGGTCCAGGCAGAGCTCGACATGGCCGTGCAGAACGAGTCCAAGGCCAAGCAAGAGACCGACACGGTTCAAAAGGGCATCGACAAGGATGTGGCGCTTGAGCGCGAGCAGTGGAACAACAAGATCGAAGAAAAGCGCAAAGAAATCGAAGTGGCCATCGCTACGGTCAAGGCGCAAGCGTTGGAGTACGACAAGAAAGTGCGCTCTGAGGCCGACGCCGAGTACGAGAAACTGGTCGCGCAGGGCGAGCGCGCCGAGGCCGAAGCGGAAGCACTGGGCAAGAAACTCGAAGCGGATGCGCTGGCTTCCAAGGCCGGCAAGACGTTCAGCGCCATCGAGGCCGTCCGCGCGTTCAAACTCGGCAACATAGAACTCAACTCCAGCGACCCGCACTTCTTGAACGCTTTTGGCTCGATGTCGGCCTGGCGGCGCTTCTTCCTGGCGGACTGACGCGTGTTGCTCGAGCGACTGCTCCTCTATGGGCTGCGCGCGGCCATCGTGGTCGGGGCGCTGTGGCTGCTGAAGCGCGCGGTGCGCAACCTGCCGCCGTGGCCGTGGCTGTGGTGGGGGCTGAAAGACGCGCGGTTTCGTGCGGCATTGACGACCCGCGGCCAGATCGCTCGACTTGCCCATGACAAAGCCGGTACGCCCGACGCGGTGGGCTTGCTGTGCGACGTCGATAGCCTGATGGATTCGATGGTCGAGATGTTGCAGGTGCGCACCGATCTCGGTCCGCGCGATGGCATGACCACGGCCGGCGATACCAGCGCGCGGCTCCAAACGGCGTTGCGCAAAGTGGACGCGCACTTGGATTCGGCGCAGCGCCGCCTCGACGACATCCGGGCGACGCTGCTGGAATTTGCCGCTGATCGCATCGAAGATGCCCTGGCTGACGCCCGCGTGCGCTTTCACGAGCGTGCGGAGCATCTGGGCTACACGGTCGATGCCCACAAAGAGTTGCAAGAAGAGCTGAAGAACCTGCGCAGCTCGAGTTGAGCGCTACTTCAAAATCCGCGCCAGGTTGTGGTAGCTGTCGGTAAACGTTGCCAGTTCGGGCCGCGCTGGCAGCGGCTGGGCCACATCGCGCAACCCTGGATGGTCGAATAGCGCCTTGTTGCGGGTCATGATGACCTGCTGGGTGATCTCTTGCCACCAGGTGTGGTCTTTGCCGCGCACCGGCGTGTGGTAGACCGAGCGCGCGGTCAGGCCCGACTCGGTGGCGTGGCGCTGCAGCAGCGGCAAGAGATCGATGTAACGGTTGGTCGCCTGAAACACCAGCACGCCGTCTGGCGCAAGATGCCGCAGATACAGCGCAAACGCCTCGCGGGTGACCAGGTGCATCGGAATCGAGTCGCCCGAAAACGCGTCGATGCCGAGCAGGTCGTAGCCGTTGGGCGGCTCGCGCTCCAGAGAAAGCCGGCCGTCGCCGAGGACCAGCCGCTGCGTAGCTGGGGTCTGCGTGCGGAAGGTGAACTCTGCCGTCTCGACTTCAACCACTGCTGGGCTGATCTCGTAAAAGGTCAGCGCGTCGCCTTTGCGGGTGTATCCGGCCGCCACGCCAGCGCCCAGGCCAATGATGCCGACCTTGCGCGGTTGCGGCCGCAGGGCATCGAGCGCCGCAAACGTGCGACCGTAGCCTGATCCGGGGCCGAAGTAGTCGCTGGGCTCGCGGTGGTGTGCCGGGTCCAGCTGCTGACCGCCGTGCTTGATGCTGCCGTGGATCATCACCCGGTAGTTGCCGCCATAGGCCTGGCGGTCGCGCGTGCGCACCACGCCGAAGAAGTCGCGGCGCATCATCCGCACGCCGTCGGTATAGTCGCCGGCCGCCGACCAGCCGAGCGCTAGTGTGCCGCACGCAGCAACCGCAGCCGCGATGCGCCACCAGCCCGGTGCCGTCCAAGCAACCAGCGCAACCAACACGACCAGCGCGATGTGCAGCTCAAAGTAGCCGGACAGCACGGCTGGTGCGACCAGCGCCACCAGCACCGAACCCACCGCCCCGCCCAGCGACAGCATCAGGTAGAAGCGCGTCAGGTGCGCCGGTTCGGGCTTACTGCGCGCCAACTCGCCGTGGCAGAAAAGACAGGCGACAAACAGACCGCCTAGATACAAGGGTAGGGCAATCCGCAGGTTGAGCGACTCGGCCTGCCATGCCATGGCGAGCGACAGACCCACCGTGGCCACCGCCAGCGGCGCACGCGGCGCCCATTGCGGCCGGTCGAAGCAGACCACGAACGTCAGCAAGTACAGCGACAGCGGCGCCACCCACAAGAACGGCACGCTGGCTACGTTCTGCGTCACGTGGTTCGACACCGCCAGCAGCATCACCGAGCCCATGGCGGACGCGGCCACCCAGCGCAACTGCTGGCCGGCATTGGGCGGTGCACCCGTTGCCGGAGTTGGCTCCGCTTCGGCAGACGCGACGACATAAGCGCCGCGCAGCACCGGCCACGCCAGCCACCCGCACACGCCGACGAACGCCGCGTACACAGCCGACCACGCCGAGGCCAGCGTCTCCAGGCCGAACCACGGCTCAAACGCCAGCGGAAACGCCAGCAGCGCAGCCAATGACGCCAGGTTCGACAGCGCGTACAGGCGGTACGGCACCGCGGCCTGGTGGCGCTGCCAGTACCACGATTGCAAGAGCGGTGTCGTCGTCGACAGCAAGAAGTACGGCAGACCGACGGCGCGCGCAAGCACCAGCAAGATGTGCAGCACCGGTTCGCCGTCGCCCGGCGGCTTGGCGGTCTCTGGCGCAAGCACCGGCAGCGTCGCCAGCGACAGCGCCAGCAGGCTCATGTGCAAGCGCGTCTGCGCTTTGGGGCCAAACCGCCGCAGCACATCGGCGTAGCCGTAGCCGCCGAGCAGCGCCACCTGAAAGAACACGAGGCACGTGCCCCACACTGCTGCAGAGCCCCCGAACCAAGGCAGGATCTGCTTGGCGATGAGCGGCTGCACCAGGAACAGCAGCGACGAAGACAGCGTGATCGCCAGCGCGAAAGGGGCGACTTGGCGCAGCGGCTGGCGGGCGTTGTCGGCTGGCGAGGGCGGCGAGTCGGGCATGGGTTCGTTCCGGCGGTGGTGGCGGGGCGCCGGTTTACGCTGGGTTCGGAGGGTTGGCAAGTTGCCAGACTACTGAACCTCACTTGGATGGCACGATGATAGCGCAGCGCAGAGGCAGATTTGGGGCTGCCATCGCCTCCACTGCCAGGAACTGCCGCGGGTGCGGTTCCTAAAATGGGGGCAACCGGCGCGATGGTGCTCAGACACACCTCGCAAAAACGGCCGGCGGCTGAAGCCGCGGCCTAGGCGTGCAAAGCCTTGCCAGCGCAAGGCTAAGTAATCAAAAACAAAATCGCAGCCCGGCGTAGGCCGGGCTTGGCATCGTGCGCCTGCGGCTTCAGCCGCCGGGTTCAAGACGAACGTCATGTAGTTACGCGAGTTGTGCGCTCCGGGCGGTGGACCCCAATCCGTGAACCACACCCAACTGGCGCGCTGCAGCTTGACGCCAGCATGGAGACCAGGCACTTCTCTGAAATGTGTGTCGCAACAGGAGTGCCGATGCCCGCCCCCCTCGCCCCTGGCCTCTACGAGCAACTCATCGACGGTCAACTGCGCCGGGCGTTGCTCGACCTGCATGGTGCCCGCGACCACACGACCGCGGTCGATCCGGCGGAGGCTCCACGAATACTGGCACGCCACGTCGCGCGCTGGCTTGAGCGCGCACTCAGGGACACCGAGCCGGACGCACGGCTCGCCCTGTGCCACCGCGTGTTCGATGTGCTGCGGCCGACCCTAGACCTTGGGGACGAGGCGCGGCTGGAACTGCGGCAGCTGCTGGCCGTGGTGCCCGGCGATCCGTTGGTCGAGGTCGCGCCGCCCGTTCGCCCCGGCGTGCCGCTGTCAGACACCGGTCTGCTCGTCAACGCACGCGGCGAACACCGTATCGGCGACGAGATCGGACGCGAATTGGCATCGGCCGACCGCGTGGACCTGCTGTGCTCGTTCTTGGTCTGGTCGGGCTTTGTGCGGCTGCGGGACGGGCTGCAGGACCTGTTGCAGCGACGCGGCAAGCGCCTGAGGGTGCTGACGACAACCTACTGTGGGGCTACGGAGCGGCGCGTGTTGGACGAACTTGTCGCCCTGGGCGCGGAGGTCCGGGTCTCCTACGACGTCCGCCGCACACGCCTGCACGCCAAGGCTTGGCTGTTTCAGCGCGATTCGGGCTTTCACACTGGCTACGTAGGCTCATCGAACCTGTCGGCGCCGGCATTGACCGATGGCCTTGAGTGGAACGTTCGGTTATCGGCGATCGAGACCAGTCACGTGCTCGACAAATTCCGTGCCACGTTCGAGGCCTATTGGCAGGACGGCGAGTTCGAGCCCTACGACCCTTGCCGTGACGCCGACCGCTTCGACCAGGCCGTGCACGGCGAGCGAAGAGGCGATGGCGCTGCAACCTTAATCAGCGCCCTCGAAGTGCGGCCTTACGATTACCAGCGCGAAATCCTCGAGCGCCTCGACGCCGAGCGCCGGGTCCATGACAGGTGGCGCAACCTCGTCGTCGCCGCGACCGGCACGGGCAAAACGGTGCTCGCGGCGCTCGACTTTCAGCGCGAGGTGACGCTCGCTGGCCGGCCACTGCGCCTGCTGTTCGTAGCCCACCGCAAGGAAATCCTCGCGCAGAGCTTGGCGACCTTCCGTCAGGTCGTGCGCGACGGACAGTTCGGCGGCCTGTACGTCGGTGGTGAGCGCCCGCAGGCCGGGCAGAGCGTGTTTGCATCGGTGCAGAGCCTTGCGCACCTCGACCTCGCAGCGGTGCCGTCCGACCATTGGGACTTTGTCATCGTCGACGAGTTTCACCATGCGGCTGCGGAGACGTACACCCGCTTGCTCAACCACCTGCAGCCACGCATCTTGCTGGGCTTGACCGCGACGCCTGAGCGTGCCGACGGCAAGGACATCCTGCGGTGGTTTGGTGGGCGCACAGCGGCCGAACTGCGGTTGTGGGACGCCATTGACCGCAGTCTGTTGAGCCCTTTTCAGTACTTTGGCCTCGCCGACGGCGTGGACATTTCGGCTTACTGGCGCAACGGCAAGCTGGATCTAGACGCGCTGGACGGCGTGTTCTCGGCGCACCATCTCCGGGTCAGGACCGTGCTGCGCGAACTGCAGCGCCACGTCGTCCGTCCCCGGACAATGCGTGCGCTTGGCTTTTGCGTTGGCAAGGCGCATGCGCGCTTCATGGCGGCCGAGTTCACCAAAGCGGGGCTGGCCGCGCTGGCGCTCACTGCCGAAACGCCGGCCGTCGAACGCGCTAGGGCCACCCAATTGCTCGCCAGCGGTGACGTCTGTGCGCTGTTCACGGTCGACCTTTTCAACGAAGGGATTGACCTGCCGAGCATCGACACCGTCTTGATGCTGCGGCCGACCGAGAGTTCGACGGTTTTCCTACAACAGCTGGGCCGCGGCTTACGACTGGCGCCCGGTAAAAGCTGCCTGACGGTACTGGATTTCGTCGGCACGGCCCACCGCGAATTCCGGTTCGACGTACGTTACCGGGCGTTGGTTGGCGGAACGCGCGCGGACCTTGTGCGGCACATCGAAACGGGCTTTCCCGTGTTGCCGGCTGGTTGCGCGATCCAGCTCGCGCCCGATGCGGCCAAGCTTGTGCTGGCCAACCTCAGGCAGGCGCTGTCGCACCGCACCGACCGCCTCCTGGCGGAACTGCGTGCGCTGGGTCCAAGTGCAACGCTGCAAGCCCTGCTCGACCACACGGGCCTGGACCTCGAAGATGTTTACCGGCATGGCCGCAGCTACACCTCGCTCAGACGCATGGCTGGCCTGCCGTGTCTGCCGCCTGGTCCAGACGACGACGGGCTTGCAAAAGCGATGGGTCGGCTGGCGCACAACGACGACCCGCGCCTGCTGATGGCCGTGCTCAAGCACGTTCACGGCGCCACCCCGCCCAATTTGGGGCAGTTCGATGCGGCATGCTTTGCGACAGCGCTCGTCACGCTGCTGGGCGAACAGGTCGTGCTGGACCTGCCGGCGGCACTGGCGCGCCTGTGGCAGCACCCTGCGATCCGCGATGAGCTGCGGCAACTGTTCGCGTTGCTGTTGGACCGGGTCGTTCACCGGCCACTGCCCCTGGAGCGGCTCTCCGCCGTGCCCTTGCAGGTCCACTGTCGCTACCGCCGCGAGCAGGTGATGGCGGCCCTGCGAGTTATCAAGAACGGCCGACTCTACGCGCCGCGCGAGGGCGTGCTGTACCTGCGGGAAATCAGGGCAGACCTCTTTTTTGTGACCCTGCACAAATCCGAGAAGGACTATTCGCCCACGACTATGTATAAAGACTGCGCATTGGCGGCGGATCTTTTCCAGTGGGAATCGCAGTCAACGACCAGCCTGCGCTCCAATACGGGCCAGCGTCACGTGCGGCACCGCGAGTTGGGTGTGACGCCGCTGCTATTCGTGCGTGAACGCGACAAGGGCGAGGGCGGCGAAACCGTGCCGTTCCTTTTGTTGGGGTCGTGCGAACTCGAGGCGCATGAGGGTGAAAGGCCCATTCGGATTGACTGGCGGCTGCACAAACCAATGCCGGCGGACTTTTTTCGGCAGGCTCGGTTGGCGGCGTAGCTGTGCGGTGGGTTGTGGGGTGCGAGACCACAATCACGGCCCAAAGGTCAACCAGTCGATGGCCTTCTCCCTGGGCGGATATCAGATGCAGTCAAGCCGTCATGTTGGCCGAATTTGACGCTCGCGCCGTGACCTCAAGTGCAGGCAGTCGAGTGGACTGTGCTTGTGCACGGAGCCGCGCAGCTACGGTGACCTTGAGACCCGATTTCGGGGCCACCGCGCCTGCGTGCAGTGAACATGGGCCGGGCTAATCCTTAGCCCACTCCTTAGCCCGGCGCTTGCCATTGTTGCGTAACCCTTGGAGCCAACACCGGGACTTGAACCCGGGACCTGCTGATTACGAAACAGTGTGATTCGTGTTTCAGGGTGGTTCAGGACGTACCGCGAATCAACGATTTTATCATTGACAGTCAATGCGTTGCCTGCTATCGTGCTTCGTGCCGGCCCGTGATGTTTCGGGCCGTGCCGACCTCAGAACGCTACCTGAACGCTACCTTTTACCGCTGACCCAAGGAGCACCCCATGCGTTTCACCGACCGCAACATCCTCAACCTCAAGTCCCGCGACGCCGAATTTACGGAGTTTGAGGATGGCTCACACGGCCTCGGCAATCTCGGCCTGCGGGTCTGGCCATCGGGGCGCAAGACGTTTGTCTACATGTACCGCCACCGCGGCAAGGCACGCCGCTTGACCCTGGGAACCTACCCGCAAATGTCGTTGGCCGACGCACATGTCAAGGCGGCCGAGTTCACCGCCGACAAAGAACGCGGGCTTGATCCGGCGGCCGCCGTTGTCGAGGACCGCAAGGCGCAGCGTCAGGCAACCACCGTTGCAGACTGGGCGACGGCGTTCCTGGACAACCACATGCGCGCCAAGCAGCGCCGCGAGCGCACGATCCAAGAGTATCAACGCATCATCAACGCTGAGGTCCTGCCCAAAATCGGCTCGGTTGCCCTTGCCGCTGTCACCAAGCGCGACATTCTCGCCATCGAGGACGGCATCGTGCGGCGCGGTACGCGCGTTCTGGCCAACCGTTGCCACTCGGTCCTGCATCGCATGTTCGCTTGGGCGGTCGAGCGCGGCGAACTGGAACACAGCCCGTGCGACGGCGTGAAAAAGCCGGCGTCGGAGAGTTCGCGCGACCGCGTCCTGACGACTGCGGAGCTCGCGCGCTTTGTTCAGCGCCTGGACTCCGCGCCCATTAGCACGGAAGTCCGCTTGGCTATTCGGCTGGTCTTGCTCACCGGCGTTCGTTCGGCTGAAGCGGCCGGCGCGACTTGGGCAGAGTTTGACCTTGAACGCCAAATGTGGACCATCCCCAAGAATTGGATGAAGAACAAGACCGCGCAGACTGTGCCGCTGTCGCCGCAGGCAATGGCTGTTTTGACGCAGGCCCGGGCGGCCAACCCCATAAGTTCGTGGGTGTTTCCATCGCCTCGCGCCGACTCGGCGATTGCGCCCACTGCGCTGAACCGGGCGATTGCCCGCAATCTTCAGTACTTCGAGATCGGCGACCTGCATACACATGACCTGCGGCGGACGCTGGCCACCGGTGTGCCACCGCTGGGATTTTCGCCCGACTTGGTCAAGCGCATCTTGGGCCATGTGGACGGTTCCGTCACCGCGCGCTATGACCGCTACGAGTACGACAAGGAGAAGCGGGCGGCGTTGGAGGCGTGGGCGGCGCAGGTTGATGCCGCGGCGACGTTGGGGCCAGCAATCTCCGACATCGGAGCAAGGTCACGTCATTGAATGTATTTCGGAACACCAGATTGCTGGGTGGCCCAAGCTCCGGGTATCTCCTTTTCGGAGCTTCAATCGGTCGAAGAATCTCCGGAAAGGAGATAGTGGGAGATCCGGCCGGCATGAACTAACGTAATTTTGCCACGTTGTGCGAGTTCCGTCAGGAGATACTCTGCTTGCTTGACCGACAGCTGGCACAGCTCTGCCGCTTGCGCACGTCGAATCTGCCCGTGCAGCTTGATGTAACGCAACACCATCTGTTCATGCTGCAACGGTTCGAAGCCGTGGGTCCGCAGGTGTGCTGCCTCATCGCCCAATGCGCGGTACGCCGCGGCCGACAAGTGCCAGATCCGATGGCGGCCGCCGCGAGCCTCGCAAATGCCGCGCTCGACCAACCGCGCCAGCACGCCACGCGCGTCCGTGTCGCCGCACTGCAACAACTTCGCGGCATCGGCAGCCGAGATGGACCGCCGCAGGTGCAGTTCATTGATCAGCAACAGCTCCGCCAGCGACAGCTGCCGGCTTTGCCGCGCCTCTTCCACCGCGAAGCGCACAAAATCCAAGTTGGCCTCTCCGCCGTGTAGCACGACGGTCACACTCGCTGGGCCGGAAAGGGCGTAGCTCGGCGCTGGTCGGCCATTGCGCAGTTGGCTGTCGAATATGCTGTCGATGCCGCGGCCAGTGCGCTCAACAAGGCCCGCCCGCTTGAATGCGTCGGCAAGAAACGGATTGCGAGGTCGCGGCGGTGTCACCAGCAGGTTGTCGAGGCGCACACCTTCGGGGAAGCCGCCAGGGCTGTCCACGCGCAACTGGTCGGCACGCCATTGCACATGCACGGCACCAAGGGTCGCATAGTCGCGATGGACCAGCGCATTCGCGATCGCCTCGCGGAACGCCGGTTCTGGATAGTCAGGGACGTCGACGCGGTGCATGCCGACCATCAACTCGACGTGGCGAACCCGCTGGGCAAACCGCGCTGCCAGGTCGTCAAACGCGCGCAGCAGCGGCCAGCGGAAAAAGTCGTTGACCCGCACCGCGGTGCCATCGAGTTCCTGAAAGGCGACCTCATGCGCCGGCACCATACTTCGCAACGCGGCTTCGTGGCCAAACAGCAAAAGGCCCAGCAGTCGGATGTGCCGGACCTCGCCATTGGCCTCGACCGCGCCGAGGCTCTTGGCGATTTCGCGGTTCGACAGTTCAAGCAGTGCGTCGTCGCCACGGCCTTTGCTTTCGCGGATGAGTCGGCGCAGGCGGTCGAATTCCAGCGGGTCGAGGTCGTCCCAGGTCGCGCCGGAAACGATGCCAAGCGTCGGGTCGGGCACGCCAAAGGCCGCACCGATTGAGCCCATTTCCCAGGCAAAGTACGGCAGGCACGCCGGTTTGCCGCGGGCGTCGAGCGTGCGCCTAGCGTAGCGGCCGTCGGAGTTGGCGATCGGCGCGCGGGAATTCGGCACTTCGATGGCGACAACGGGCCCGGTCGGCGTGGTGACGACTTGCACGCGGACGGACAACGCCGGCCGGGTCTTGCCGCTGATCAAGGCTTCGACGCGGCGCGGGTCGAGGCCGCCGTGTTCATGGCGCGGTTGGGCGCCGGTGATGGTGCCGTCGTCTTCGACGCCGAGCAGCAGCCAGCCGCCGTCGGCGTTGGCGAGGCAGACCACCGCCAGGACGATCTCGGCATCGGGGAGCGCGCCGCGCGATTCGCCCTTGAATTCAAGATCCATGGATTCGCTGGTGGCGGCCATGCGGGCGATGTCGGCGGGGGTCAGCATGACGATGGGCCTTGCGCGAGGTGGATAGCCCCCGGCTGGTCGCGAGCGCTCCTCGCTTCGGTTCGCGATAACTTCATCTGCTCCTGCCCAGCGCCGCGCCTTTCGCCATCGACGAACACCCGTTCGCTTTGCACAGGATGCCGCGATTCGAGGTTGGCGCCAATACCGCGGGGCGGCAACTTACCGCGGGGCGGCAACCGCTCGTTGGGCTTGTCGGTCATCGGACGGGCCGACGGCGAACAGGGTGTCCGCCTGGCCGAGCCGAATAGCCGCGACCCAATGCTTGCCCGGAGCGCTCTCGCGGTTTGCGGGGCCGGAATCCGCCACCGGCTACGCCATGACGCGCCGGTAGGGGCCCTCATGCTCGCGGTGCCGCCGAAAAGGAGCCGCGGCTAGTAGCGCTCAGGGTCGGAATCGTCAAAGTAAGGGTAGGCCGGCTCGGGTGCGCGGTATCGAGGCGGCACGAAGCCACCGGTTTGGGCGCTGGTAGCAGGGTTTGCTTGGCGCCCGTGAGGCCCAGTGACAGTGCGGCCCACCGTTGTGCGCGGTTGGCGGAGGCTAAATTGAGTGGAGCAGCCCTCGCAGCAGACCTGGGCGCTGGTTGGCAATGCCCAGACGGTCGCGTTGCAGTCGGGGCAGGCTAGCTTGCGCACGCGGCGGGCGAGTTCTGTGAGGCATTGGAACTCCGTTGGCGTGAGGTTGAGCCAGCGCAGCAAGTCGCGCAGGCGGTCAACTTCGGCCTCGGTGAGGGTCGCGGCCGGCGCCCTGCCGATGGCCGTCTTCTGGTCGGCGATGCGGCAGTAGCCGGCGACCGTGTGGCGACTGAGTTCGAGTTCGTCCGCGATCTCGATGATGCGCGCTCCGGAATTGCGCCGCTGCAGGATTTTCTGCTGAATAGCAGGTGGTAGTTTCGCTGTCATTGTTTCTCCGAACGATACAGTCCGGCGGACTGGTACGTGATCGTACACAATACGGGTTCGCGATCGGCCGTCAAGGGGGCCGAGAGGGGCCGTGGTGGGTTGTGTGCGAGATTGGTGCGTTGCGGTGGCACGCTGGCTGTCTCTAGGAGCACCGCGTCCACCACTAAGTAATGATAATTACTCGCTGTCTGCCGGTCGGCACCGCCGGAAGGGGACCGGCGCATCCGAGCCCGAATTCGCCCAACTCCTGCTACTACCGCAAAAACGTGCCGCCGAAGGCCAGTCGTGGCTACGGTTTGACGCACTCGCCGGCGCGGGCGACGCACTTGCCCATGACCTGACACATGAGCGACAACTTGCAGGCCGCGTCATTCGGTGCAACGCACCGCGTCCCGTCCGATGCGCACCGACCGTACTTTTGGCAGAAGTCAGACTCGAAGCAGGATTCGTCCGACAGCTTCTTGCTTGGCTGGGCTGCGCCAGGCACGGCCTTGGCGGGCGCAGCGGCTTTCTTCGCCGCCGGGACTGGTCGCGGCACCTCTTCTGCTGTCGAATCTTCGCTACCGCGATCCGTCGCCGGCCGTTCGGTTTCTACGGGCGCTGCCTTGGCGGGTCTTGCCGGCGCTGGCACCGGGCGGCGCGCTGGCGAAGATGGGTAGTCGTCGACGCGGCAGCCATAGGTGACCGTGCGCGTTTGCAGAAGGCTGGCGACAACGCCACCCATGGAAAATGCTTGTGCATAACACGCGGCGTCAGATTCGCAGTTCGAGCCGATGGCAAGGCCGGCGGCAGTCGTGATGCCAAGCGTGATCAAGTGGTCGGAAAAAGACTGCTTGCTTTCTGCCCAGGCAAGGCCGGATGACCCGCATTCGCCGCCCGCGGGGCTACCTAACCGCGCCGCGCCGTAGAACAGGAACCATTGCTTGTCGCTGTACTCAGGCCCGCTGTGCGCCGACGTAGCAATCGCGGTTGAGTAGCAGGCGGGTAGCGCCGTCACGAGGAGTAGAATTGCGGCCCACTTGATCATCCCCAACCTACTTGACGGCAATCGTGAAGGTCGCCTTGACCACGCCGCTATCCATGGCGCCCGTAGTCGTTCCGGCCTTGACAAGTTTGGTCCAATCCGGCCATTCCGCGCTGTCCGCGAGATCGTCCGATAAGACGTCAATGTCGTACGCCTTTAGCCCAAACTTTTCAGTGACGTAGAGCTTGAGTTCAATCGGTGTGTCCCACGATGCCGTCAGCGAGTCGTTCACCGTTGTCGTGCAACCGACGGACTTGCCGTCGACCGTGACACAGACTTTGGGGTCTGGCAGGCCACCCAGAGCGTCCCAGGCACTGGCGCCGTCGTACTGTGGAAAAGTCACCGCGCTAATCGTCACGAGGTAGCTCTTGCCGGATGCAGTTGTGCACAGCTTCGGAACGCCTGCGCAAACTTCCGTCGGGCCGCAGCTTGCGTGTGACGTGCACGTCGGCAAGCACTTTCCGGCGCTGCATACCTCGGTCGCCTTACATGCGGTCTGGGACATCTTTCCAGTTTCAGTATTGCAAAGCGCCGCAACGCCACCGGCACAGCCGTTGTTGGCAGTTGTGCACGACTTGCAAAGGCATGCGGCGCTGTCGCCCGGATTGGAGCCGCACTCCTCAAAGCCGATGTAGCCGGAGGCAATGCAGCTGCTGTCCGAGCAGGTTTTTTGGAGCATCAGGCCGTCCTTGCCGCAGTAGTTCAACTGCGCCCCGATGCAAAAGTCGTCAGCCACTGTACACGGTGACTTGCACTTGCCCACGTCGCAGATCAGACCGCTTCCGCAGCCGCAAGTGCCACCGCACGCATCGCTGGCGCCGCAGTCCTTGCCCTCGCACAACGGCGCGCAGATCGTCTTCACGCATTCGCCAGCCTTGCACGCGAAGCCGCTACCACACGACTTCGCGCTACCCCATGCAAGGCAGCCCGGATTGGACAAGTCGTCGCCGCAGGTGACGACCTGCTCATTGGAATTGCATTTCTTTGCGCCAGTCGACGGGCAAGCGTCGAGACCGCCAGTCGGGCAGGTCATGCCGGCGTCATTGCCAGCCGGGGTGGCGCTGTCGGCCACAGCGCCGCTATCGCTTCCGGCACCCGTCGTTGAACTGCTGTCTGCTGCCGGTTGTGGCAGTAAGCCGCTACCACCGCTGCCGCCACTGCCTGCACTTGGGCAGCCTGAAAACAGCGCCACACAAGTCGCCGCAAGTCCAATCCGACCCAAAGTTGACCATTCCATCGCATCCTCCTTTACGAAGTTCAACACGATTATACATGGAAGATCAACTTCGTTCAATCGTGCTGGCGTTCCGCGGACACTGACGGCGGCTACCGCCGCTGCGCGGTCGACCGGCGATGCCACCAAAAACGCAAAACAATCAGGACTGCAGGGACTTGGCCAGCGCCATCGGCGGCAACCTGCGCAGCCTGCGGCTCGGAGTCAGT
>SXGU01110698.1_pt1 | contig 37413 bp, 38 predicted proteins | sample 3174531 | NCBI WGS metagenome assembly SXGU01 (sample SAMN11356863, study PRJNA531348) | freshwater metagenome | isolation source: freshwater sample F1-140 | place: China: Fuxian Lake, Yuxi | collected 2017-12-25 | reverse complement strand
ATCCAGCGATTGCGATGACAAAGAACGCAAGGAGGCGGGTTTGTGAAGCAAGGGTCAGCATGGCTGATAGTACAGGAGCCAGCTACATACTGCCGCCGCAGATTCCTTCAACTTCGTCAGATTACGCAAAAGTAAGATGCAAACAAAAAGCACTGGCCCCAGAAAAGGACCAGTGCTTCTAGTATTGTCTATTAGATCGAATTCAACGACGGCGACGGGGTTGTTTTTAGTGCGGCGCATCAAGACTTGTATCACGCGGCGAATTTCATCGTCACGCCCTATCACCGGGTCAAGCTTGCCCAATGCAGCACGCTCGGTCATATCCACCGTGTATTTTTTTAGTGATTCACGGTTGGATTCGGCATCCGAGGCATGCACTTGCTCGCCGCCTCGCACCGCACTGATGGCCGATTCCAAGGGCGCTTTAGCTAGACCGTGCGCTTTGAGCAATTTGCCGGCCGCACCTTTATCCTCCAGCAAAGCCAGCAAAAACATTTCACTGGCGATAAAACCGTCACCGCGTTTAACAGCCAACTTATCGGTGACATTAAGTAGGTTGTTTAGCTCGCGTGAAATCGCCACTTCCCCAGCGCTGTCGGTGCTTTTAGGCAGGTTGGCGATTGCACTGACCAAGCCGGCTTTTAGCGGCGCCAAATGCACCCCAGCATGGGCTAGCAAGGCGCTGCTGCCGCCGTCTTCTTGTTTAATTAAAGCATCCAATAAATGCAAAGCCTCTATGGTCGGGCTGTCATTGGCCACGGCCAAGCTTTGTGCATCATTGAGTGCTTGCTGAAACTTGGTGGTTAATTTATCAAAGCGCATGCTTGACTCCAGTAATGTTGATATAGCTTTACTGTGGGGGCGATAGCCTAATTTTCAATATATAATGACAGCGCTCTAATGCAGCGCGCATTGGGCGCAAACCGCCAGGCATGGCAACCGCAAACAGGCCTAAGCATTTCATGGAAACACATTTGTTAAGCGACACGCACAGCGACGAACCACAAGCCAACCCGGCCTGGAGCATACTGGACACCCCAGAGCAATGGATGCGCTTTAGCCAAACCGTGGGCGACGAAGCGCAACCCTTAGTTGAATCGAGCTTGTTACTAGATGGCTTACGTTGCGCCGCCTGCTCAGGCACAGTAGAACGGGGCTTAAGCGGCTTGCCGGGTATCGTCAGCGCACGCGTGAGCCTATCCAAAAAGCGTGCTGTGGTGGTCTGGTCTGCGGAATTAACCCGACCTTCCACCATCTTGGCCGCCATCCAAAAAATGGGTTACAGCGCCAACCCCGCCTCACACAATGAAAGCCAACTCAACGCTACCCAAAAAAATCGCGCGGCATTTTGGCGCTGGTTAGTGGCGGGCTTTTGCATGATGCAAGTCATGATGTACGCCAGCCCTAGCTACTTCACCAAAACCGGTGAAATAGAAACCGACATCCAGCTATTGCTTAACTGGGCGGCCTGGCTATTAAGCTTGCCGGTCATGCTGTTTTCCAGTCGTTCGTTTTTCAGTAACGCCTGGCACGATTTAAAAGCCAAACAGATCAGCATGGATTTACCGGTCGCATTGGGCATAGCCATCACTTTTGTGGTCAGCTCAGCGGCCACTTTCGACCCCAGTGGCTGGTGGGGCGACGTGGTTTACTTCGATTCCTTGACCATGTTTGTGTTCTTTTTGCTCTCCGCGCGTTTAATTGAAGTCAAGCTGCACAGCAAAACGCTGGGGGCGATGGAAGCCTTGGTTAGCCGCATTCCAGAAAATACCGAACGGCAAAATGCCGACGGCAGTTACACGCGCGTGATTAATAGCCAATTAAGCGTGGGCGACATCGTGCGGGTCAATACCGGCGAAGCCTTTCCCGCCGACGGCTTGTTTCTGTCTGGGCAAACCAAGGTTGACGAATCCTTGTTGACTGGCGAATCCACCCCCATCCATAAAAATAAGGGCGAGCGCGTTGTGGCCGGCAGCTACAACCTTGGCGCCACCGTTACCATGCGCTTAGAAACGCTAGGCGAATCCACCCAGTACGGGCAAATTGTGCAGCTGATTAACCAAGCCGCCATCGAAAAACCGCGACTATCGCAACTGGCCGACCGCGTGGCCAGGCCTTTCTTATTTTTCATCTTACTCAGCGCCGCGCTATCCGCGGTCATGCTATGGGAGCAAGGCCATGGCCTGGCCTTAATGACAGCGGCGGCGGTATTAATTGTCACCTGCCCGTGTGCCCTATCGCTGGCCACACCGGCGGCCATGCTAGCCAGCGCCAGTGCCTTTGTGAAACGCGGCATTTTAATTCGGCACTTGCAGGCCATAGAAAGCATAGCCCAAATCGACACGGTTATTTTTGACAAAACCGGCACGCTGACCGACAACCACATCACCGTAAAATCGTTGAGCGTTAAAGCCGGCCTTAGCGAAGCGCAAGCCCTAACCATGGCCTCGGCTTTGGCCAGCCAGTCCATGCACCCCATCGCCATGGCCGTGGCTTACGCCGCCAAGCAAAATCCACTGGCGAACGCGCTAAACATAACGCTGGAGCAAGTAGAAGAGCAGGTAGGCGCAGGCATGCAGGGCCGCTTCGAGCAACGCCCATTAAAACTGGGCTCGGCCGCCTTTTGCGGTGTGCACAGTGACCAACTGCAAGCCAGCGACGAACGCTACCAACAGGTTTACCTGGCCGATGACAGCGGCTGCTTGGCCACGTTTAACTTACAAGAAGCCATTAAAGCCAACACAGCCCAGGCGATTGCTGCTTTGCAGCAAGCCCAGTTGGATGTGGAATTGCTCTCTGGAGACCAATGGCACACGGTAAAAAACACCGCCGCCTTGGTGGGCATCAACGCGTTTCAAGCCGCTTGCAGCCCAAACGACAAATTGCAGCGCTTGCAAGGCCTAAAACTGCAAGGTAAAAAAGTCTTGATGGTGGGGGACGGCTTAAACGACGGGCCTATCTTAGCCAGCGCCCATGTCTCGATTGCCATGGGCAAAGGCGTGCCGCTGACGCTCGCGCATGCCGATTACGTTTTATTAAACGGCGACATCAGCGAGATACCGGCACTGATTAAACACGCTAAAAAAACCATGCGCATCATTAAGCAGAATATCGCCTGGGCGGTCATTTACAATGCCGTGTGCATCCCACTGGCTTTCTTTGCTTGGTTAAGCCCATGGCAAGCCGGCTTAGGCATGGCCACCAGCTCATTGATTGTGGTGCTTAACGCCTTGCGCTTAAGCCAATTTAGCCATTCCAGCGTTAATTCTTCTAAGGCCTAAGCATGGACATATTGTTTGTACTCATTCCCCTATCCGTCGTGCTGGCATTAGTGGTGCTGGCGGGTTTATGGTGGGCAGTTTACCGCGGCCAATTTGAAGACATAGAAGAAGAAGGCCGGCGTATTTTCGAAGAAGACAAAGAGTAAGGCTAGCACCCATCCATGCAAACTGCTTTACTGTATAGCGCCCTAGTCATGGGCTTGGCCGGCGGCCCGCATTGCGTGGCCATGTGCGGGGCTGCCTGCACCGCTTTTACACAAGATGCCGACAAACCCTACGCCATAGGCTTATACCATTTAGGGCGTTTATGCGGCTATGCCCTATTGGGCGCCATCGCCACCTTTGCCATACAAAGCCTAGCTTGGCTGTCCAACTACAGCGCAATCCTGCATCCCTTGTGGACATTCTTTCACGTTTTGGTATTTTTTTGGGGGCTGTTATTGCTGATCTACGCCCGCCAACCCATCTGGGTAGACCAAGCTGGGCGTAGCATTTGGCGGCAGGTGAAAAAACTCAGTCGGCTCAATGGCGGCTATTTTTACGTGGGCCTATTGTGGGCATTGATGCCTTGCGGCTTGCTCTACTCGGCCTTGATTATCGCCTCGTTTAATGGCCACCCATTGGGTGGCGCCCTTAGCATGGCCGCCTTTGCCTTGGGCTCGGGCATTGCCTTGTTTTTTGCGCCTTGGGCCTGGTTAAAACTCAAATCCAGCGTGGTGGAACCCTACGGCATGCGCCTAGCCGGCCTCATGTTAAGCGCCGCCAGCGCTTGGGCGATTTGGATGGCGCTCAGTCACAATAGCAAAGTCTGGTGTAATTAACTTACCAGGCTATCAAGCGCAAACCCTCTTGCGCGGTTTGCCATGCTAGGTAAACCTGCTTATCCCGATTCAGCAGTTGCGGGTAGTCGGCCTTACCGGTGGTTTCTGCCAAGAGCTTAGGCTCGCTCCAATTCCTGCCACCATCATCGGAATACTTGCCGAGAATTTTTTGGGTCTTGGCTTCGCTTTCACGCCAAACCAGGTAGACATTTTCTCCCATACTCAACAATGCCGGATGGCCCGCTAGGTTTTTACTGCCGGCGAATTTTTTAGCCGGGCTTGAGGCCCACGCCACGCCATCCATGCGCGCGTAATACAAACCGGCAGACTGGCCATTGGCGTCGTTGCCGCCATCAAACCAAGCCATGTGGTAGCCCCACCAATCTTGGCCCTCGCCACCACTGGCCAAAGCCGCCCCATGGTGCGGGCAACCGTCTATCTTCCAGCGGCCGTATGTGGCGCGCTTAATGACCGCAGGCTGACTGGCACTGCTTGGTACTTCTGCCATCATGTGGTCGCGTTCATTACCCGCAAAGACGTGACGCCACATGGCCACCGGCGTGCCATCGGGTTTATTGGTCATGGCTATACGGCAACATTCACAACTGCCATCCGCTAACTTTTTCTCTGGCTGAAACGTTTTACCTCGATCTGAAGAAGTCGCGTAATAGACCGAACCGCCACTGGTTTTTTTACCTTCCTGCATGGCTTTAACCGCATCCCGCGCGTCCAACCACACCATGGTGACCTTGCCATCGGCTGACACAATCAGCTCTTCAAAGGCATGACTGATCTCGGCGCGATCTTGGTGCACCACATAAGGCTGCTCAAAATGCTTGCCGCCGTCTATGGAACGCGCAAACCAAATGTGACCGGAAAATCTAGCAGGTAAATTCTGCATCCAGGTGACGTACACTTCCCCCTTACTGCCAATAGCGAGTTTGGGGCGAAGTTCACCGTGTGCGGTGATCTTTTGTCCCTCCGGGTTCACTCGCACTGGGGTGGAAAATGACTTAGCAAGGTCTGTGCTATGACTCACTTCGATAAATCCCTGATTGAGTCTGACTCGCCATAGGCGACCTGTTTGATCGAATCTGACACTGATGGCCAAGCTATCTGGCGATGTCATGTCATGGTGCATCTTTTCACCGTGTGCCAAGGCTGCGCTTGCGATAAACGGCAGCGCAAGCAGTAAACACAAACGACTAATGATGATGGTGTTTAGGATTGGAAAGCACATCCATAATGCCTTGGAAACTATCGATTTTTTTAAGTTGTTCATGGGTCAGGCTTTGTTCATTTTTTTTCAGTGCACGGCTAATTTGGTTTGCGTCATCCGCTTGCACGCCAGCTTGACGTAACACCTGAGAAGATTTGAACTGCGCCCCGCTGCACATCTGCACGCGCCAACCGTCGGCATTGCGCCGCAACAAGGCGCGGCCTCCTTTATCACCCTGCACCCAGTCCGCCACGGCGTAGTCACCGCTGACGACCACGACCGGCACTTCTAAAGGCTTATTTGGGCGCTCAAACTGGCTTTTTAGTACATGAATAATGTGCGTGTCCGCCGAAGCCGATGGCTGAGCATGCGCAGCCATCGTCCATAAAACGAAAAGGCCGCAAATGGCCAATAAGTATTTTTTCATCGTTTTTTATCTACCAAAAGCGTGAGGGCTTGCATGCCGAGTAGCGCCTCGCTACCCAGCTTGCAAGATTGTGACACAACTAAGCTTAGAACTGGTAGCGCGCACCAACATAAATCGAACGCGGCGCACCGGGATGCAAGAAGGCATCACTGGCACTGGCACGGTCTTTTACCACCACAGCGGCGACATAGTCTTTGTCGGCTAAATTACGCGCCTCGGCAAACACATTCCAATGCCCTGTTTCGTACTCAGCACGCGCGCCAAATAGTCCGTATGAACCAACCCGCTGGGTGTTAGCAAAGTCTATGTAGCGAGCGCCAACGAAATCAAAGGTAGGGCCGATGCGAAAACCGGAGGTATTGGCATACATGACTTCACCGCGAGCAAACCAGCGCGGCGCGGCAGGCAGACGATTGTTACCGTAAGTAGGATCGGAATCAAACGAGAAGGCATTATAAGTTGCGTTAACCAAGGGCTCAATACTGTGCCCCCCACCGATATCAAAACTCGCCCCCACCAAGGCCTCAACACCAGCATGCGTGGTCTTGTCTATATTAGTCGAAAGACTGGTACCAGGAGCACTCGGGCTGTCAACGGACAAAATTTCATTGCGCAGCGCGGTGTAGTAAGCAGTAACGTCCCAATTCCATTTAGCCTTATCCGCCAACAATGTACCGCGTAAGCCGCTTTCCACCACCACGCCGTGCATGGCATTCAAGGCAGCGCCCCCGCCCGTTACATCATCGGTCATTTCAAAGGTGGTTGGTGGCTCATAAACGCGGCTCACATTGGCATACCATTCCGCGCCTTTCTGCAGATTAAAGATCACGCCTGCACGCGGGTTAAAAGCATGGTAGTCGGCCAAGACCGAGCCTACCTCACGCTCGGCCGACACGTATTGCGTGCCATAGACCAAGGTCCAATCGGGGGCAAACTTCCAGCGGTCTAGCGCAAATAACTCTAGGCTACGAGCATAATTAAGTGTATCCCACATAAGATAGCCAGGATTACCGCCAACATTGGCATAATTACCCCCTTTTTCCGTTGAATAAGCATAGTTCGCACCAAATACCAAGTCATGGGCGCCGGCATCCTTTTGGTAACGCAACATGCTGGCACTATTTTTAGCATCCGTATCAATCAGCAAGCTAAAGTAAGGCGTACTTACAATTGGATGGTAGAGCGACTGATCTTCGTGCGATGCGCCAAATTCCAAGGTGCCCCCAGCGACATTGTTCACCGTTGTTTTAAACGCCAAACGCCAAGCTTCAACCGCCTTGCTGTGGTTGCCAGCAACAGCGGCAGCGGTTGCTTGGCGTGGGTCTGCTTGGTATTGCGCCCAAGTTAATTCACGCGGTAACTCCAAATACAAATCATCGTAGGTTGCATAAAAGCGAGTGTTCACATCATCAGTCATTTGTACCCCGACATTGGCATAAACACTTTGCTTATCTTGATGGCTGTGATTACGGTAACCGTCGCGTTTCATCGCCTCAACGGCAAACTGACCATCCAGTGCACCCGATACGCCGCCTGCCGTGGCACGCACCCTTTGCTCACCAAAACTACCGCCTGATAGGGATAAACTAAAGGGTGAACTTGTGCGTGCTGTAGGGGTAATAAAATCCATCGCACCGCCTAGCGTGCTGGCACCGTACGCCAATGCATTGGCACCGTGCGCCACGACTATGGCACGCGCATTCAAGGCATCAATTGCACGGTTGTGGTTGTTGCCATCGGCGGCCGTTACTGGCAAGCCATCTTGAAAAAACTTCACGCCGTTTTTATCGTAATCGGTCGCATCCAGATTGGATCCACGGCTGGAATAAAACACATCGTCGTTGCCGTTGTAACTGGTCGCCCAAACCCCGGGCACATAACGCAACATGTCAGACAAATTACCCACATTTCGCTCTTGCAGGCTTTCTCCGTCGACTACCGTTACGGCACCAGGCGTCAATGAGCGCTCGGCTTCCATCTGATTAAATAATAATTGCGCCTCCTGTGGGGCGCTGACGCTCACTTCACGTAACTTAAGCTCATGCTCTGCCCAAGCCGAATTGACAGAAAAAAGTGTACACAGCAGTAAGCTGATTTTATTCATTTTCATCATGAATTAACCCTGAAAAATTTAACTCGCCGTATAGTAGAGGACAAATGAATTTTATGGAATGTGGCATATTGTCGCGCGACAATATGTCGCACCCCAGATCGGCCTATTATTTTTGCTTAGGCTTTATAATGCCGAGTAACCATTATTAACTTAGCCATCGCATGCCCACCAGCAACGCCTCTTTTTTAAATGCCACCCGTTTAAACATGCAACGTTTAATCATGTTGCGTGGCGTCATCATGCTGGCGCTGGGCTTAGTGATGGTTAGCCTGCGTCAAGCGGCCGTGCCTTTGCCGGTGTTGCCCTTAAGCCTAGCCATCGCCGCACTGGGTTTATTTAGCCTCATAGCATGGTGGCGACTTAAGCACACCAAGCAAACCCATCAAGCCATCAGCCAGCATGAATTGCTGTTGCAGTTGCTAGGCGACGTGCTGGCTTTAAGCGTGCTTTTTTATTTCAGCGGCGGCTACAGCAACCCCTTTATTTGGATGTATTTGTTGCCCATCACGGTCGCTGCCGTGGCCTTGCGTTCGGCTTACGCTTGGTTGATTGCCAGCTTGTGCATCACTTGTTACACCTTGCTGATGTTCTACCACGTGCCACTGTCGCACTTGCATTTGCATGCGCAATTGGCCGACCAAGACAGCGTGCAACTGGACATTCATTTGCTCGGTATGTGGATAGGCTTTGTTGTGAGCACGGTGATCGTTGCCATCTTTATCGCCCGCATAGGCCAAAATTTACGCGACTACGATCAAGCCATTGCCAACGTGCGTGAGCAGGCATTAGAAAGCGAACGCATGCTGGCCTTAGGCACGCTGGCCACCAGCGCCGCACACGAATTGGGCACGCCGCTTGCCACCATGGCGGTGGTGGCCAAAGAACTGACGCAAGATTACGCCGCGCAGCCCGAGCTATTGCAGCAACTCTCGCTGATGCAAAAGCAAATCGCCCGTTGCAAAGAAATCCTCTCATCGATTACCCGTAACGCTGGCCTCGCTAGGGCAGAAGCCGGCGCAGGCTTGCCTCTAGAGGCGTTTATTAGCGAGGCTTTGCAACGTTGGCGTGATACCAGGCCGGCCACCGAATTGGTCGTTGGCATGCCTAAAGACACGGCCTCACCGCAAGTGAGCATGGACAGAACCCTAAGCCAAGCCCTTTTAAATTTACTGGACAATGCCGCCGACGAATCGCCAGCACGCATTCTGTTTGACGCGCACTGGACAGACAAGCTGCTCACCCTGCACATCCGCGATTTTGGCAGAGGCTTAAGCCAAGAGGCCAAACAAAAAATAGGCACGCCCTTCTTTAGTTCCAAACAAGCCGACGGCATGGGCTTAGGCGTTTATTTAACGCAAACCACCCTAGCCCGTTATGACGGGGAATTAAGCTTTCACAACCAAGCCGATGGCGGCGTGTTAACCACGGTTAAATTGCCGCTAGCCAAATTAAAGGTCAGCTCATGAACGCCTTTACCGCAGTTGAGAACCCCACCCTATTGTTGGTCGATGACGACGAGGAGTTTTTAAGCGTGTTGGCCCCCGCCATGCATAAACGCGGCTTTTTAGTCAGCACCGCCAACAGTGCCGAAAGCGCTTTTGCGCTGGCCGAGCAAGACCCGCCGGAGTACGCCGTGGTCGACCTAAAAATGGCTGGCAATTCCGGCCTGGTGTTGGTGCGCCAACTCGCTAGCTTGCAAGCCGGCACGCGTATCGTGGTGTTAACCGGCTATGCCAGCATCAGCACGGCGATTGAAGCGATAAAATTGGGCGCGACGCATTATTTGGCCAAACCGGTGGATGCCGATGAAATCGTCGCCGCCTTTGGCAAACAAAATGGCGACACCGACATCGAATTGGCTAGCTCGCCGTTATCCGTGGATCGCCTTGAATGGGAACACATACAACGTGTATTGAGTGAACACGACGGCAACATCTCGGCCACCGCCCGTAGCCTAAATATGCACAGGCGCACCCTGCAACGAAAACTCAGCAAGCACCCCATTAAAGAATAAGGAAAACCCCATGGCCGCAGGCAGCTTATTGGCATTATTGGATGACATTGCCTCCATACTCGATGACGTGTCGATGATGACGCAAGTGGCGGCTAAAAAAACCGCCGGCGTGTTAGGCGACGATTTAGCCTTGAATGCCCAACAAGTGGCCGGCGTGCACGCCGAACGGGAACTGCCGGTGGTATGGGCAGTGGCAAAAGGCTCGTTTTTAAACAAACTCATCCTGGTGCCCAGCGCGCTGACCATCAGCTACCTTGCTCCAGTCGCCATCTTGCCTTTACTCATGGCCGGCGGCGTGTATTTATGCTTTGAGGGCTTCGAAAAAATTGCCCACAAACTCAGTCATAGCAGCGAAGCGGATAGCCATCAAGCGGCCTTAAGCGCTGCGCTGGCGGACGCCAAGGTCGATCTCGTGGCACTGGAAGAAGAAAAGATTAAAGGCGCCATCCGCACCGACTTTATTTTGTCTGCGGAAATCATCGTCATCGCCTTGGGCACTGTCGCTGGCGCGGCATTCAGCCTGCAAGCCACGGTGGTGAGCAGCATCGCCCTATTGATGACGGTCGGCGTGTACGGCCTGGTCGCCGCCATCGTCAAACTGGACGACTTGGGTTTGTATTTGCTGCTAAAAAAAGGCCCAGGCCTATATGCTCAATGCCAACGTAAATTGGGCCAACAATTGCTGGCTTTTGCCCCGCTGTTGATGCGCAGCTTGTCTGTCATCGGCACCTTGGCCATGTTCATGGTGGGCGGCAGCATCATAGCCCACGGCTTCCCGCTGTGGCACCATGGCGCCACGTATATCGTCAGTTGGGTGCAAGCCTTGCCGACTATCGGCTCAGCCCTAGCCCTAGTCGCGCCCTTAATCTTGGACGCCTTACTGGGTTTATTGGTTGGGGGAGTGAGTTTGGCGCTATTTCAGCTAGGGAAAGCCATCAAGCTAAAAAAATGATGGCCTGCAGGCCAATAGGAACGGGCATCACAGCGGCATTGTTTTTGCCGCTTCTAGCATTACCTTGCGCTAGACGGGCGTTTAAAGCTGTCTAAAATCAGCAAACCTACACCCAGGCAAATGGCACTGTCGGCCACATTGAACGCCGGCCAATATAAGTCTTGGTAATGCAGGCTAATAAAATCCACCACGTAGCCCAGTGTCAGCCTGTCGTATACATTGCCGGCTGCGCCGCCTATAACCAGGGCCAAACTTAAACAAAACAGCTTCTCCGTGCGGTGCTTTTGTATCAAATAGCTCATCACCACGATGGCCAACAAGGCGACCCCGGTAAAAAAGGCTTTTTGCCAACCGCCGGCCTGCGCTAAAAAGCTAAAAGCCGCGCCTTCATTGTGGTAACGGACCAAATCAAAATAGGCGTTGATGCTTAAGCTGTCGCCATAGGCAAACGCCGCTTGAACCAGTTGCTTGGTGTAAAGATCCACCGCCAACACGGCGGCACTTAGGCTGAAATATTTATAGCTGGCGTTCATGCGGCGGTTTTATTCCTAGTCGGTGTTTTAATCATTAATAATCCTAGGCGGTTTTACCAGCAAGATTTAAGCGTGCTTACGCGGCTCGCCTTGGCCAAACAAATTGCTTAGGCAACGACCACAGATTTGCCCGTGTGCCGAATCCACGCCGACGTCGGCACGGTAATGCCAGCAACGCTCGCATTTTTTATGGGCACTGGCTGTGACACTGATTTTTTCCTGACTGCTGTCCACTGCCTTATAAACCCGCGCGCTTGAAGTGATCATGACAAAACGCAAATCGTCACCCAAGCTATTGAGCGCTTGGAAGCTGGCTTCGCTGGCATAAAAATCCAACTCGGCTTGTAAGGAAGAGCCGACTTGACCGGCGGCGCGCAACACTTCGATTTCCTTAGCAGCCAGGCCACGTGCGACTATGATGGCCTGCCATGCGGCCAAGCGCTCAGCGCTTAACCCGTGTGCCGGCAAGTCATACCAGTAGTCTTCAAAGACGGTTTGCTCTGGGTCCAAGCCTAAAGCCAACCACACTTCGTTAGCAGTAAAGCTCAAGATAGGCGCCATCAAACGCATCAAGCATTGCATGATGTGGTGCAAGGTGGTTTGCGCAGCACGGCGTTCGGCTGAGCTGCTGCCTGCGGTATACAAGCGGTCTTTTAAAATGTCTAGGTAAAAGCCGCCCAAATCTTCCGAGCAGAAACTGACAAATTTCTGCACCGCCAAATGGAATTCATAACGTTCGTAATCGGCCAATACAGCGGTTTGCAAGCTGTGCGTTAAATGCAAGGCGTATTGGTCGATTTCCAGCAAGTCGGCCACCGGCATTAAATCTTGTTTGGCATCAAAATCGGCAATATTGGCCAATAAAAACTTCATGGTGTTACGGATGCGCCGGTAGCTTTCCGCCACCCGTTTCAAGATCTCATCGGAGATGGTCAATTCACCGGAGTAATCGGTGGAGGCGGTCCATAAACGCAAGATGTCGGCACCGTAAGTGTCCATGACTTTTTGCGGGGCGACCACGTTACCCTTGGATTTACTCATTTTATGGCCGGCGCCGTCCACCACAAAACCGTGGGTCAGCAAAGCAGAAAATGGCGCACGGCCATCAATCGCGCAGCCGGTTAGCAGGCTAGACTGGAACCAACCGCGGTGCTGATCGGAGCCTTCTAAGTACAAGTCGGCTGGGTAGCGCAAATCCGCGCGGCGTTTCAACACGGCAGCATGGGTGGCGCCGGAGTCAAACCACACGTCTAAGGTGTAGGTCACTTTTTTATAATCGGCCGCCTGCTCAGGCGCGTGTTTCGCCAAGAAAGCCGGGGCGTCTAAACTAAACCACGCTTCTACGCCTTGCGCCTCGACCAATAAGGCCGCTTGCTCTAACAAGGTCGCCGTTTTTGGGTGCGGCTCACCGCTTTCTTTGTGCACAAAAAACGGCATGGGCACGCCCCAATTACGCTGGCGTGACACGCACCAATCCGGGCGATTTTTAATCATGGCTTCTAAGCGGGCACGGCCCCAATCCGGGAAAAAGGCCGTGGCATCGACCGCTTTATTGGCGTAATCGCGCAAGCTGACTTTTTTCGCATCCTGCGCCTGCATACCAATGAACCACTGGTGGGTGGCCAATTGCATCAAAGGCGTTTTGTGCCGCCAGCAATGCGGGAAGCTGTGGTTTAAACGGGCACTGGCCAACAAACGGCCACTGTCTTGCATGTGCGCCAAGATCACTTTGTTGGCTTCGGCACGGCTCAAACCACGAATGGCCTCTAACTCGACTAAATCGCTGTTGAAAAAGCGACCGTCGCCGCCCATCAGCACGCGCGGTTTTTCATTAGGAAAATTGGCGCGCATGACTAGCCAGTCATCGTTACCGTGCGCGGCAGCCGTGTGCACCAAGCCGGTACCGGCTTCGGTCGTGACGTGATCGCCGGCAATCACTGGCACCTGTCTGTTGTCAAACGGATGTTGCAAGCTTAAGCCGACCAAATCGGCGCCTAGGCAGTGCCCCAACACTTGCGTATCCAGCTCGCCGTAACGGCTCAAGGTAGCCTGCGCTAAATCGTGAGCTAAAATCAACAGGCCACGGTTGGTTTGGATTAAGTCATATTGCAACTGCGCATTGACCGATACCGCTTGGTTAGCCGGCAAGGTCCACGGCGTGGTAGTCCAAATCACGGCTAAGGCTGGCGCACTAACGCTCACGCCAAAGGCTTTGCCTAAGGCGGCCTGATCTTGCACGGCAAAGCCCACGTCTATGGCCGGCGAATTAACGTCTTCGTATTCCACTTCGGCTTCCGCCAAAGCCGAAGCGCAATCCACGCACCAATGCACCGGTTTGCTGCCTTGGTATAAAAAGCCGTTGTTATAAATCTCACCCAGCGCGCGCATGAGGTCGGCTTCGGTTTTAAAATCCATGGTCAGGTAAGGCTGATCCCAATCGCCCAATACGCCTAAACGGATGAAGTCTTTCTTTTGCCGCGCCACTTGCTCTAAGGCGTACTCGCGGCAAAGCTCGCGAAATTTAGCCGGAGCGATGTCTTTACCGTGGTTTTTTTCCACTACCAATTCGATCGGCAAGCCGTGGCAATCCCAACCCGGCACGTAAGGCGCATCAAAGCCGCTTAAGGTTTTCGCCTTAATGATGATGTCTTTAAGGATTTTATTGACCGCATGGCCGATGTGTATGTCGCCATTGGCGTACGGTGGGCCATCGTGCAAAATGAATTTAGGCTTACCTTGACGCGCCTGGCGTATGCGTTGATAGAGCTTTTTATCTGTCCATTCGGCCAACCAAGCCGGCTCGCGTTTAGCTAAATCGCCGCGCATGGGGAAAGCGGTTTCAGGTAAATTTAATGGGTAGGCATTGCCTTGTTTGTTTTGCTCATCAGTCATGTCTAATCTCAAATAATTCTTTCGCCACAGCGACGTCTTTTTCTATCTGCGCTTGCAATGCCGGCAACCCGCTAAATTTCATTTCATCGCGGATTTTATGCAAAAATGCCACGTGCACGTGCTTGCCGTATAAATCCCCAGCAAAATCCAGCACATGCACTTCCAACAACAACTTGGCTACACCGGCTATGGTGGGCCGCACACCCAAATTGGCCACCGCCGGCAACCCATCCAATTTTACCGCATAGACACCGGTTAGCGCAGGCCGCTCGTGCCGCATGTGCACATTGGCCGTGGGGAACCCCAGTTGCCGACCGCGCTTGGCGCCATGCACCACCTTGCCACTGATGCTGTAAGGCCGGCCTAACAGCAAGCCCGCTTCATGCAAATCGCCGCTGGCCAAAGCCTGCCGCACTCGTGTGCTGGACACGCGTTGGCCACTCAAATCGACTTGCGGCAAGGTCTGTAAATCAAACTTGGCTGCAATAAAATCCGCCACGGAACCGGCCCGTTGCGCGCCAAATCTAAAATCGTCGCCGACTAAAATCGATTTGGCATTGAGTGAATCGCGCAATATGCCTTGCATAAATTGCGCGGCGCTTATTTTAGCAAAGGCCGCATTAAAGCGACACACATAACATTGCGCAACGCCGGCCTCGGCAAAATGCTCCAGCTTTTCGCGCATAGAACTGAGTCTGGCCGGCGCCGTGTGCGCAGCAAAAAATTCGCGTGGGTGTGGCTCAAAGGTTAACACGGCTGATTGCAAATTTTGCGACTGCGCGCTAGCGGTCATGCTGCGCAATAAGGCCTGGTGGCCTAAATGCATGCCATCAAAGTTGCCTATGGCCAAAGCGCAAGGCGCTTGCTTATTAGCCGGAAAATGCCGAAAAACCTGCACTAATGCACAACCCGTCGGGTAAAGTCACGCGGCCTAAAACCCAGCACAAACAAAGTGGCAAAATAACTGACCGAGCCCAAGCTGACCAAACCGGTGATGTAAAGCAAGCGCTGCAGGATGCTAAATTGCAACCACGCTGCCGTATCGCCTTTAGCGTAATACAGCACCAAAGCCATCACCAGCAAAGCCAAGCTCAGTTTCACTAAAAAGCTTAGCCAGCCAGGCTGCAGGTGGTAAATGCCGGCTTTGCGTAAATGGTAATAAAGCAAACTGGCATTCAAGCAGGCGCCCAAGCCTATGGCCAGTGCCAAACCGGCATGATTCAAGTCCAAACCAAAGACAAACAGTACATTCATCAACTGCGTCACAACCAAGGTAAACACGCCTATCTTGACCGGCGTCTTAATGTTTTGCCGCGCATAAAAGCCAGGCGCCAAAATTTTCACCAAGATTAGCCCAAGCAATCCGACGCTGTAAGCAATTAAGGCTTGCTGGGTCATCAGCACGTCCAAGCCGGTGAATTTACCGTAGTGGAACAAGGCCACCACCAAGGGCGCGGACAACACCGCCAAGGCCACCGCGGATGGCGCAGCCAATAAAAACGTTAGGCGCAAACCCCAATCCAACAATTGCGAGTATTCCTTGTGGTCTTGGCTGGCATAGGCTTTGGATAAACTGGGCAACAATATGGTGCCTAAAGCCACGCCCAACACGCCGGAGGGAAACTCCATCAATCTATCGGCGTAATACAACCAACTGACGCTGCCGGTGACTAAAAACGAGGCGAAAATGGTATTAATAATCAATGAAATTTGCGCGACCGATACGCCCAACACGGCCGGCCCCATCAATTTCAATATGCGCTTGACGCCCTCGTCGACACTGCCATCCGGGCGTTTTAGTTCGAACTTAGGCAACAAACCGATTTGCTTAAGAAAGGGAATTTGGAATACTAATTGCAAGAAGCCACCGAAAAACACCGCCCAAGCCAAGGCTTTAATCGGTTCAGCAAAACGATCGGCAAAAAACAAAACTGCGCCTATCATGGCGACATTAAGCCAAACCGGGGTGAATGCCGGGATGCCAAATTTGTTGTAGGTGTTGAGCACGCCACCGGCCATGGAGACCAGGGAAATAAAGAAAATATAGGGGAAAGTAATGCGCAGCAATTCCACCGTCAGTTGCATTTTAGCTTGGTCCGCGGTGAAACCGGGCGCAATCACGGCCACGATAAAAGGCGCTGCCAGCATACCCAACAAGGTCACACCAACCAGAATTAAACCCATCCAAGTGGCCACCTGATTGATTAAACCGTGGGTTTCAGCAAACGTGCGCTGGCTTTTGTATTCCGCCAGAATGGGCACAAAGGCTTGGCTAAACGCACCTTCTGCTGAAATTCGGCGTAATAAATTGGGGATTTTGAAAGCGACGATAAAGGCATCGCTGACCATGCCGGCGCCAAACACCCTGGCAATCAGCGTATCCCTGACGAAGCCTAGGATACGCGAGATAAAAGTCATGCTGCCAACTTTGGCGAGGGCGTTAAGTAGGTTCATTGGCAGGGCTTTAAAGGCTAATAAAATAATGGGCTAAACGCATACCGCGTGATTTTAACATGCCAGCCTCTATCAGGCAGTAAATGGCCGGGTAAATGACTGGGATATTTAGCTTATTTTAACTTGCAATACTTTTATAAAATGGCTATTATTGCGGGCTTCGTATTTTGAATAGCTTTTAGGCGACTTTTAGGAAAAAACACAGATGGCAAATACCGCACAAGCAAGAAAACGTGCTCGTCAAGCAGTAAAGCAACGCGCTCACAATGCAAGTTTGCGCTCTACTTTGCGTACCGCGATCAAAAAAATCATTAAAGCAGTGGAAGCCGGCGACAAAACAGCCGCAGTAGCTGCTTACAGCGAAAACGTGAGCGTGATTGACCGTATTGCGGACAAAAACATCATCCATAAAAACAAGGCGTCACGTCATAAAAGCCGCTTAAACGCTGCGATTAAAGCAATGGCTGGCACAGCCGCACCGGTAGCCAAAAAAGCAGCTAAACCTGCCGCTGCCCCAAAAGCAAAAGCTGCTGCAGCGCCTAAAGCTAAAGCCGCACCTAAGGCTAAAGCAGCCGCCGAGCCTAAAGCAAAAGCCGCTCCAAAAGCTAAGGCAGCGCCTAAAGCTAAAGCCGAATAAGCTTAAAACGCACAAAAAAGCCGAACGCTAGTTCGGCTTTTTTTATGCCCGGCAATCGCCGATGTGGCTTTTTATTGCCTCGCTTTAAGTACCTGTATTAAGTACCAATGTTCAATTCGGCGCGCACTTGCATGGCCAACTTAATCGCTTCATCGCGGTTGGCACTAAGCACGGTGTAATGGCCCATTTTGCGGCCAGCGCGTGCAGCCTGTTTTCCGTACAAATGCATTTTTAGTTGCGCTTGGGCCAAGGCCGCCAACCAGGCCGGTGCCTCGTCAGCTGATGGCCATATGTCGCCTAACAAATTAACCATTACCGCCGAGCTGTGTTGCTTAGCGCTGCCTAAAGGCAAGCCGGTTAGAACGCGCACTTGCTGTTCAAACTGATTTGTTATGCACGCATCTATCGTGTAATGCCCTGAATTGTGTGGGCGTGGCGCCATCTCGTTAACCAACAACTCGCCGTCGCAAACAAAAAACTCCACCCCCAATACCCCGGTGTAGTCGAGCTTTTCCGCCACCATGCTGGCTAACTTTTGCGCTTGGTGACTGATGGCATCGCTGCCACGAGCTGGCGCAATGGACACATCCAATATGCCGTTTAAATGGCTATTTTCTGACGTGGGGAAACTGGCCACGTTACCTTGTGCATCGCGTGCCAAGACCACCGACACCTCGTAATCCAATTTAAGCATTTTCTCTAGCACGCACTCTTCATGCTCAAACGCATTGAACGCGGCCAAGGCTTCTTGCCGATTGCTGACACGCGCTTGGCCTTTGCCATCGTAGCCAAAACGCGCCACTTTTAAGATGGCCGGGTAAATCGCTTCGCCGTCGGCCGGTAGGTCTTCGGCCTGATTGATGACGGCATACGGCGCAACCGGCAAGCCGGCTTGTTTAAGAAAATTCTTTTCGCTGACGCGGTGTTGCGCTATCGCCACGCTGTACGCACTAGGGCGCACAGGCTTGATGTCAGCCAGTAGGGACAACGATTCGGCTGGCACATTTTCAAACTCAGTGGTGATGGCGGCGCAAGTGTTAGCCAATTGCAATAAAGCCGCTTGGTCATCAAAAGCCGCGCAAATGTGCGCATCGGCAATTTTTCCAGCCGGGCTGTTGCTGTCTGGATCAAGTACGGTGACTTTGTAGCCCATCTCGTGGGCGGCAATAACAAAGAAACGGCCTAATTGGCCGCCTCCCAGCATACCCAACATGGCCGGGGGCAGAATAACGGGGGCTTGCGCTGAAGTTTTTGCGTTCATAGTGTAAAACAATAAAAGTCTAGTAAAGGGGTTAGGCTATTGCGGTTGATCACTCAATACCATGAGCTGCACTTTGTCGCTTTGCTTGGCCCTAAAGTCGGCCAACTTTTTCGCCAATGCGGCATCTTGGTTAGCCAAAATTGAAGCCGCAAACAAACCAGCATTGGCAGCACCGGCTTCGCCTATGGCAAAGGTGGCCACTGGAATGCCTTTAGGCATTTGCACGATGGACAACAAGGAATCTTGACCTTGCAAATGCTTGGACGGAACGGGCACACCCAACACCGGCAAAGTGGTTTTAGCTGCCACCATGCCAGGCAGATGGGCAGCGCCGCCGGCACCAGCGATGATGACTTGGTAGCCTTTTTTGGCTGCCGTTTCAGCAAAGCTAAACATCAAATCTGGCGTGCGATGGGCAGAAACCACTTGTGCGGTGTAGGCGATATCAAAATCAGCCAACATTTGCGCAGCGGCTTTCATAATAGGCCAATCGCTATCGGAGCCCATAATGATGGCGACTAATGCTTGTTTTTTCATTGTTATTCCTTCTTTTTTGCCACACTTAATTAAGCGGTATGCGGCCTGCCAGCAATCTACATTAACACTAAATTGTCCCTATGGATGAGCTCGGAAGCCTCCACGTAGCCTAATATTTTTTCAATGTCGGCACTGGGTTGACGCATGATGCGCAAGGCTTCTGCCGACGAATAATTCACCAAACCACGGGCAATTTCATGACCCTCGGCGTCGCAACAAGCCACCACTTCACCGCGTTCAAAATGCCCTTCTACTGCCGTGACGCCAATCGCCAACAGGCTTTTACCTTCTAATTTCAGCACTTTAATGGCGCCGGCGTCCAAGCTTAACTTACCGCGCAACTGCAGATGATCGGCTAACCACTGTTTACGGGCGGTGGTTTTCATCTTCGTGGTTTGCAAATGCGTGCCTATGCGCTCGCCTGCGGCCAGCCGCACCAACACGTCAGCCTCGCGACCGGATGCAATGATGGTGTGGGCGCCACTGCGAGAGGCACGTTTGGCTGCCAACACTTTAGTTAGCATGCCGCCGGTACCGACGCTGCTGCCAGCACCGCCGGCCATTTTTTCCAATGCCGCATCCCCAGCAAGCGCATGATCAATAAAGCGCGCCTGTTTATCTTGCCTAGGATCGGCGGAATACAAGCCACGTTGATCGGTCAAAATCACCAAGGCATCGGCTTCTATTAAATTTGCCACCAAGGAACCCAAGGTATCGTTGTCCCCAAAACGGATCTCATCGGTAACCACGGTGTCGTTTTCGTTGATGATGGGGATGACTTTTAAATCCAACAAAGTGCGTAAAGTGCTACGCGCATTCAGGTAGCGTTTTCTGTCGGCTAAATCGTCGTGGGTTAACAGCAATTGCGCGGTGTGCAATTGGTGCTGACTAAAACAGGATTCGTACATTTGCACCAAGCCCATTTGCCCCACCGCTGCCGCGGCTTGCAATTCATTGACGGCCGTTGGGCGTTTTTTCCAACCTAAACGCTGCATGCCTTCTGCCACGGCGCCACTGGAAACCAATATGACTTGCTTGCCTTGCGCCACCAGATTGGCTATTTGCGTCGCCCAGGCGGCAATCGCCAATTTATCTAGGCCATTGCCATCGTTAGTGACCAGGCTGGATCCGACCTTAACCACGATCACTTTGGCATCCACTAGCAGCGATTTAAATTCCAGCGTCGTCATGTTATTGCTCTTTTACACTTACCTTATTCGTGGCCATAGCTTCATTAATCAGGCCGGTTTCTTTAAATTCACCTGCCGTCGCGTCCGCTTCCAATGCCGCGCGTTTGGCTTCTTCTATGTGCGCCATGATGGCGTAGGTTAATTCCTTGCAACCGGCCCCACTGATGGCGGAAATGGCAAACACCGGGCCTTTCCAGCCGTAATCTTTAACAAACTGCTTCACCACCTGATCGGCATCTTGCACCATGTCCAATTTATTAAGCACCAACCAGCGTGGCTTTTCATACAGGGCTTGGTCGTATTTCCTCAGCTCTTCGACTATGGCCTTGGCTTCATGCACTGGGTCCACCGCCTCATCAAACGGCGCTATGTCAACCAAATGCAGCAACAAGGAGGTGCGTTGCAAATGCCGCAAAAATTGATGGCCCAGGCCCGCGCCTTCGGCCGCGCCCTCTATGATGCCGGGAATATCGGCAATCACAAAACTGCGCTCGGTATCCACCCGCACCACCCCCAAATTGGGGTGCAAGGTAGTGAATGGGTAATCGGCCACCTTGGGTTTAGCGGCCGACACCGACCGTATATAAGTGGACTTGCCGGCATTGGGCATGCCTAACAAACCCACATCGGCCAACACTTTTAATTCTAAATAGAGTTCTATTTCTTCTCCTGGGTCGCCTTTGGTGCATTGGCGTGGTGCGCGGTTTAAGCTGGATTTAAAATGCACGTTACCCAAACCACCTTTACCGCCTGCGGCCATTTGCGCCCGTTGTCCGTGCTCGCTTAAGTCGACTAGCATTTGCCCACTGGCTTTATCGGAAATGACCGTGCCTACTGGCACACGCAACAGCATCTCTTCGCCCTTGGCACCGTAACACTCAGCACTGCGGCCGTTTTCGCCGCGCTGAGCACGAAACACACGCGAATAACGGTAGTCGACTAAGGTGTTGATGTTGCGGTCGGCTTCCATGAATATGGATCCGCCTCGGCCGCCATCACCGCCACTGGGGCCACCAAGCGGCTCGTACTTTTCCCTACGGAAAGTCGCCACGCCGTTGCCACCATCGCCGGCGTATATTTTAATCGTCGCTTCGTCTATAAATTTCATAACCACAGTTTACCAAATAAAAAAGCCCCATCAAACGATGAGGCTTTGACCATTGCTACTTTAACTTAAGCAGAAACAATGATGCTTACAGTGTGGCGTTTTAATGCGCCCTTAACTGCAAAAGACACTTTACCTGCCGCTTTAGCGTACAAAGTATGGTCTTTACCCATGCCTACGTTTTCACCAGCGTGCATTTTTGTACCACGCTGACGCACGATGATGCTGCCTGCTGTCACCACTGTTTCACCGAAGGCTTTAACACCTAGTCGTTGGGAGTGAGAATCGCGACCGTTACGTGAACTACCGCCTGCTTTTTTGTGTGCCATGATTAATCCTTAAGTCTTATTGATTGCGTCAATTATGCAGCTGCTTTAGCAGCTTTAGCTTTGGCTGGTTTAGCAGCGGCTTGGCCTGCAGCTAAAATTTCACCAATTTGAATCTCTGTAAAACTTTGGCGGTGGCCTTGTGTTTTACGATAATGTTTACGACGACGGAATTTAAAAATCATCACCTTGTCACCACGACCGTGCGCAAGCACCGTAGCTGTAACCGTTGCACCATTAATAATAGGTGAACCTATGGTTGTTGTCGTGCCGTCTGAAACCATTAAAATTTGATCCAGCGTCACCGTACCGCCCACTTCAACTTCTAATTTTTCAACTTTTAATCGCTCGCCTGCATTGACGCGATATTGTTTACCACCAGTTTTAATTACTGCATACATGATTGAGCCTTAAATTACGCTTTCTGAAGAACTCGGCATTATACGCAAATAATGTAGCAAAGCAAATCCTAATCGCAAGCTAATCTAAAAAAGATTCAGCGGCTTTTGCGCCGCCTATTTTAATCGATAAGTTCATTGCGCAGGCATAAACCAATTAGGCCTGTGTTAAAATGCGGGCTTAATTTTAAAGCCTACTCACCTCAATACTTAGCATGACTACCGCCCAGCCAGATCGAACAAAAAACCCCACCTTAGCCTCCATACAAGCTTGCATCGCAAGCGACATCGAGGCAGTGTATGGCGTGATTGAGCATGCGCTGCATTCCGAGGTGACGCTGGTCAATCAAGTCGCGCACTACATTATTAACAGCGGTGGCAAACGCTTACGCCCAATGTTGGTGTTATTGGCCGCCGGCTTATTCGGCAAAGTCAAAGCCGAACACCACCAACTGGCTGCCGTGGTGGAATTCATACATACCGCCACCTTGCTGCACGACGACGTGGTAGACGAATCATCCAAACGCCGTGGCAAGCATACCGCCAACGCCGTGTTCGGCAACCCAGCCAGCGTGCTGGTAGGCGATTTTGTCTACTCGCGCGCGTTTCAAATGATGGTGGCGGTGCAAAATATGCGCGTCATGGAAATATTAAGCCACGCCACCAATACCATAGCCGAGGGCGAGGTATTGCAATTATTGAACGTGCACAATGCCGATCTGAGCGACGCCGATTACCTGCAAGTGATTCGTTTTAAAACCGCTAAGTTATTTGAAGCATCGGCCCAACTTGGCGCCATCATCAGCCATGCTAGCGCCAGCGATGAACTAGCCCTTGGCCAATACGGTATGCACATAGGCACGGCTTTTCAATTAATAGACGACGTCTTGGATTTAAGCGGCGACGCGCAAGAAATAGGCAAGAACATAGGGGACGACTTAAGTGAAGGCAAGCCTACCTTACCCCTGCTCTACGCCATGCGACATGGCAATGCCGAGGAAAGCGCCGCCATCAAACTGGCCATAGAACAGGGCGGCCTGGCGGATTTAGACACGGTATTGAGCGCAGTAAAACGGACAGGCGCGCAGGCTTACGTATTGCAACTGGCCAGCGCAGAAGCCCAAGCCGCTGGCGATTGCTTAGCGCACTTTGCTGACTCGCCATACAAGCAAGCGTTGTTGGCCTTGGCCGACTTCGCCATAGCCAGAAACCATTAGCCAGCTCGGGCCTGCAAAGGCTTAATTGAGGGTGATTTTTTCACCACTGTCAGCGTGGTAATAAGTTAAATGCGCGCATTCATTGGCACCCGAGGTTAAGGAACCGTCAAACAAAAAGCGACCGTCCACGTCCACTATGGCGTAACCATTATGGTACAAGGTGACTTCCGCTAACTTAGGACTGAGTTTAGAACCTTGCCTTAAGGCAAAACTAACGCAATTCTCTTCTTCCTCTTCGGAATACACTTCCCAATCACGACCGCCAGTTAACTGCGCTAACCAGGCCGGCAAATCCACTTCGACGCGACAAATAATAGGCTCATCCCACTCTGGCCTATGCAGTTCGGCTGAAGACACCGCGATGCTGTTTTGTTGCTGTTTATCTGTCATGTTTATTCCTACTTAACTGTTGCATTATTATACCGTGAGCGCTTGCAATTTCATTGCTGTTTATGCGGCCGTTTTTCCTGCTTTCAAGAGGCTGACTGCATTTTTTATGCGGGCTTGACGCGCCATAGCAGCGGCCAGCTTGGCTAGCCCGCTGTTGCCACAAAGCAGCGATAATGCGATGATGCTTGCTGTTTAATCTTGCAGTCAAATCAGCCCTCATTTTTAGCTTAAGGACGTTCATGCCCGCCGTGTTTGCTGATATCTCGCTATCCCTGCAACAAAACAGCAACTTATTTATAGGTTTGAGCCTGTTACTGGGTTTGCTATTGGGCAGCTTTTTAAATGTGCTGATTTACCGATTGCCAAAAATGATGGAGCGCGATTGGCAAAGCGATTGCCTAGCCATGCAAGGCCAAACCGCAGAAGCGACCACCCCATACAACTTGATGCGCCCACGCTCATCCTGCCCGCATTGCCAACAGGCCATAGGCTCAGGCGACAACATCCCCTTGCTCAGCTACTTACTATTAAAGGGGCGCTGCCGGTATTGTGCGCATACAATCAGCCCGCGATACCCCTTGGTGGAGTTGTTATCGGCCGTGCTGATGGCTTTAGTCTGCTGGCAATTTGGCTACAGCAGCGTGACTTTCTTTGCCTGGCTTTTATGCTTAGGCTTAATTGCGCTGACTTTCATTGATTTAGATACGCAATTGCTGCCTGACAGTTTGACTCTGCCACTACTCTGGCTAGGCTTGCTGTTTAATTTAAACATCGGCTTTAACGATCTTCACAGCGCCGTAATCGGTGCGATGGCCGGCTATCTGCTGCTTTGGTCCATCTATTGGCTATTTAAACTTTGCACCGGCAAAGAAGGCATGGGTTACGGCGATTTTAAATTACTGGCCGCATTGGGCGCTTGGTATGGCTGGCAAATGCTACCGGCCATTCTTTTGTTGTCATCCATATTGGGCGCCGCTGTTGGTATCACACTGATATTAAGTGGCCGGCGTGGGCGCGATAGCGCCATGCCATTTGGCCCGTTCTTAGCCATCGCCGGGCTGGCCGCACTGTTTTTCGGACCGCAACTCACGCGGCTTTATCTGGGCTAAGCCATGCAAGTCGTGGTGTTAACAGGTGGCATAGGATCGGGCAAAAGCGAAGCAGCCAAGCAATTTGCCGCCCTAGGCGTGCCAGTGGTCGACGTCGACGCCATCGCCCATCAATTAACGGCCAAAGGCCAAGCTGTGTTAGGGCAAATTCAGCTGCTGTTTGGCGCGGACTTTTTGCTAGCCGATGGCAGCTTGGATAGAGCCAAATTAGGCGCTCAGGTATTTGCCCATCCCGAGCTGCGCCTAAAATTAGAGAGTTTGCTGCACCCGGCTATATACGAAGCGGCCATGCAACAGCTTAAAGAAAACGCTAAAAAAAGCGCCTCCCCCTACCAAATTTTGGTGATTCCGCTGTATTTTGAAAGCACGCGCTACCATGAAGTTGCGGATAAAGTCCTGGTCATAGACTGCCCCGAGGCCTTGCAAATAGAGCGCGCCATGCAACGCAACGGCAGCACGGCCGCTAGTGTACAAGCCGTCATGCAAGCGCAAGTGAGCCGAGCCCGGCGCATCGAAGGCGCAGACGAGGTCATAGATAACCAGGGCAGCCTAGCGGCCTTGCAGGAAAAAGTCGGCCTGATTCATAAAAAATTCATTAAAACTTGCATAGTTAACAAATAAATTTAATAATCCATGTCAACTTATCTTTGTGTGTTCATTCATGACTATTACTGTATTGTTTAGCTGACCATACCTGTAACTCAACATGCCTAGCTACGACTACCCTTTTAACGAACGCATACGCACCTTACTGCGCGTAGAGGACTTGTTCGCCAAGCTTCTGCATAACATAGAAGCGGGCCACGAACACCACCACTGCGCCCTCATCACGTTATTGCAAATTTTAGACGTGGTAGACCGTTCCGAATTAAAGCTGGATTTATTGCAAGAATTGGAAAGGCAAAAAGTCGCCATGAGCGCCTTGATTGGCAACCCAGCCATTGCGGCCAATACCCTGAATAAGATTCTCAGCGAAATTGACCAAGCCGCCGAAGGATTGCGTGCCGAAACCACTAAACTGGGCCAAACCTTGCGCGCCAACGAATGGTTGATGGGCATAAAACAACGCGCCGGTATTCCCGGTGGCGTTTGCGAATTTGATGTGCCGTCTTACCACTATTGGCTGGGTTTGGGTGAAGTGCGCCGACGGGAAGACTTTACTTCCTGGCTCAAGCCCTTGTTACCCATGCACGCAGCCATAGGCATCATCTTGCGCATACTGCGCGGCAGTGGCGTAAGCAGCAAAATGGTCGCCAGCAACGGCGCCTATCAACAAATGCTGGCCGGTGCCAAACCAGCGCAAATGTTGCGCGTGGTATTGGACGATGACTTAACTTGCTTTCCAGAAGTGAGCGCCAATAAATACGCCATCAACATCCGTTTTAATCAACTTGACGATGGGCAAAAATTACAAAAATACGAACAAGACGTCAGCTTCTCGCTGATCTTGTGTAATTTATAAAGAGTAATCTATCAATCCGTTTGTTGATCCAGTTCGTAATCCAGGGCCTGATCGTCCTTAGCTTAAATTCCATTAATCAATAACCTACACACCATGGAACCCAGTAAAAAACGCTTAGTCGCTTGCCCAAAATGCGGCAACCTCGCCGAATTTTCCCCTAACAATGCTTTTAGGCCGTTCTGCAGCGAACGCTGTAAAATGGTCGATTTCGGCGCTTGGGCGAATGGCGAATACGCCATTCCCGTGCCGATTAGCAGCGATGATTTAGACGAGTTATACCCAGACCACAACCCTTGAGAAAGTAAAAATCATGAAAAAATTCACTGCATTTAGCCTAACAGGCTGGGCTTTATTGGCCTTATTTAGCAGCTGGACTGCCCAAGCAGAAAGCGCCGCCAACAGCACGTTAGTAACCATTCAAGACGCATGGGCGCGGCCAAGCAATCCTGGCTCGACAGTGGGTGCGGCTTACATGACCTTAACCAGCATTAAAGACGCCAAATTGGTTGCAGTCACGGCCGAGGTCAGCGACAGCGTTGAAATTCACAGCATGAGCATGGAAAACGGCATCATGAAAATGCGCATGTTAGACAGTTTAGACTTAAGCGCCGGCAAGCCTTACAAGCTGAGCCCAGGCGGCTTTCATTTGATGCTGTTTGATTTGAAAAAACCTTTGCGCGTGGGCGACAGCGTGAATTTTGTGCTGACCTTTAAATTGGCCAATAAAAGCCTAGTCAAACAAAACGTCAAAGCCAGCGTTAAAGACGCCCCAGCAGCCGGTCATTAAAGCCAGCCACTCAAATCCAACAGTGGCGTTGCACGGCCAGCCCATGCGCGCCATGGCTTCTAGCCAGCAGCCCATCCTCATGCCGCATGCCACCTAAGGCGTACACCGGCAAGGGGTAATCCTGTATCAGATTGCTAAAGCCAGACCAACCCAATGTGTCGCCATCAGGGTGACTAGCGGTCGATTGAACGGGCGACAACAGCACGTAATCCAAAGCCAATTGTGCCGCCTTGGCCAATTCTTTTGCATCATGGCAAGAAGCACCGCACAGCATGCCTGCTGGCTTAGCTGACAATTGCATTAAATCTCGCGCAGTAAAATGCTTGCCGTGGGCGGGAAAATCGCCGTACGCGTAGGGGCCGTGCGAGTTCAGCACGATCTTAGTCGCGTAAGGCGCTGCCATGCTCATGACGCGCTCAAAAAACCGTGCAAATGCCGATGCCGTCAACTGCTTTTCACGTAACTGCAGCAGGCCCAACCCCCCATCCAGCGCGCGCTGTAGGCCTTGGAAAAAAGCCTGTTCGCCCATTTCAGCGAGATTGCTTATGGCATGCAATCGAGGCAGATTGAGTGCATCGATAATGGGCGCGTTGGCTGGCAACAAGGGCGACACGCTGACAGCTTTTGTTGACTGCCAACTGAGTTTTTGCCCTTCCATGCCTTGCGGATCACCCGACCAAGCCGCCACCACAAAAAAATGCAGTTGCACGGTTTTAGCTGCGCTGGCCAATTGGCCGTTGTCTAGGTATTTAGCTGGGTAGGCGTAGCGACGGGTCAACCACGGGTAGGCTTGCGTGACCGTGATGCCCAGCTCTTCTTGCAATTCGCGTTTTAGGGCTTGCTCGGGCGACTCGTTTTCTTCAATTTTGCCGCCGGGAAACTCCCAATAACCAGACCAGGGTTTGCCCAATGGCCGCTCGTTTAACAAAACCCAGCCATCGGCTCGCTGTATCACGCCAACGGCCGCACGCGTCAAGCTGACTGAGTCTAAACTCGCATCAGGAACGGTAGTCGGCATTGATTTTGACGTAGTCGTAAGAAAAGTCGCAAGTCCAGATCGTGCAACTTGCCTCGCCTCTAGCCAAATCCACGCGCACTAAAATCTCCGCTTCCTGCATGATGGCGGCGCCTTGCTCTTCTCTGTAAGCGCTGGCCCGGCCACCTTTTTCCGCCACCAGCACGTCACCTAGGTAAAGCTTGAGTTGGTTGACGTCGAGTTGGTCGACACCGGCATAACCGATGGCCGCCAAAATTCGGCCTAAATTTGGGTCAGAAGCAAAAAATGCCGTTTTAATCAAAGGCGAATGGGCAATGGCATAAGCCACTTTACGGCACTCAGCTTCATTTTTGCCGCCGTCAATTTGCACCGTCATGAATTTGGTCGCGCCTTCGCCGTCGCGCACGATGGCTTGCGCCAACTCTATCGCCACCTCGGTCATGGCATCGCGTAAGGCCAAAAAGTGCGGGCTGGTTTCGCTAATTTGCGCATGGCCGGCTTGTTGGCTGGCCAGCATAATCAAGCTGTCGTTGGTGGAGGTATCGCCATCCACGGTGATGCAGTTAAAGGATTTATTGACGGCGAAATGAATGATGGCATCCAGCGCGGCCTGGCTCACCACGGCATCGGTAGCGATGTAGCCCAGCATGGTCGCCATATTGGGGTGTATCATGCCCGAGCCTTTACTCATGCCGGTGATGGTCACGGTCTGGCCGTCTATCAGCAAGCGGCGAGACGTGGCTTTGGCCACGATGTCGGTGGTCATAATGGCTTCAGCCGCCGCTAACCAATTGTTTTCATTCAAATTAGCCAGCGCCGTCGGCAAGCCCGAGATCAGCTTATCCACTGGCAAAGGCTCTAAAATCACACCGGTCGAAAAAGGTAAAATTTGCTCGGCATTCAAATCCAATAAATCGGCCAAGGCAGCGCAGCTTTGTTGGGCCGCTTGCATGCCCTGCTCGCCGGTGCCCGCGTTTGCGCAACCGGTATTGACCAATAAGGCGCGTATACCTTGCTTGGCCGCCAGGTGCGATTTGCACAGCGTAACCGGGGCCGCACAAAATTGATTTTGCGTGAACACACCGGATACCGCGCTGCCTTCGGCCAAGGTCATGACCAACAAGTCTTTGCGCTGTGCTTTGCGTATGTGCGCCTCCGCATAACCTAATTTAACGCCGCGTACAGGCAATAAGGTGCTGGCTTGTGGGGCAGTTAATTTAACCGGCATGCTGGGGTTTCCTTGTTTTCTTGAGGTGTATGAGGCTTAAGCACGACGCCATGTCGTGCCTTGCGGGGAGTCTTCCAATACGATGCCGGCGGCCGTCAATTCCTGACGGATGGCATCGGCTAAAGCGAAGTTTTTCGCCTGCTTGGCCTCGGCCCGCGCCAAAATTTTGCTGGCGATCAACTCGGCCGTCAAGCCTAGTGACTGGCCATCTTCAGTAGCGGACGTGCTGCTAACCGACGCTTGCCCCTGCAAAAAAGCCGTGGCATCTTGTTGCAACAAACCCAAGACGCCCGCCAAGCTTTTTAGCAAAGCGGCGGTGGCCGCCGATTTGCTCTTATTCAATTCGTTAGCTAGGTCAAACAACACAGCCAACGCTTCCGGGGTATTGAAATCATCGTCCATGGCCAACTTGAAGCGAGCCGCATGCGGCTGTTGCCAGTCTATGTTGCAAGGTGGGGTTGCATGACCACGCAACGAGGTGTACAAACGCGTCAAAGCCAATTTGGCATCGTCTAAATGCTGGTCGGAATAATTAAGTGGGCTGCGGTAGTGAGCGCGCAAAATAAAGAAACGCACCACCTCGGCATCGTACTGTTGCAGCACCGTGCGTATGGTAAAAAAGTTGCCTAAAGACTTAGACATCTTTTCATCGTCCACCCGCACAAAGCCATTATGCATCCAATAATTGACCATTTGGCAGGGCTGCCCGTCGTGGCTGTGGGCCGCTTCCGATTGTGCAATTTCATTTTCGTGTTGCGGAAACTGCAAATCTTGCCCGCCGCCGTGTATGTCAAAACGCTCGCCTAGATGATGGGCGCTCATGGCCGAACACTCGATGTGCCAACCGGGCCGGCCGCGGCCAGCATTGGGCCCGCCAAAAGGCGATGGCCAACTGGGCTCATTGGGTTTAACCGATTTCCATAAGACAAAATCCATGGGGTCTTTTTTGTGCGTATCGACTTCCACGCGCTCGCCGGCACGCAAGTCCTCTAAGGATTTGCCGGACAATTTTCCGTATCCAGCAAACTGATTGACCGAGTAAAACACGTCGCCGTTGTCGGCCACGTAGGCATAGCCCTTCTCGATCAAGCTGGCAATCATGTTGACCATGCCCTCGACAAAATCGGTGGCCTTGGGCTCGATGTCGGGTTTAATCACAGATAAGCTGGCCGCATCCTGATCCATGGCATCAATAAAGCGCTGGGTTAACTGGCCTATGCTTTCCTGGTTTTCGTTAGCGCGTTTAATAATTTTGTCATCGAGATCGGTGATATTACGCACGTACTTAAGCTCATACCCGCTAGCCCGCAGCCAACGGCCGACCATGTCAAACACCACCATCACCCTTGCGTGGCCAAGGTGGCAGTAATCGTAAACCGTCATCCCACAAACATACATGCTCACTTTGCCCGCCACGATAGGGGTAAAAACTTGCTTTTCACGAGCCAGGGTGTTGTAGATTTTCAGCATAAACAGTGGTGAGTGGGACTGGATTAGGTAAATTGAACGAAATATATAGCAATAAAGCCGATAGAGCTATTGGATGTTAGCTAGGCTGTTGATAGAATTACACTTTGTTAGTTGACTTAAAAAGTATATCACAATGAACAAATTTATTTCCTTGCTAAATGCTTCCATTGCTAAGCTTGCCGTGATTTTATCACTCAGCTTAGGCAGCGCATACGCACAAGCGGATGAGCTAAAAGACATTTCACAAATGGCCGATCAAGGTCAAACAGCAGCGGCTATTGATAAGCTCAACGCCTACATCAACAACAACCCAAAAAACGCCCAAGCCCTGTTCATGAAAGGCGTGATGTTGGCTGAGCAAGGTCGCCGTGATGAAGCCATTAAAGTGTTTACGGATGTGACGGAAAAATTCCCTAACTTACCTGAACCCTACAACAACCTAGCGGTGTTGTATGCGGATCAAGGTCAGTTTGATAAGGCCAGAAAATCCTTGGAAACCGCCATTAAAACCCATCCTAGCTACGCTACTGCCCATGAAAACTTAGGCGACATTTATGCCCGCATGGCCTCCGAAGCGTACGACAAAGCCTTGCAATTGGACACCAGCAACACCCGCGCCCAAGGCAAATTGTCCTTGATCAAAGATTTATTCGGCACCGGCAACAAAACCACTGTTGCCGCGAAAGAACCGGCTAAAGCCGTCGCCGATGCCAAAAAATCCGACAGCGTGAGCAAAAAAGCCGTCAGCGAAGTGGCTAACAGTGCAACTACTAGCAGCACGCCAGCTAAAAGCGCCGAAGAAGAATTAAGCGCCGCGGTGAATAGCTGGGCGCAAGCCTGGTCAGCCAAAGATTTGGATCGTTACTTTGCCAGCTACGGCGCCAGCTTCCAACCGGCTAAAGGCCAAAGCCGCAAAGCCTGGGAAGAGCAACGTAAAGAGCGCATTAACAAACCGTCTAAAATCAGCGTCAGCCTATCTAAAATCAACATCAGTGTAGCCGACAGCAACAACGCTAGAGTGCGTTTCAAGCAAAGCTACCGTGCCGATGGCAAACCCATACACACGACCAAAACACTGATCATGAAAAAAGAAGGCGACAACTGGTATATCCAGCAAGAGAATGCCAGCAACTAGCTGACGGCACAGCGACGCGGATCAGTAAGGCTTGATGTCACTTTTTAGGGCTAGGTATTCATAGATGCATTTGAATAAAAGTTTAACCTACGCACTGTTAACGGCGATTACCTTGATGCCATGGAATGCCACGGCAATCAATAGCGACAGCCTAGGCAATTTGTTTCAAGCCAAACAAAATGGCTTAGGCAATTTAGCCGAAACCCTGCTCGCCAAGAGCTTGTTGGAAATCACCCAAGGTAAAAATGATCAAGCGCTCAACACCGTCGACGAGCTGATTAAAACCATCCCGAATTTTAAATTGGCTTACTTGCTGCGCGGCGATTTACTCATGGCACAAGCGCAGCAATTGCAAGGCTTTGGTGGTAGCGACAGCAACCAAACCGAAGCCATCAAGGACTTGCAAGACGAAGCCCGCGTGCGTATCGAGCACTACTTGTCCAAACAAAACACCGACAGCATGCCAAATTTGCTGCTGGCGCCCAATGAGCAGCAAGGCCACGTCATCGTGGTCGACACCGACAAATCGCGCTTATACCTATACAAAAACAACGGCAACAGCTTAAGTTACGTCAAAGACTACTACGTCACCATAGGTAAAAATGGCGTCGATAAAAAAACCGAGGGCGACAAACGCACGCCCATAGGCGTGTATTTTGCCAAAGCCAAACTAACCCAACCGCTAGCCGACATGTACGGCGATGGTGCCTACCCGCTAAACTACCCGAATGAGTGGGACCAACGCCATAACCGCAGTGGCTCTGGCATTTGGCTGCACGGCACCCCTAGCGACACCTACAGCCGGCCACCGCGCTCCAGCGACGGCTGCGTGGTGTTAAACAATCAAGATCTAAAAAGTTTGGCGCCCATACTGCAAACCGGCAAAACGCCCATCATCATTGCCAACAATTTAAGCTGGTCTGCTAACGACAGCGACGACACAGAAAAACAAAGCTTGCAAGCCGCCATGGACGCTTGGCTCAATGACTGGCGTTCACAAGACACCAATCAATACTTAAGCCACTACTCCAGCGCGTTTAACAACAACGGCATCAATTATCAACAATGGGCAGCGCACAAATACCGCGTGCAGGCCAACAAACCCGAGATCAGCATTACCCTCTCCAACGTCAGTATGTTTGCTTACCCGGACAGCACGCAAAAATTAGTCGTGGTGGATTTCACCCAAGATTTTAAAAGCCCACACCTAAGCAACAAAATGCAAAAACGCCAATATTGGCTATTGGAAGACGGCCATTGGAAAATTATTTCCGAAGGCGCTGCCTAATACTGGCTTTGCCTGCTTTTTTAGCCCCTTTCTAAACCACACCTTGCTCCAGTGATTTCATTTTTAAGGATGACCATGCCTCAACTGCGTTTTTTCTTGTTAGCTGCTTTTCTAGGCTCTTGCCTAAGCCTAAGCACACCCCTATTGGCCGCCAACCCGCTGGTCACCATAGAAACCAACCGTGGCGATTTTGTGGTGGAACTCTACCCAGAAAAAGCCCCTAAAACCGTGGCCAATTTCATGCAATACGTAGACTCAGGCTATTACAAAGAAACCATTTTTCACCGCGTGATTAATCGTTTCATGATACAAGGTGGTGGCTTTAACGCCGACATGACGGAAAAACCCAGCCTAGCCCCCATCGTCAACGAAGCAGCAAACGGCCTTAAAAACGAGCCGGGCACCCTAGCCATGGCTAGGACCAGCGACCCCGACTCCGCCACCTCGCAATTCTTCATCAACTTAGAAAACAACGTGCCGCTTAATTACCAAGGCAACGATGCCGAACTCATCGGCTACTGCGTGTTCGGCCGCGTGCTAAAAGGCATGGACGTGGTGCGTGACATTGGCGCCTCACCGACCATGAACGTTGGGCCCTATTACGACGTACCGAAATCCACGGTACGCATACTGGCCATCAAACGCAACAGCAAACCGCTGTAAGCTAAACTGGCACGACTACACTTTTTTTACGACACTTTATTAAGGACACATTGTGGTTAAACTACTTACCAATTTTGGCGAAATTACCTTAGAACTTAACGCAGAGAAAGCCCCGATTACCGTGGCTAACTTTTTGCAATACGTAGACAGCGGTTTTTATAACGGTACTATTTTTCACCGCGTCATCAACGGCTTCATGATACAAGGCGGCGGTTTTGACGGCAAAATGCAACAAAAAGCCTCGGCCGATGAAATTAAAAATGAAGCCGACAACGGCTTGGCCAACGACATTTACACCATTGCCATGGCGCGCACCTCAGCGCCACACTCTGCCAGCAACCAATTCTTCATTAACGTCGGCAACAACGACTTCTTGAACTACACCGCACCTAACAGCAGCGGCTGGGGCTATTGCGTGTTTGGTAAAGTGACGGCCGGCATGGACGTCGTGGATAAAATCAAGAAAGTGGCCACCACCACCCGCAACGGTCACCAAGACGTGCCAGTAGAAAACGTCATCATTGAAAGTGCGACACGCTGTTAATCGCAAGCTGGCCTAAATGAACCGGACCGGGGATCCATACGCTGCAAATCTAGCAGAGCTATTTATCTCCGATTTGCATTTATGCGCCAGCCGCCCGCACATCACCCAAGCTTTTATTGAGTTTCTCAACAGCACAGCCAAGCAAGCGCGTGCTTTATACCTGCTGGGTGACGTTTTTGAATATTGGGCTGGCGATGACGACCTGATCAGCCACCAAGACGTGGTTGACGGCCTGCGCGACTTAGCCGACTCCGGCGTGGCAGTCTATTTAATGCACGGCAACCGCGATTTTTTAATCGGCGAGGCCTTTTGTGCTGCGGCCAAATTGAAGTTGTTGCCCGACCCGTGCGTGATAGACCTGCATGGCGTGCGCACGCTGGTTAGCCACGGTGATGCCCTGTGCAGTAACGACCTAGACTACCAAGCGTTTAGATTAAAAGTGCGGGATAAAAATTGGCAAACGGCTTTTTTACAGCGTAGCTTAACAGACAGAAAAGAACAGATCGCCGCCATGCGTGCGCGCAGTGAACAAGAAAAGTCGCATAAAGCCAGCGACATCATGGACATCAACCCGCAGACGCTCAATCATTTATTGCGAGACCACGATTACCCAGAACGGGTTATACATGGCCACACCCACCGACCCATGCAGCACGATTTAAGCTTAGACGGTCATGCCATCACACGTTGGGTGTTAGCCGATTGGTACGAACAAGGCAGCTACTTAATTAGCGATGCTAGCGGCTGCCACTACCAAACCATCAGCCAAACTTAAGCGCGCATTTCTGCCGCACGAACACTGGCGGCCAATTTATCCAACACGCCGTTGATGTATTTGTGGCCATCGATGCCACCGTATAGCTTGGCTAATTCCACGCCTTCGTTAATCACCACGCGGTAAGGAATGCTCAGATCAAACATCAATTCGCACGCGGAGATACGCAAAATAGCGTGTTCGATCGGGCTTAATTCGCTGATTTTTCTGTCAACAAAATCGGCCATCTTGGCGTCCAACTCAGCCATGTGTTCGTTAACCGATTCCAACAAGGATTTAAAATAGGTCTCATCGGCTTTGTTGTAATCCGGGTCTTCCGCCATGTCTTTGTAAACCGCGCTGGCCGTTGAGGCATTCAACATGCCGCGATAGACGGCTTTAAGGACCAATTCACGGGATTTGCGTCGATTTCTACTGCCACCGGATTTAGCGCTGCTGGATTTAGAGCCAGTCGATCTAAGCGTGGTTTTGACTGCTGTTTTTTTGCCAGCGGCTTTGCCCACCGCCAACGTGGTTAATGGGGCCTTGCTGTTGTCATTTATGCTGCTGGTCATCACAGTGCTCGAATCAAATTAGCCATCTCAACCGCCACTTGTGCGGCTTCCGCGCCTTTGACATGCATGCGGGCAATGGCCTGATCGTCGTCTTCCGTGGTTAACACGGCATTGGCAACGGGAATGCCAGTGTTGAATTGCACTTCTAAAATGCCGCGTGCCGATTCATTGGATACGACTTCAAAATGGTAGGTTTCGCCACGGATAATCGCCCCTAGAGCGACCAAGGCATCGAATTTTTCACTGATGGCCATGTGCTGCAAGGCCAATGGCGTCTCCAGCGCACCAGGCACCGTGATCACGGTAATGGCATCGCTGGCCACACCCAATTTCTGCAACTCGGTTGTGCACGCGCTCAGCAAGCCATCGCCTATATCACTGTTGAATCGAGACAGCACCACGCCTATTTGCAGACCGCTACCATCTAAATTTTTTTCAATTTCCCTCACGGCATACCCTTTAATCACAAGACTTATTAAATAGGCCGCTATTTTACCGCATATTGGCCACTGACTTTAATGAAATAAGATCCAGGCTTTCTGCACCGTGCTCCATACGCCGTAACTGATAGGCACCAACACCAAGGCCCAAGCGATGGCTACCTTATACGAAGGGCCGGCCTTAGCCGTGACCGCCTTAGCCTTAGTGGCTTTGGCTGGCGCCGCTTTTTCATGGGCCAATTGCCGCTCGGCCGCTAACTCGGCCTCGCTCATGGTGTATTTGGCAGCCACCGGCGTTACCAATAAATTAGCGACGAAGCCCACCACCATCATGCCGGCCAACACCATAAAGATGGGCGCGTAGATTTGATCAAACGGCACGTTCGCTTCCAAGCGCGTGTCATGCAGGTAATTCACCACCACCGGACCCAAAATACCAGCAGTGGACCAGGCCGTTAGCAAGCGACCGTGTATGGCGCCAACAAACTGCGTGCCGAACATGTCGGCCAAATAGGCGGGGATGGTAGCGAACCCACCGCCATACATGGAGGCAATCACGCAAAAGATAGCAGCAAACATGGCCAAGGATTTAAAGCCAGCCACGTAACTGGCGGTGCAATACATGATGGCGCCCAGCACAAAGAAGATCGTGTAAGTGCGCTTTCTACCCAATTTATCCGAAGACGTTGCCCAAGCAAAACGGCCAAAAATATTAAACAAGGAAATTAAACCAACGAAGCCTGCCCCTACCGCGGCAGCTGCAGCGGTTAAGTCGGCATCCAGCTTGATGTCGGCGTAGCTTAAATGCGGCGCCCCCACTAGCGCGCCACCAAAGGTTTCTTGCAACATCGGCGCCGCTGCGCCTATCAAGCCGATACCGGCTGACACATTCATGCACAACACCAACCACAGCAACCAAAACTGCGGGGTTTTATGCGCATTTTTTAAGTGCACGTGGCCACTTGCAATCATGGCATTGGCTTTTTTGTTGGTGGCTGGCTGCCAATTAGCTGGCTGCCAACCGCTAGGCGGTACGCGGTAACCCAATGCGCCCCACAGCATAAAGACAAAGTAAATGCCGGCCAAGGCGACAAAGGTTTGCCACACGCCAACGCTGCCATCCGCGGCAAAATACGCCATCAATTTGGTCGCCAAGGGCGAGCCTATCATGGCGCCGCCGCCAAAGCCCATGAT
>SXGU01266217.1_pt1 | contig 37419 bp, 37 predicted proteins | sample 3174531 | NCBI WGS metagenome assembly SXGU01 (sample SAMN11356863, study PRJNA531348) | freshwater metagenome | isolation source: freshwater sample F1-140 | place: China: Fuxian Lake, Yuxi | collected 2017-12-25 | reverse complement strand
GATCGATGTCGAGCATCGCGCCCTGGGCACCCTCGATCAGAATGCGCTGGCCGGCTTGGCGCGCCTGGTCGAGGACCAGCGACACGTCGCCGGTCCAGCGGCGCATCCGGACGCCGAAGGCCAGCAACTGGTCGTAGACCGGCTGCCAGTCGAGGGTCGAGTCCTTGATCATGCGGTTGCGCGCGCTGACGTTCTCGCGCACCTCGTCGGCCAGCGCCTGGGTATCGACGAGGTCGCAGACGCGAATGCCGCGGCGGCCGATCTTGTCTTCATACGCCGGGCCGATGCCGCGCGAGGTCGTACCGATCTTACGCTCGCCGCGACGCGCCTCGCTCAGCACGTCGAGCTCGCGGTGATACGGCAGGATTAAATGGGCCTTGTCGCTGATCAACAGCCGATCGCCAACCTCAATGCCGAGCTGCGCCAGCTCCTCGATTTCCTTGAACAGCGCCTGCGGATCCACCACCACGCCGTTGCCAATCACGCACTTGACGCCCTCATGCAGGATGCCCGAGGGGATCAGGTGCAGGACGAACTTCTTGCCATTCACGTAGACCGTGTGGCCGGCGTTGTGGCCGCCCTGATACCGCGCCACCAGCGAGAAATCCGGCGTCATCAGGTCGACGATTTTGCCCTTACCTTCGTCGCCGAACTGCGCACCCAGGACCACGATATTCATGCGCTCTACTGTATCCTATCGAACTCCGATGATTCTCCTCGACGGCGCTACGCTCGCCCTCGCGGACCTGCTCGCGATTGCCGACGACTTCGCTGACGTCGGCTTGGCCCCGAACGCGCGCACTCGGGTCGTTGCGTCACGTGCCGTCGCCGAGGCCAAGGGCGCCGGCCCGGAGGCCGTGTACGAGGTCAACACCGGATTCGGAAGTGTCGCGGAATCCCGAATCGAGACGGCCGGTCCGTGCGGTTCGCGCCGCGATGGCGCTGCGCGCGTATGTACCGGCCAAGGGCTAATCGGGCATCCACGCGTGCACCTCGCGCTGGTCCTGGTCGGTGAAGGTGACACGTGGGATCAGGGTCTGCGGGTCGACGGCGCACTGGCCGCCGCCGGCCTCACGCCGGTCGTTCTGGGCCCCAAGGAAGGCCTCGCCCTGATGGCGAGGTGCCGACGCTCACGGATGACCGCTCACCGACGCCTGACATCGACGCGATCACTAAATGAATTCGTGGTCGACAACTTGATGACGCAACCGGTATCGTTGTCAACTGATTTCAGTTTACAGATTCAGTTTGACAAGCGACTCGCCACTGCTTAGTTTCTTACTTTCGCGATTTGCCCCTCGAATCGCCAACTGTAAATGACGACGATTGCTCGGTCACAACGCGCGCCGCATGGTACGTCGCTGACGTGCCAGGGATGGCCACAGGAAGCGGCACTGCGGATGCCGATGAACAATCTCGATCCAGGGGTCGCCGAGTGGCCCGAGGATTTGATCGTCTACGGCGGTACCGGCAAGGCCGCGCGCAACTGGGAAGCCTTCGCCGCGACCGTTCGCTCGCCGCGGTCGCTGGCTCATGACGAAACACTCATGGTTCAGTCCGGCAAGCCGGTCGGGACCTTCCAGACCCATCCTGGCGCGCGGGGCATTCTGCAAGGCACCTACGAGACGCTGGCCGCGGTGGCCCAGCGCCACTTCGACGGCACCCTGAGCGGCCGCATCGTCGTCACGATGAACGGCGGCGTGGTGCGGCACGCCGATGCAGGTTATCCCCAAACGAACCAGACCGCACGCGATCACGGAGTACGGATTCCCATGCACGAGACGAGCCGATGATGGCTCCCCACGCCGGCCTTGAACGCCGCGTCCTCGCCGCGCTTGACGCGACGCCCCCACGGATTCCGGTCGTGATCGGCGGCTGCGGCTCGGGCCGCACGACCCTGCTGCACGCGCTCAATGACCGCATCGGCCGGGAGCAGTGCCAGTACGTCGACGTCGAGCGCGCTGCCAGTACCCCTGAGCAGTTCCAGCAGGCGGTCTCGGCAGCATCGCCCTTCATGCTCGACGGCGCGTTCGCCGCCGCGCCCCAGGACACCGCGACCTCCACGCGGGCCGCGTTCGATCGCACGCTGGGATTGCTCAGCCGCGCCCGGGCGCGCCACGACGCGCCCGCCACGTTCCTGTTCGACGAAGTGCTCGAGCTGCGGACGTTCGAGAGCTTCCCGGGTTTGCGGCACGTGTTGCGCGAGATGCTGCACACGATGGCCGAGAGCGACAATCGCTTCGTGCTGACCAGCCGATACGTGGCGCGCGCGCATCGCCTGCTGCGCGATGGCGAGCCACGCTTTGAAGTGATTCACCTGCCGCCACTCGGCGCCGCCGAGGTCACCGCCATGCTGCCGCCCATGGGCGACACCTCGACCGAAGATCGCGACTACCTGGGCCGCGCCATTCAAGCGCTCGCCGACGGCCGCGCCGCGTACGTGCACGCCCTCAGCGAAGCCGCGTCCTCCATGAGCGGACGCGGCGGTGACCCGATCAGCGCGCTGACGGCCCTGTTGACTGGCGAGGGCGCGTTGGCCAGTTGGTGCGGCTATCGCTACGAGCTGCGGCTGCACAAGGCGCGCGGCTATGGCGCGTTGAAGGCGATTCTCGAAATCTTGGCGGCAGACGAACCGCTGACCTTGACCGAGGTCGCGCAGCGCCTGCATCGCACGCCGGGGTCGACCAAGGACTACTTGTCGTGGTTGGAAGATGTTGACCTGATCGGGTCACGGCAGAAGCGCTACAGCTTTGCCGATCCGCTATTGCGGTTGTGGGTGCGGCTGCACTGCCGCCCCGTTCCGCCGTCGGTCGACGAAGTCGCGCGAGAAGTACAGGCCTACGCGGCGGCCCGCCTGCCGCAGGCAGAACCGGTACACGCCCTGGCCACCGCCGGTGGCGGCGACCGCAAGGACTGGGGCATCATCGAGATCGACTAGGCGGGTCGAGCAGGCCTTCGCTACTCGTTCTTTGCCAATTCGGTGAGCGCCAGCCGCGCCCCTTCCTGCTCGGCATCTTTCTTCGTGCGGCCGGCGCCCTGCGCCAACACGGCCTCACCCACCACCACCTCGACGTAGAACAGCTTGCTGTGGTCGGGACCCACCTCGCTGGTGATGCGATACGACGGTAGCGGCCGGCCCAGGCCCTGCAACCGCTCCTGCAGGCGGGATTTGTGATCGCGGCCGAAATACTCGGGCTGCCGCGCCTCCTCGATATGACGCCCCAACTCGCGCAGCAGGAACTGCCGCGCCGGCTCGAGACCGCCGTCGAGGTAGATCGCCGCAATCACGGCCTCGCAGGTGTCGGCCAGCAGCGCCTGCTTGTGCCGGCCGCCGGTCTTCTCTTCACCCCGGCCGAGGATCATGTATTCACCGAGGCCCATCAGCTCGGCCATTTCGGCGAGCGACGCGGTCGACACCAGGCTGGCTTTGATCTTCGACTTCTGGCCCTCGGAGTAGGTCGGAAAGGCGCGGAACAACGCGTCCGACACCACCAGGCCAAGCACCGCATCGCCGAGAAACTCCATCGACTCGTTGTCGGCGACGCCCCCGCTCGGGTCTTCGTGCGCTTTTGACCGGTGAGTCAACGCGTGTTCGAGCAGGCCGCGATCGCGAAAGCGATAGCCGACGCGCGCTTCAAGCGCGTCAAACGCCTGCGGCAGCGTCACGACCATGCCGCTGCCGACCTGCTCGCGATGACTGTCGATGATGCGCACGGCCTCGGCGGCCTCTTCGGCCCGCACTGAGATCTGCGTCTCGCCGAGCGGGTTGAGCGAAAACGGAAACAGCCCCGGCGTCGGCCCGGCGGTGCGCAGCGTCTCGACGCCGTGGCTGTCGAGCAAGGCCTCGACCACGTTCGCCTCGATGTCCGACTGGGTGCGAAAGATGACGGTCAGGGCGGCGTCGATCACGCTGGGATCTTAATCTTCATGAGGACCATGGTCATGTCGTCGTGCTGACCGGCGCCGTTGGCGAAGGCGCGCAATTCGGCGAGGATATCGGAGCGCAGTTGATCGACCGGCAGGTGCGCGGGATGCGTGCGGCGCGAACGACTCCGACGGTGCACGTCAACCCACTGACCGGGCAGCTCAGCAGCAAAACGAACAAGAGCTTTCATGGGGCACGTCGACGCCACGGCGCCGGGCGGCGCACGACCACTGCATAATACCAGAGTATCGTTAACCGATAGATCCCATGAAACTGAACGACACCGCCCGCTTCAGCACCATTTGCATTCACGCCGGCCAGGAGCCTGACCCGGCCACCGGCGCCATCATCACGCCGATCTACCAGACCTCCACCTACGTGCAGGACGGCCTCGGCCAGCCGCATGCCGGCTTCGAATATGGCCGCACCCAGAATCCGACCCGCATGGCGCTCGAGCGCAACATCGCCGCGATTGAGGCGGGCACGGCGGCGTTTGCCTTCGCCTCGGGCATGGCGGCGATCGACGCCGTGCTCACGCGCCTTGAGTCGGGCGATCACGTGCTGGTCAGCGACAACACCTACGGCGGCACGTTCCGCCTCTTCGAGCGCGTCCGCCGCAAGTTCGGCCTCGACTTCACCTACGTCGACACTTCGCAGCCCGAGCTGGTGGGGCCGGCCATCAAGCCGAACACCAAGTATCTCTTTGTCGAAACGCCGACCAATCCGATGCTGTCGATTACCGACATCGCGGCCATCAGCGAGATCGCGCATGCGAACAACGTCCGGGTGGTCGTCGACAACACTTTCGCCAGTCCCTACCTGCAACGGCCACTCACGATCGGCGCCGATCTCGTGCTGCACAGCACCACCAAGTTCCTGAACGGCCACAGCGACAGCGTCGGCGGCGTCGTCATTCTCAAGCACCAGGACGATGTCGAGTGGATGAAGTTCGTGCAGAACGCGGCGGGCGCGATCCTCGGACCGATGGACGCGTGGCTGATCCTGCGCGGGACCAAGACCCTGACCGTGCGCATGGAGAAGACCAACAGCAACGCCCAGGTGATCGCCGAATTCCTGGCGGGTCACAACAAGGTGCTACGGACGATCTATCCCGGCCTCACCTCGCACCCGCACCATGCGCTCGCGAAGAGACAGATGCGCGGCTTCGGCGGACTGATGTCGTTTGATGTCGGGTCACTGGACGCCGCGAAAGGCGTCCTCAACAACCTGAAGCTGATGGCCCTGGCCGAGAGCCTTGGCGGCGTCGAGACGCTGATCTCGCACCCGGCGATGATGACGCACGCCTCGGTGCCACCCGAGCGGCGAGCGATGCTCGGCATCACCGATGGCTTGATCCGCATTTCGGTGGGGATTGAAGACGTCGAGGATCTGCAGGCCGATCTCGCGCAGGCGTTGGAATCGGTCTAGACGCCGCTCTAAATGACGCTGTCACCTAGCCACGAAAGATAGGCGGGGCTCCCCGCCTCGATCGTGAGCACCAGGAACTCGGGCACCTCGTAGGGGTGCAGTTCTCTCACGCGCACTTCAAGGGCCGCCACGAGGGCGGCCTTCGTCTTGATGAGGAGTTGCCGTTCGGCGGCTGATTCCACGTTCCCCTGCCACCGGTAGGTTGATCGCATGGGCGGCAGCACGCTCACGCACGCCGCCAGGCGCTCGTTCACCAGCCTCTGAGCGAACCGATCCGCGTCGCCATCGACGGGGAAAGTAATCAAAACGAGAGCAAATTCCATGGCTGGATTCTAATCCTTGGACCCGTAAAGCCGTAAAAACATAATTCCGCTTGCGTGTTTATACGTTTTGGTGTAAAAATGTGCAGAAGTTGAATCGTTTTTACGTCTTGCCGTTGTGCCGTAAGGCTAGATACACTGCCTCCAATAGTGGCGGCACGACGGACTGACAGCGACACGGTGAAAACGACCGTTGAACTCCCAGGGGAGCTTTGGCGGGCCGCGAAGATTCGGGCCATGGATGAACGGGCCGACCTTCGCACGGTGCTGATACGCGCACTCGAGGACTACTTGCGAGCCGCCGAACCAGCACGCACCGTGACCGACAGTCCGACGAGCCGATGACCGAGACTGCAACCACCATCCCGTTGCCCGCGCCACCCCCCGTGGCACCGAAGGCAACCCTTGCCCGTCGCGGCCGCCGGCTGCTTCGGCACGGCCTCGTGTTTTTTACCTTTGTGATCGTCGTTGACGCCATCGCCGGCGAGAAGGGCCTGCTCGCCCTGCTGCAGGCGCGCCGCGAATACGCCGCCCTCGAACGCTCGCTCGACCGCGCCCGCGCTGAAAACTCCGACTTGCGCGAGCAGGCGCGGCGGCTGCGCGAGGATCCGTCTGCCGTCGAAGACCAGGCGCGGCGCCAGCTCGGCCTGATCAAGCCGGGCGAGATGGTCTTCTTCATCAAGGACGTCGACCAGAAACCTTAGGCTTGGGGCTTGGGGCGTGACGGTGTACGCTGATTGTTCTCGTCACACTTTCGAGGAGGACTCATGGCACGTCAGGCAGAAGCGGAATGGAAGGGCGATCTCAAGGGCGGCACCGGCCGCGTCAAGTTGGGCAGCGGCGCCTACGAAGGCAATTACTCGTTCGCGACGCGTTTTGAAAACGGCAGCGGCGCCAATCCAGAGGAACTGGTCGGTGCGGCGCTGGCTGGCTGCTATTCAATGGCCCTGGCCAACTCGCTCGCCTCGGCCGGCTTCACCGCCACCAGCGTGCACAGCAGCGCGGACGTTCACCTGGGCAAGGACGACACGGGTTTCCTGATCAACCTGATCGAGCTCACCGTGACCGCCGTCGTGCCGAACGTGGACAACGCCACCTTCCAGCAGCACGTCGAGAAGACCACCACCGGTTGCATCATCAAGCGCGCGCTGGCGTCGGTATCGACGGTCACCGTGAAGGCGATACTCAAAACCTAGCTCGCAAGCGGACGGCACTCCGGTGCCGTCCGCTCACACCCTGAACCTCTCGCTCAGCTCACGCCCATCGGTAGCCGCTCTTGGCCAGCGGCAGGTCGCGCACGCGCTTCCCGGTGGCGGCAACAATCGCGTTGGCGACCGGCGGCAACGCCGGCTCGCCCAACCCTGTCGGTGGATTGTCGGTCTAGAGGAAGTGTACGTCGATGACCGGCGCCTGCGACATCCGTACTCTCTGGTGCTAGTGGTAGCTGCTCTGGACGCTGACGTCGGCGACCTCGGCGAAGTATCCCAGGTGGCTGAAGTGGCAGGCCACGCCGAGCGCGCGGCCGTTCCGGCCGCCTGATGGATCGCCTGACGAATCCGCGAGTATGTCCCGCAGCGGCACAGGTTGCCGTTCATCGCCCGATCGATATCGGCATCGGTTGGTTTGGGGGTCTGCGCCAACAGCGCGGCCGCGGCGAGAATCTGGCCGGCCTGGCAATTGAAGGTGGGCTTGTCCGCCGAAGCCTTGACGGAGGCGGGATTTGCAGCTCAGGGCCGAAACCCTGAGCCCGCATCTTAGAGGCCCAACGAGAGCAGCCGGCACATCGCTAGATATCCGGCCGCTCGAGATGGTAGGTCGTGAGACGCTAAGTCAGGCTTGCGCCCGACCTTCTTGCCACGCCGGGCTGACGCCCGACGGTCGTTGTTAGACGACCTGAACGTTCTCGCCGCGGGGACCCTTGGGGCCCTGGCCCTTTTCGAACGTCACGTTCTGACCTTCACGCAGCTCGTCGAAACGAGTGTTGGTGCAGGCGCTGTTGTGGAAGAAGTATTCGTTGCCGTCGCTGGCAAGGATGAAACCGAAACCCTTGTCGCTGACGAGCCGCTTGATCGTACCGTTCATTGGAGCCATGTGAGAATCCGTCCGTAATCCATCGAGTAAATTCGGCAGGTTTGGGAGATTCCCCAGCGCTGCCCTGAGGCCGTCGGCGCTGGATAGACGCTGGCAGGCATACGTGCAGAGACCGAAAAAATAGCATACACCTTTCCTGGCAAAGTGCGATCGCTAAAGTTTGCCCCGGCCCTGCCTGCCTCAAAAGGGCCTGTTTTGTTGAGAAAAAGACGCGGACCAGGGTGACCCGATCAGGCTTGACCACGACGGCGATGCAGAGGAGGATCGGGTTCTCAATTTGCTGAAGGGTATGACTATGACATCCAAGGCCGGACGCAATGACACTTGCCCGTGTGGCAGCGGCAAGAAATTCAAGAAGTGCTGCGAGCTCAAGGAAACGAAGGGCCGCGCCAACATGACGCTGCTGGTCATTGTCGGCCTGCTGATGGCCGCCGGCCTGGCCGTCGGCATCACTTCGATCACCAGCGAGAAGGACGTCGCCCGGCCCGGCGGTGTCTGGTCGGCCGAGCACGGCCACTACCACTAGAGTCCCGGAAACACATGGCCGCCGGTGGCGTCGAGCGGCAGTGGCTTGACCCACTGCACCGCACTCAACGGCAGCTCGTCGTAGAGATGCGGGAACAGATCGCCGCTGCTCGAGGGTTCCCATCGCAGATTCAGGCCCCTCGTTGCCACGGCCACCAAGACCAGATCCGCGGCGCCGGCGAAGTGCCTCGCGGCCGTATCGCGCACCTGCGCAGCCGTAGAGAAATGAATGAAGCCGTCGGCGAGATCGATGGGCGAGCCCGCGAAGGCCCCCGTCTCCACCGCCTCGCGCCACAGGTCGTCCGGCGCAATCTTGTAGATGGTGGCTGTCACCGCTCCGGGCACGTCACATTCAGCAGCCGCCACGACTCCACGTCGATGACGGCCTGCGTGATCGTGGAATCGGGGCCACTGGTGGCGCCCACAGGCGAGCGTCCGGGCATTATGCGGATCTTGCCGCCAGCCAGGCCGACGCCCTGCTCCACCAGATCCGACTTGCGCATGAGGCCGGTGAGCTCCACCATGCTGCCCTGGCGCGCCTTGATCTCTTGCAGCAGCGCCTTCGGACCTGACAGGCGCAGCCGGCGGCCAGGCTTGAGGTCGGTGGGTGTCATTTCGTGTTCCGGACTGATGTCCACGAGAAACAGGCGATCGTAGGCGCAGCCAGGAACGGTCAAGCGCGCGGAGTCCTTGGAAACCGGCTTTTCCTGGGCCAGCCCGACTCCCCCGGACAGGGCCACCATCGTCACCAACAGCCAGGCCGTCATGCCGTTAGCTTAGCGCGTATCATAAGGTTTACACTTCAGCTTTCCTGAGCACTGCGGCCGTTGTGGCCCTCAGCCCTCACCAAAGCACGTCATCGAGGGTTTGTGAGCAACACTTCTTCCGGTAATCGCCTGCAATCTTGGACCACGAACCTCGCCGACGCGCTGGGCGTGTTTGCCGCCGTCTGGGGCGTGGCGCCAGGCATGCTGATTGTCGGCCTCCCGGTCGCCCTCGTGGAGGCGCTCGCCCTCCGCCGAGGGCGGATGGTCTTCAGCGGGTTGTGATGGCCATGAGTGCCACGATGATCTACCTGATAATCGCCGCGACTGGCGTCGGCATCATACTGGTGACCGGACGGTATTGGGTCGAATCCAATACCCGCGACATGGGCACGATGAGCCGCCAGTGGCTTGCCGAATACAACCAGTCGCATTCATAAGAAGTCAGAAGTAGCAAGTGAACAGGGGTGCTGATAAGCTGCGCCGCTGGAGGAACTTGATGCGAACTGCATTCACTCGCTCGATCGCGGCCGGCGCACTGGCGCTGGCGTGTTTTACTTCAACTGGACTGGCGCAGGCTCCGGTCTCGGCCGCCCAGGCGCCCGCCGCCGCGCCCACCGCCAACATCGTCGTCGACAACCCCACCTATCTTTCGATTCCGCTGGAGATCGCGATCGACCGTCCCGCCGCCGAGGTGTGGAAGCGCGTCGGCAAGTACTGCGACATTGCCGAGTGGCTGCAGATTCCGGCGGGATGCAAGATGCTGTCGGGCGGTGAAGGTGAGGTCGGCTCGGTGCGGTCGGTGGCGAACGAGGTGCTGGTCGGCAAGACCGAGTTCTCGTACACCTACACGCAAACGGTGCGCGCCGGCCGGCCCTACAACCTCTACCACGGCACCTTGGAAGTGCGGCCGGTCACGGACAATACCTCGCGGCTGTATTACACGCTGATCTACGACAACTCGATGTTGCCGGACGATGGTGCGCGAGAGAAGGACAAGGCGGCGCGCACGGCGACGTTCACGCGGGCGATCCAGAACATCAAGACGCTGGCGGAGGGTGGCAAGCTGACACCGCGATAATCACGGCTCAGGATTTAATTTTTACGTCCAGTTTTTTATAGTTGTCAACATGACGACCGCGGCTAGACGCTCGACCGAGGAGGAGCTTCGTGCCCAGTTGGTGGCGCTGACCAATGCCGGGCTGACTGAAGACGAGGCGCGCGTGATCGCCGCCAGGCGCCTGCGCGGCCTCGCGGCGCCCTCGCGTCAGGGCGCCGGGGCCGAGGCGCTGGTCGCCCTGGGCCTGGCCGTCGCCGCGGGGGTGGCCGTCAAGCTGCCGGCGCTGTTCGGGCATCGGCTCAGCCCGGACGAAGAGCTGCCGGTGTTCTACGCTCGCAATGCGAGCCTCTTCGCCTTCCCGCTGCTCGCCATCTACTTCGCATGGAAGCGCGGGCCGGACACGGCCAGGCTGCTCTGGCTCGCGCTGCCGTTCGTGGTCGCGGCGGTGTTCGCCAACCTCTTCTCTTTCCCCGCTGGCAGCGACACCGGGGTTTTGACTATTCTGCACCTGCCGTTCGCCCTGTGGATGGCCGTCGGCTTCGCGTACGTCGCCGGCCGCTGGTTCACCGGTGGCGGGCGCATGAACTTCGTCCGCTTCTCGGGCGAGCTGGCCATCTACTACGTGTTGATCGCGCTCGGCGGTGGCGTCCTCACGGCCTTCACGTTCATGATGTTCGCCGCCATCGACATGAAAGCTGACTGGTTCGTGGCGGGCTGGCTGATCCCGTGTGGGGCGGCGGGGGCCGTGATCGTCGGGTCCTGGTTGGTGGAGACGAAGCAGAGCGTCATGGAGAACATGGCGCCGGTGTTGACGCGGCTGTTCACGCCGCTGTTCACCGTGTTGCTGTTGATGTTCCTGGCCACCATGGTGTGGACCGGCAATCCCATCAACGTCGAACGGGAAGTCCTGATCGGTTTCGATCTGTTGCTGGCGGTCGTGGTCGGACTGGTGCTCTACGCCGTTTCCGCGCGTGACCCCGACGCACCGCCTGACTTCTTCGACCGCCTCCAACTGTTGCTCGTAGTCAGCGCGCTCGTCGTCGATGCCGTGGCACTGTGGGCGATCGCGGCTCGCATCACGGAATTCGGCTTCACCCCGAACCGCGTAGCGGCGCTCGGCGAGAATCTCATCCTGCTGGTCAACCTGGTGGGGTCGGCGTGGCTCTATGCGTCGTTTTTGCGATGGCAGGGCCCGTTCGCGGCGCTGGAGCGATGGCAGCTCGCCTATCTGCCCGTCTACTCCGCGTGGGCGATCATCGTGGTGATCGTGTTCCCGCCCTTGTTCGGCTACCGCTGAACTATTGGTTACGGGGGCTCGCTGCCGTCATTACCGACGGCTCTTTACGTGGTGGCGACATGATGCCCAGTGGCCACGTAATGGGCTCGGCAATGAGCATCGCGGTCGCCTACTGCGACGGCGTGTTCGAGCCCCTTGGAGGCAGGGCCGATGCCGCAGCTAACCCGCATCACCCGTGATTCCCGCGTGATGGGCGGCAAACCGTGCATCCGCGGGATGCGGGTGACCGTCGGCACGATCGTCGGTCTCGTCGCCGCTGGGCGCACCAACGACGACCTCCTTCGCGAGTATCCCTACCTGAAGTCCGCGGACATCACCGAGGCTCTCTCTTATGCGGCCTGGCGCGCTGAGGAAGTTGAAGTCTCCCTGGGCTAGCCGTGAAGCTGCTCGTGGACATGAACCTGTCGCCGAGCTGGGTCGACTGGCTGACACGGCACGGGTTCGAGACGGTCCACTGGGCGACCATCGGCGCGGCCATCGCGCCTGACGACGAAATCCTGTTTTGGGCGCGGTGACACGGCTTCGTGGTGCTCACCAACGACCTCGACGTCTCCGCGATTCTGGCGGCGACCTCCGGTCGCACACCACGCGTCGTGCAACTCCGGGAACAGGACCTGCTCTCCGAAGCCGCAATGACCATCGTCGCAAGTGCGCTCGAAGTGCATCGGGAAGACATCGAACGGGGTGCGCTGCTTTCGATTGATGAGGGCGGGACTCGCGTCAGGATGCTGCCGCTGCGCGGCCCGCGCACCGAGCCATGAAGTCGGCCGCGCTCTGGAGGCGCAGAGCTGATTGGTGTTGGTTGCGGGGGGGGGATTTGAACCCCCGACCTTTGGGTTATGAGCCCAACGAGCTACCGGACTGCTCCACCCCGCGACAAGTAAGAGGCTGATACTAGCACACCAGTCTTTGCTGTACCAACTTTTACGCCTATTTCGCGCGTGCTGAGGTCGATTCGGCCAGCAAGCGCTCCACCGTTGCCGTGATCTCTTCCTTCGCGCTGTCGTGATACGCGCCGCTCGCCGCGCCGGCGAATCCGGCATGCGCACCACGCACCAGGCCGTCACGCCCCAGGAAGATGGTGGTCGGGAACGAGTTCAGGTTGTGGATCTGCGGCACCTTCTCCGCCACGTCCGCCTGCTCGCCCGCCAGCACCACCGGGTAGGTCACGCCGTAGCGCTTGTTGAACGCCGCCAGCCGCGGGTAACCCTTGTCGCCGTCGACGCGCAGGATGGCGGCGGTGACTTCAGCGCCTGACTGACGGACGATCAAGCGCCAGGCCGGCTCGCCCTTGTTGCTCTTGACGCCGCCGATTTTCCACACGCCGTCAATGGCCGGCACCTCGTTAGGGAACGCCGCCGGCGGCGCGAAGCGCTTCGCGTAAAACGGGTAGGACCCCGTGGCGCGATTGTAAAAGCCGGTGAGGCGGCCATCGACGAACGTCGCCGACACCGAGGTGGCGTAATGATCGAAGTTGAGGACGAGCGATCCGTTCTCGAACTTCCCTCCCGTCGAGACGACCTTCTCGTCGCCGTTGAAGAACCAGCCGCTCACCGACGAACCGGTGCCGCTGATTTCAAAGCGGAACGGGATCTCGAGTCTGCCGACGACGACGGCGGCGTCCCAGAGGCCCCCGGGCGACGGCACTTGGGCGGAGGGTGAGGTGGCGAACGACGCGGCGAGCGCGTAACGAATTGAAGTATTCATGTTCTTGTCCACGGCACCCCATAAAGGGGGCCCTACCAAGCTAGGATGCCGTGGTGAGGCGGTAGGTACGCCACAGGCGGATGCCGAGCAAGATCGCCACGCCGATGCCGTAATAAATGGGATACGTGGCGTCGAGCTTCACCTTCCAGAAATAGTGCAGCACGCCCGCCAGGGCCGTGATGTAGACCAGCCGGTGCAGCAGGTTCCAGCGCTTGCCGCCCATGCGGCGGATCCAGCCGGTGGTCGAGGTGAGGGCCAGCGGAATCATCAGCACGAACGCCGTGAACCCCGCGGTGATGTACGGCCGCTTCACCACGTCGTCCCACAGCCCGCTGAACTCGAGCTGGTGATCGAGGATGAAGTAGGTAAGGAAGTGCAGCGTGCCGTAGAAGAACGCGAACAGGCCGACGAGGCGGCGGTAGTTGATGAGCGGATTGAGGCCGGTCGCCCATCGCAACGGCGTAATGGCCAGACCCGCGACAATCAGCCGCAGGGTCCAGATGCCGGTGGTGTTAGTGATGGTCTCGACGGGGTTGGCGCCCAGTTCTCCCTGGAAGCCGTCATAGAGCAGCAACACCGCGGGAGTGAGGCAGGCGAGCCAGACAACGGGCTTGAAGACCCGTCGCCGCCATTGTGTTTGCGTCACGTTTGATCACGGCGCCCCATAAAGGGGCGCCCTACAGAGAGGCTCAATAAAACTTGCGGAGGTCCATGCCGGTGTAGAGGGATGCGACCTGGTCGCCATAACCGTTGAATGACAGCGTCTTGCGGCGGAAGAACTCGCCGAGACGTCGCTCGCTGCCCTGCGTCCAGCGCGGGTGATCGACCTGCGGATTGACGTTGGCGTCGAAGCCGTACTCGGACGACTGCTGCTGCTTCCACGTGTTCACCGGTTCGGTCTCGACGAAGCGCACGCGGACAATTGACTTGATGCTCTTGAAACCGTACTTCCACGGGATGACCAGGCGAATGGGCGCGCCGTTCTGGTTGGGCATCACCTCACCATAGAGGCCGAGGCCAAGCAGCGTGAGCGGATGCATGGCCTCGTCCATCCGCAGGCCCTCGACGTAGGGCCAGTTCAGCGCCGGCGCGGTCTGCCCAGGCATCTGCTTGGTATCGACCAGCGTCCTGAACTCGACATACTTGGCCTTTGTGGTGGGTTCGAAGCGCTTGAGGAACTCGCTCAGCGGATAGCCAATCCACGGAATGACCATGGACCACGCCTCGACGCAGCGCAGGCGGTAGATGCGCTCTTCGAGCGGCGCATACTTCATGATGTCTTCGATGTTGTAGGTGCCGGGCTTGCCGCACTGCCCCTCCACCACCACGCTCCACGGCCTCGGCTTTAGCGTGTGCGCGTACTTGCCGGGGTCGGCCTTGTCGAGACCGAACTCGTAGAAGTTGTTGTAGGTGGTGATGTCCTTGTAGGAATTCAGCTTCTCATCGGTGCTGAACGGACTCTTCTTCAGATTAGTCAGCTTCTGCGCGGCGGGATTCTGTGCGAATGCATCGGGCGAGCCGGCGAGGCCAAATCCGTTGGTGGCGACGCCGACGGCCGCGCTGCCGGCCACGGCCAGAAAGTCGCGGCGCTTCAGGAACGTCTCTTTTGGAGTGACGTCCGATTCGCGCAGGTCAGCAGCCTTCTTGATCAACATAGTAAAGCTCCACGGTGATGATACCGCACCGGTCGCCTGTTGAGACGCCGCGCAGGGCCCCGGCTTCGCATGGGTGCTGGTCACTCCCGGTTTGCCGGCTTGGTCGTGAAACTGTCGCGCCCCCAAGAGCAGCTATACTAGCCGTGTTTGCTGCCCGCGGAACGATCCACTGTGGTTACACGAACCCTTGCGGCCGTCGCGATCGCCTGGCTGGTCGCGGCACCCGTTTTGGCGCAAATCCGACTGGCCGATGAGTCAGATCGCGCCGCCTTCCGATCGTGGTTTGTCCTGCTGGCCGATGCGCAGTTTGAACGCACCACACCCGACGTGGCCGATTGCGCCGCGCTCATTCGTCACGCCTACCGCGAAGCCATGCGAGCGCACACGCCGGAGTGGGTGCGCCATGCGGAGCTGCCGTTCGCGCCGCAGTTCGCCGACGTGAGGTCGGCACCGAAGGCCGGACCTAACGGCTGGCCGCTGTTCCAGGTCAGCGCGTCCCCGCAGCTGCGCTTCGCCGAGTTTGCCGACGCCAGGACGCTGATTGCCCTCAACGCGCGGTCGCTCGGCCGCGACACGCGGGCCCTGCGCGCGGGCGACCTGCTCTATTTCCGTCAGCCCGGCCAGAAGGCACCCGATCACCTGATGGTGTTCGTCGGCCGGTCGGCATTCGAGACCGAAGGCGACGATTGGGTCGTGTATCACACCGGCCCGACCGATGACGGACCGGGCGAGGTCCGCAAGGTGCGTCTCGCCACGCTGCAACAACATCCCGCCGCGCGCTGGCGGCCCCTCACCTCAAACCCGCGCTTTGTGGGCGTGTATCGATTGGCCGTGCTATGAAGATCGCCCGCACGCTCTTCCTTCTCACTTCTCTCTTCTCACTCTTCACTTCTCTGAAAGCGGAGGCGCAGGTCGATCGCGACGAGCGACCGGCATTCTCGCTGTCGACGAGTGAGGTCTTCACCACGCGGGACGGGCCGAGTTTCTACCTGACCTTCCGCCGTGTGCCTCACTTGGACTTCCGCGTCTACAAGGTCCGCGACCCGTTCGCCTTTTTCGCCAGCCTGCGCGATCCGCATCAACTAGGTGGTAGCGAGGCCGAGGTGCAGCAGGAACGCACGCTGCTCGAGAAGCTGGCCGATTGGAAACGCGGCCAGCGCCAGTACGTGCAGCGCTTCGCGCGCGCGCAAGCAAGTCAGCCCTATCGGGCCGCGCGGCGGGCCACCACCGACCAGGCCGTCGTCGCCCAGCGAGTAGTGTTGAACGCGAACACTTTTGCGCAGGTGCCGCTTCTCAATTCAGATCAGGTGGTCACGACCTGGCGGGAGTTGCTGCCCAACCATCGCGACGCCGAAGTGCGTCGGGTCCCGGTGGAACTGCGCCAACCCGGCATCTACGTCGTCGAGGCCGTCAGCGACTTGCTGCGCGCCTACACCATCGTGATCGTGTCGGACGTCGGGCTGGTCACCAAGACCTCACCGGGCCAGATGTTGTTCTTCGCGGCCAACCGCTTCACCGGCGAACCGGTCGCGGCGTGCGCCGTCCGCGTGATCGTGCAGCAGAAGACGGTGGCCGAGGGCACGACGTCGGCTGACGGCTTGTTTGACGCCGCGCTTCCTGAGCAACCGATGGAGGGCGTCGTCGGCATCGCCCGCTGCGGCGAGCAGATGGCGGCGACCGATCCGGGCTCGTGGTCGCTGCAGGAGCCGGCGCGCGAACTGGCCGGCTACATCTACACCGACAAGCCGATCTATCGACCTGGCCACGCGGTGCATCTGAAGGCCGTGCTGCGATGGCGGCATCACGACGCGCTGGCGAGGTTTGATCGCCCGGAAGTGGAGGTCGTCGCCTCGGATCCCAACGACAAGGTGGTGTTTCGCCGGCAGGTAAAGGTGGATGCGTTCGGATCGATCAACGCCAGCTTCGCGATGCCAACGACCGCCGCGCTCGGCATTTACGCCTTGCGCGTGCAGAGCGGCGACCTGCAGACCTCAAGCAGCTTCGAGGTGCAGGAGTATCGCAAGCCCGAGTTCGAAGTGTTCGTCACGCCGGCGGTGCGCTTCGCGCGACAGGGCAGCGAAGCCGTGGTGTCGATCCAGGCGCGCTACTACTTCGGTCAACCGGTCGCGAATGGCCAGTTGCGCTGGGTGGTGAACCAACAGCCGTACTACTCGCCGTTGCGATGGGACGATGGGTTTGAGGGTGATGAGAGCAGCTACTGGTATGGCGACAACCAGGCCGCGCAGGGGACGCTGCGACTAGATGCGCAGGGCAAGGCGCAGATCCGCGTGCCGCTCGGGGTGGACGGGAACGGCCGCGACTTCAGCGCCCGCATCGAGGCGCAGGTCACCGACGCGGCGAATCGCGAGGTCTCGGGCAACACCATCGTGCACGCGACGTTCGGGTCGTTCCTGATCACCGCGCAAACGGCCAATTCTGTGTTCCGCGCCGGCAACACGGTCGACGTCACCATCCGCGCACTCGACTACGCCGGCGTGCCGCAGGGTGATGTCCCGGTCATGGTGGTGCTCGAGAAACTCACCTACCGCACGGGCTACTACAACGAACCGGAAGTCGCTCAAATCAGTGAGAACGGCGTGACGACCGATACCAATGGCCTGGCCACCGGCCGTGTCACTCTACCCAGCCAGACCGGCAGCTTCCGCGTGCGGGTCAGCGCACCCAGTGGCGATCGTATTGTCCAGGACGATACCTGGCTGTGGGTGCCGGGGCCGAGCGAGTTAACGGCTGACAGCGACGAGCGGTATCTCGAGCTGCTCTCGGACCGGAAGACGTATCAGCCCGGCGAGTCGGCCCGCCTGATCGTTCGCGGCGAGACCATCACCGGGCCGGTACTGGTGACCAAGGAAGGACAGCACGTGTCGTGGTTCCGCCTGCTCAGGCCGACCGCGACGGAATCGATCGAAGTGCCGATCGATGACGGCGACGTCGGCGATGTCTTCGTCAGCATCGCCTACTTGCGCGATGGCCGACTGAACCGGGCCGAGCGGCGCCTCGGCGTACCGGCGACGGCGCGGACCCTGAAGGTCTCAGTCACGGCCGACCAGGCGGTCTCGAAACCGCGTGAGCCTGGCGCCTTCTCGGTGTTGGTCACCGACCAGGCTGGTACCCCGGTGCGAGCGCAGGTGAGCCTCGCGGTCATCGATGAAGCGGTCTATGGCGTGAAGGCTGACGACACACCCGACCCGATTCGACATTTCTACCGTCGCGAGTATTCACGCGTGAACACCATGTTTTCGCGCGAGTACTATTTCACCGGATACTCCGGCCGTGATCGCCTGCAGCTGGCGCGTCGTGGCCGGCGGCCGTTCACGCTCGCCGACTTTAAGGGCGACAAGGCAATGCAACCCGAAGTGCGCAAGGACTTCCCCGACGCCATCTACTGGGTCGGTGATCTGGTCACTGACGTGCAGGGGCGGGGACGCATTGCCGTGAACTATCCCGATGCGCTGACGACGTGGCGCCTCACGGCGCGGGCTTTCACCGCGGATACCAAGGCGGGCGTCGCGGTCGCTCGTACCACCACGACCAAGGATTTGATCGTCCGCGTCATCACGCCTCGCTTCCTCACCGAGGGCGACGAAGTGGTGGTGCCGACGATGGTGCATAACTATCGACCGGATGCGCAGACCGCCAGCATTTCGGTCCAGGCCTCCGGTCTGGAGTCGGTTTCATCGCCCGACACCACGCCGGCTCCGCTTGCCAGTGGCGGCGAACGCCGCGACGATTGGCGGTACGCGGCCAGGGCCGTCGGCATCGCCACCATCACGGCAACGGCGAAGACCGCCGTCGATACCGACGCCGTCGAGATGCCGCTCCCCGTCTTGCCCTTCGGCATCCACCGCGAGACTGGCACCGCCGGGTCGATTATCGGCGCCGGCGAAGCCTCGACGGTGGTCACGGTTCCTGACGGCGCCAACCCACTCGCGCGCACCGTGTCAATTGCGCTGGCGCCGTCGCTTGCGGGCTCCATGCTTGGTGCCCTCGACTTCCTGACGGCGTATCCGTACGGCTGCACGGAGCAGACCGTGTCGAGCTTCCTGCCGAACCTGCTGGTCACCCGCGCGCTGACCGACCTGAAACTCGCACCGACCGAGCGGCTGTCGGCGCTCGATCGCCAAGTGTCGTCGGGTCTTCAGCGGCTCTATGACTATCAGCATGACGACGGCGGATGGGGATGGTGGAAGTCGGACGGCAATCATCCGTTCATGACCGCCTATGCCCTGTGGGGCCTGGACGAGGCGCGTCGGGCGGGCGTCAAGGTGCCGGACTACCGCATCAACAATGGCGCCCGCGCCCTCGCGCGGCTCTATGCCGACTACCCGCGCGTGGAACCCGATCTGAAAGTCTACGAGGCCTACGTGCTGCAGCGAGCAGCGGCCAACGACCCCGCGATCAGTTGGTACACCGATGGCACCGAGCATAAGTACACCCACGCGACAGCCCGCGACGAGACCTGGGAAGCACGCGGGCGGATGAGCGCCTACGGCCGGGCGTTACTGCTGTTGCTGATGGACGAGGCGAGGGACGTGCGTGGCAACGAACTGGCGCAGGCGCTCGTCGCCGAGGCGCAGACGCGTGGCGACGTGTCGTGGTGGACGGTCGCGAACGATCCGCTGCTGTTCGACGCCGCCGAAACCAGCATCGAGGCGACGGCATTCGCGGTGCAGGCCCTATCGAAACGCGATCCCAGGAACCCGCTGATTGAACGCGCCGTCCGCTGGATGATGCTGAATCGCACCGCCGGCTACTGGTCGAGCACCAAGCAGACGGCCATGGCCATCTACGGCTTGCTGTCGTTCATGCAGGCTCGCGGTGAGGCCGCGCAGGCTTTCTCGGTGGATGTGTTCGTGAATGGCACCAACGTCGGCAAGCGTTCGTTCTCGGCTGCCGCGATGACTGCTCCTGATCCCCAGATTGTGTCCGTTCCTGCCAACGCCGGCGCCAACCAGGTCCGACTGGTCAAGCGTGATCCGCCTTCGCCTGAGGCTTCGGCGAGACAGGCTGCCCTGTATTGGTCGGCATCCGCCAATTACTACGACACGGCGTCGGCGGGCGCGCGGATCGGTGATCGTCAACTCGCGCTTACGCGCAAGTACGCCCTGCTCACTCCCGTCACCGTCAAAGGCCGCATCGTCTATCGCGAGCAACCGTTCACGGGCACGGCGAAGCCAGGTGATGTCCTCACCGTGCGACTGACCGTGGCGGGATCGCCAGAGTGGCGATACCTCGCAATTGAAGATCCCCTGCCGGCCGGTGTGGAGGCGTTCCAGGACACCACGGCGTATCCCCTCGAACGCGAGGCGCCTGACACGTGGTGGTCTGGCTCGCGCGTGGAATATCGCGACGCGAAGACGGTGTTCTTCCAGGAGACGTTCGAGCGCGGCCGCTACGAATACAGTTACCTGGTGAAGGTCATCGCGCCCGGACAGTTCCGCGCCATTCCCGCGCAGGTGTCGCCGATGTATGTGCCCGGCGTGCACGCGTCGAGCGAACCGCAGGCCTTCACGATCACGGCTCTGGCGGGAGGCTCGCGATGAGGCTCGTCTCCGTCACCCTGTGGATGCTTGCCGGCGCGGCGTTGACCGGCGGCGCCTACTGGTTATTCCTGATCACGCCGGAATCCACGATCGGGGCACTCGCGGCCTCCGCGTTGCTCGTCACCTCGGCCGCTTTTCTGGCGGCCATGACACTGAGCGGCGCCATCACCGGCTGGCGACACGGCCTGTCGGCCAGCCATCTGCGCCCGGCCATCGCCGGCGTGCCCGCCGGCATTCCCGCGGCGCTCGTCGTCTTCGCCGCGTGGTGGCTGGTCGGTAGCGCCACCGATCGCATCACGATCTCCAGCGGCCTGATCAACGCGTGGTTCATCGCAGTGCTTGGTTGGGACGATGTCTCGTGGCTGTTCACGGGAATCTCGTGGCTGGCGGCGTGGCTGAAGTGGGTGGTCGCGCCCATGCTTGCGCTGTCGCTGATGGCGGGCATTCTCTCGGACGGATGGCGCACGCTGGCCCGCATTCGCTGGATCCCGCGCGCGCTCGGGCCACTGCCGCTCGGCGTCGCCACCATCGCGTTTGGCGTGCTCGTCCTGGCGCCCTGGGTCTATCTGACACCCTGGCGGCCTGCAGGCCTCCCCGCCACCTCGGTGGAACTGGCGTTCATCGCCGCCAAGCTGGCTTTCACGGCGGCGTCGATGTCCACCGGGCTCGCGCTGATCGTCCGTCAGGCCATCTGGACGACCTCGACGCCCTGATCGGCGCGTTTGGGGCCCAATTGCCCAGGGGGGCGGTGTGAATTGCGGCCTGACGGGGGCCAATTGCGGTTATTCTCTGCGCCAGTCCTGTTCCACGTAGCCGATGCTGTCCCCTAAGCGGCTTTGCACTTCCGCTGTGGCGCGTCACTGTTCTGGTTGTTTTTGCTTTCAAGGAGGCCGCATGCAAGGTTCATTGCGAAGTGTGCTCGGCGCTCTCATGCTCTCGACGTTCGTATCGGCCGGGGCGGCCTCGGCACAGACACAGACCGGCGAAATCTACGGGAAGGTCACCGACCAGAGCGGCGCCGTCATGCCCGGGACCACGGTGACCCTCACCAGCCCGGCCTTGCTCCAGCCACAGTCGACCATCGCCGCCGCCAGCGGCTCGTACCGATTTCCGAACCTGCAGATCGGTGTCTATGCCGTGACGTTCGAGCTCACCGGCTTCAAGCGCGTCATCCGGGCGGAGGTGCGCATCCAGGCCGGCTTCAACGCCGAGGTCAACGGCCGGCTGGAACTGTCGAGCCTCCAGGAGACGGTGACGGTCACCGGCGAGAGTCCCATCATCGACATTCGCTCCAACACGCTCGGCACCAACTTCGGGAAGGAGTTGCTTGAGAAGATTCCGTCGGCCCGCGACCCGTGGGTCATTCTCGAGCAGACGCCCGGCATGGTCATGAGCGTGCAGAACGTCGGCGGCAGCGCCTCGGGCCAACAGGCCGGCTTCGGCGCCCACGGTAGCAGTGGCAACCAGCAGTGGAACCTCGACGGCGCGACGATCACCGACATGGCCGCCGGCTCGTCGCCGACGTACTTTGACTTCGACTCGTTTGAAGAGATCCAGATCACAACGGCCGGCGGCGACGCCTCGCAGGAAGCCAGCGGCGTCGCCCTGAACTTTGTGACCAAGAGCGGCAGCAATCGGATGAAGGGATCGGGGCGGGTGTTTGATGCCAACCAGGCCTTCCAGGCCTCCAACACGCCCGCCGAAGTGGCGGCGCAGGGCGGTGGTGCGGGCAATCCGCTGAAGGACGTGATCGAGTACGGCGTCGAGATGGGCGGACCCATCGTCAAGAACAAAGCCTGGTTCTGGGGCGCACTAAGCCGCCAGACCATCGAGGTCGGCGTGCTGGGCTTCCTGAAAGCGGGCGCACCGGCCGGCTCGACGGATGCCGACGACCTTGAATCAGACTTCACCGGACTGAACAACCAGAACCTCAAGCTCAATTACGGCTGGACCTCGCGGCACAAGACCACGTTTCTTTATACGCGCGGCGACAAGATTCGCAATACGCGCGGCGCCAGCTCGACCACCACGATCGAGGCGACCACCCGGCAGACCGGGCCGACCAACTACTACAAGGGCGAACACCAGTGGGTGGTGAGCGACCGGCTGGTGCTCGAGGGCGAGTACAGCTACAACAATGCCGGGTTCAAGCTGGACTTCCATGCCGACGAGCTCGCCACGGTGCAGCGCCTGCTCTATGTCGACCAGGGTGGCACGCTCACGCGCTCGGGGTCGTTGAGCAACAACATTCGGCCCACCTACGAATCGAAGATTGACGGCAATTACTTTCTGCCCAATTTCCTCGGCGGCGACCACTCGACCAAGTTCGGTGTCCGATGGCGGAGCACGCCGTACGAGACGATCAGCCAGACCGGTGGCGGCGCCACCGCCCGCATTCGATCGAACGGCGTCAACGAGGCTGACATCACCCGCGACGGCGACACCAGCCGCGAGATGTGGCAGTACTCGCTCTACTTCAGCGACTCGTACAAGGCGAACAAGCTGACCCTGACGTGGGGGCTGCGATTCGACCACCAGGACGATCGCGCGGTTGCAGCCAAGATCGCCGCCAATCCGATCCTGCCCGACCTGCTGCCCGCCGTGAACTTCACGGGGGCCGACGGTGGTGCCACCTACGACAACCTGGCCCCGCGGGTCGGCGTGGCCTACGACGTCAACGGCACCGGCCGCACCGTGCTGAAGGCAAGCGCCGCGCGCTACTACGGCCTGGGCATCTACACCGCCGGCAGCATCAGTCCCACCGGCCAGACCACCCTGCCGTACTACTGGAACGATCTCAACAACGACCTGTTCGTGACCCGGAACGAGATTGATTTCGCGCGTGGCTTCCGCGCCACGCCCAGCGCCAATTACGACCCGAACAACCCTTCGTCCGTGGTGTCACCCAACCGCATCGACCCGGGGCTCGAGAACGACATCACCGACGAGTTCGTCGGCGGCGTCGACCATGAGCTGATGGCCGACTTCGCGGTCGGCGTCAGTTACATCTGGCGTCGCTACCACAACTTCCAGGGCGACTACCGCAACGCCACGGCCGACTCGTACGCACCGGTGACCTTCACGGCGGCCTGCGGCAATTCACTGTGCGACCAGCCCAGCTACACGGCCACCTACTATCAACGGCCGACCGCCCTGCCGACGGGCACGGTCTTGCGCAACAACGAGTTCACCCGCGACTACAACGGCATTGAGCTCACCGCCCGCAAGCGTTTCACCAACAAGTGGCTGATGAACAGCAGCTACACCTGGAACAGCACGGTGCTCGACTATCCGAGCGTCACCGACTTCTCCACCACCGCCGATCCAACCAACTTCGACTTCACCAATGGTGCCGACTCGGGTGGCCTGAACGGGCCGCGTTGGACGGCGAAGCTCTCGGGGATGTATGCGCTGCCGTGGAACATGTCGGTCGCGGCGTTCTACAACCTGCGCGATGGCCTGCAGTTCAACCGGACCATTCTGTCGCCCAACCGCACCGGCTCGCTCGGCACGGTGAGTACGCTCGTCACGCAGCAGGGCACGGAACACTACCCGACCTTCAGCCAGCTCGATCTGCACTGGGACAAGAGCCTGGTGTTCGGCCAGCGCCGCATTCAGTTCAACGTCGATGCGTTCAACCTGACCAACGCCGCCACCGTGCTGGCGCGGCAGACCCGACAGAACTTCGCGCAGGCGAACTACGTCACCAGTATTCTGGCGCCGCGGGTGTTCCGGTTTGGGTTGAAGGTGAACTTCTAGGTTATTGACATGATAAAGCGATGAAACTATCGTATTCGTATGTCACACACGATGGTTCAGATCCGCAATGTTCCGAGACCTTTTCACCGCCGGCTCAAAGCCCGGGCGGCCACAGAAGGTATGTCGATGTCCGACTACATCCTGCGGGAGGTCGGCAAGGCCCTGGATCGACCGACCCGGCTCGAGGTGCTCGACCGCCTGAGCGCTCGTCCAGTTCGCCGCCTTAAGACCAGCGCGGCCGACGTCATACGTGGCGAGCGGGACGCGCGGTGATTGTGCTCGACGCCTCGGCCGTGGTCGAACTGCTGCTCAATACGGCGGCGGGCCAGGCGGTCGCGACGCGCATGGCCGAGCCGGCCATCGGCGTGCACGTGCCTCATCTTGTTGACGTCGAAGTGGTCCAGGCGCTCCGACGACTGGCCAGCCTCGGCGAGCTGACCGCGGTGGAGGCCGAAACCGCAATTGACGACCTGCGGTCGCTGGACCTGCAGCGTCACGCGCACGAGCCGCTGCTCGGCCGGGTTTGGGCGCTGCGGCAAAATCTGAGCGCTTACGACGCCGTCTACGTAGCGCTGGCCGAGGTGCTCGACACGAGAGTGTTGACTTGTGACGGCCGCCTGGCACGGGCGCCGCGGCTCGCGAACCGAGTGGAGTTGATCTCCTAGCTCGAGTGCATTCAGCGAACCTGATCCCAACGCTGGCCTCTGGCGATCTCTCGTGCAAAGCACGCCTCGGCGCGTGAGTACGCATCACGCTGCGCTCCAGCGGATACCGGACGCAGCAGTTCCGCGTCACTCGGACACGTCACCCGCGAGCCTGAAGGCCGCGAGGCCGGCGGGCTGGCGAAGTACGCCGCCGCCCCTTCCCTCACCCACATCGGCCGCTTCGACAACGCGCCATCAAGCAGGGCGTGCGCGATCTCGTGGCGCACGGTGCGTTCCAACTGGCCTTGCTGCTTGAGCGTCGTCAGCGGCAAGAGGTCGATCGCCGCGCCCTCGGTGGCACCCGACACCCACCACGGCTGCCCGGTGGCCCGGCCGAAACTGTCGACCGTCGGATGCACCGTCACCCGCAGGCGCGCCGGCGGGATGGCGCCGGTCGCCTTGATGACTTCGTCGCGTGACCGCCGGATCAAGGTCATCAACGTGGCGCGCTCGCCCTCCTCGGTCCCCGGCAACGCCAGGGCGACGTCGGTGGCAACCGGTGCCACGCGCGGATCGCGTGCGGTTGGTGCCGCCGGTATCGTCGGTGGCACGACGGTGGTCAGCGCGCCGGTTGCTCCACGACCGATCGTGAGGCCCGGATAGTAAAACTTGAGAATCTCATCGGCGGTGATGCCCCTGGCGGCGCGGCTGCCGGCACCGATCACGCACAGTCCCACGCCGTGACCAAAGCCGCGGCCACGGAAGTGATAACCGCTGCCGGTGCGGGTGACGTCGAAGGCCGTGCTCTTGAGCGCCTGGAAGCCGGCGACCCGGCCCACCGCCATCCGAAACTCGTGTCCGCTGATCTCTGGCGGCGCGAAGCCGTCGACGCGGACACGCGAGACGCGGTTCGACTGGTTGCGCGCCACCACGCGAATGTCGCGGAGACGGTCGCCACGCAGACCCGCGACCCGCAAGGCCCGCTCGATGTCCTGCACGCGGACGTCGCTCTCCCACGCCGGCTCGTTGTCATCCGCATCGTCATGCTGCGAGGCCTCGCCGGCATAGTCGATGGCGCCAGGCCAGACCTCGGACGCCGACTCCGTGCGTCCGCCGCACGACGCGGAGTAGAAGACAAAGGCCGGCTGCCCCTGGCTCAACAGCATGCGTCCGGAGGTCGCCTGCGCTGCGCGGGTCGTCGTGGCTGTCGCCGTGCGCACGACCTGGCAGTGCGTGGTGTCACACAGATCGAAGCCCTCGCGGCGGTGCCGATTGCGGTTGGCCATGGCAAAGGTGCGCGCGGTGATCGCCAGCGCCTGCTGCGCCGCATCACCGGCGCGCGGCTGGCCTTCTCCCGCCAGCACCTGCGCGATGTAATCATCGACGGGAATCGTCTCCACCCGCGTTGCACCGCTTGCCACGGTCCGCCCGAGCCGGATTGGCGGGAGAGCTGAGGAGCTGGGGGGCTGGGGGGCTGGGGGGCGCTGCGCGAGCACGTCCGCGGCAATGGCCGCAGCATCTACTCCCGCACCGCCGGGAGCGGCGACGACTATGCCGTGGGTCGGGTGACCTGCCGGGGTCAGCGCGACGACGAGTCCCAGCGCGGCGCCACTCGGCATCAGGATTGAACTGGTCTTGGCCAGCGCTGAGACCCCACCTGTCTTGAGCGCCGCTGCCGTTCCATACTCCGCAGCGCCACGCAGGCCCTCGAGCAGCACCGCGCGCGTCGTGGCGCTCATCGGCACCGGCTGGTCCTTGCCGGCACCCACCAGCCGCGCCATCACGTCCACGAGTGCCCGAGGACTGGTGCGCGGACCGGCCAGACCAACAAGCGCCGGCGCTAATGGGGTGCCGGCGGCAATCGGCGCCAGGCCGGTGGCCAGGCGCGTGCGGTTCAAGGTGTCGCGCGACAGCCGCGGCGCGAGCGAAACAAAGAAATCGTTGCAGGAGTATGCGAGTGCTTCCGCCGGGGACAACGCGCGCTTCAGGTTGGGGTGCGCGCAGACGAACCTCTGGCCGTCAGCCGTCACGGTGCGACGGCACAGGTGATTCGAGTCAGCGCGGATCACACCGTCTTCAAGAGCCGCGACGAGGGCCACGGCCTTGACGATGGAGCCGGGCAGGACCTGCGTGTCGAGGATGTCGGCCCGGGCTTCGCGCCGTTCGCGGGGGTTGTCCAGGCTGCGAACGAAATACGCGGCCTGCCTGTCCACCGAAGCCTTGGCGAAGGTGGCCGCATGCGTACCGACCACGACAGCCATGATCGCCAGCGCTACTGTGCCCCGCCGCCACCTCATAGCTTGGTCTTGCAGCCCGGCCGGCACAGGCAGGGAATGATCTTGTCCCCTTCCGTGTTGTAGTCATAGGTCAGCTCTTCGCCCCTGGCGATGGCCTTCGAGGCGCGGATCCAGATGGTCTTGGTCTTACCGTCCACGTCAATCCAGCAGTTCCCCTTGCAAGAGTGGTTGATGAAGCGGGCGTCGTTGCCGCCGACGTGGGCATCGCGGCTCCAGTTGCGGTTGACCCGGAACACCCAGATGCAGCCTTTCGACAGGTAGCGATCTTCCCGGCTCTCGCTCTGCTTGTTGGTGATCAGCTCACCGGCATAGTTGATGATGCGCTTGTTCTTGTTGATGGGCTCCATGGCGAAGACGCCAAGGCCGTGCAGTTTGGAGCGCCGACGTCGAACTTTGGGAAGGGGTGTCGCTTTGAGCATCCCGACGATGATACATTGTCGCGCGAGAGGTGCACCGTGCGAGGCTATCTGACAACGTTCGTGCTTGTGTCCGTGGTGAGTCTGGGGGTGACCGTGCAAGGCCAGCGACAGTTGTTTCCGGGAGCCGGCAACTTGCCGTTCAGCGCCGCTGCCAAGGGCGACGGCTTGATCTACGTCGCGGGCACCATTGCGGCCCAGGGCGACATCAAGACCCAAACCAAAGCGGTACTCGACAGCATCGGCCAGACATTGATCAAGTCGGGATCGAGCTTGTCGATGGTGGCCAGCGCCAATGTCTATTTGAAGAACGCGGCTGACGCCGCCGCCATGACCGAAGTCTGGCGCCAGACCTGGCCGAAGGCCGCGCCGGTGCGGACCACCGTGATCTCGGACTTCGTCGTCCCCGGTGCCTTGATCGAAATCTCGGCCGTCGCCATTCCCACCGGTGGCGAACGCGGCATCGTCTCGCCTGCGGGATGGTCGACCGCTAATCCGTACAGCTATGCCATCAAGTCTGGCGACCGCCTGTTCATGGCGGGCCTGGTCTCACGCGGCGTCAAGGACAACGCACCGGTCGAAGGCGACATGACGACGCAGATGAATACCATCATGGCGAACGCGGGCGAGTTGCTCAAAGCCGCTGGGTTTGGCTTTGAACACGTCGTCGCTAACCGGGTTTACATCACTGATGGCACGAAGTTCGGGGAGATGAACACGGCCTACGTACCGCACTTCCCCAAGGATCCACCGACGCGCGCGACGGTAATCGTCGGCCTGCCCGGCCCCACCTACCAGGTGGAGATCACGATGGTCGCCAACAAGGGGCCGAAGCAGGCGTTTGCGACGCCTAACGCTGACGGCACACCCGGCCGGCCGAGCGCAACGCTCAGCAGCGCCATCAAGGTGGGCAACACGCTCTATGTCGCCGGGCTGTTGGGCAACAACGCCGACAACAAGGGCAACATGGAAGCGCAGACCAGGGAAACGTTGGCGCGCGTCGGCCGTACGCTGACAGCCGCTGGTTTCAGCTTCAGCGATCTGGTCGACGGCATGGTCTACATCACTGACATCGCGGGGTTCGATGCCATGAACGTGGGCTACCGCGCGGTGCTCGCGAAAGACTTCCCCGCTCGCGCCACGGTCAAGACGGGCCTGGTTGGCCCCGATGGTCTCGTCGAAATCATGTTTATAGCGGCGAAATAGCACCAGCGCACGCATGCGTGCCTATTCTCGGCCTCCGGCACGCCGGTCGTCTCTTTCAACGACGTGAGCCGCACGAACTCGGTGTAGGTGGCCGGCGCCGGGTGGCCGAGCGAACGGATGAAAGTTGTGGGTCTGCAAGTAGAGGCTGTAGCTGTCGGCCAGCAGCCGCGAGAGCCCCGCGGCAATCTTCTTGCGGTCCTTGTCGTCGATGCCAATGTCGATCTGCACGCTTCGCTCCTTAGTGCGAAATGGACGCTGTCGCGGCCTGCGCAATGCCCCGTAACATGCCCCCGAACACCAGTTGGTGGATTGGATACAGGGCGTACCAATACGCCTGCCCGAACCAGCCGGTGGGATCAAATGTGGCGGTCTGGCGGATGGTGCTGGACTCGCCGTCGCTGCTGACTTCGAACTCAAGCCAGGCCCGCCCTGGCACCCGCATCTCGGCGACGAGCCGCAGCCGCCGGCCCGGCTCGATCACCTCGACACGCCAGAAATCCAGCGTGTCGCCCACCCGTAGGGCGGCTGGCGACGCCCGACTGCGGCGCATGCCCACGCCGCCGACCAGCAGGTCGAGCGCGCCACGCAGTTGCCACAGCCAGTTCCACGCATACCAGCCGGTGGCGCCGCCAATCAGCTCGATCGGTTTGAAGGCCGCCGCCGGCGGCACCGGTACGGTGATCGCGCGCGCATCGGTCAACCGCGGCTCGAACTGAACGCCGTCCCACGATCGCGGGACACCCGAGGAGGACAGCGCATCCGACCATCGCGTGGCCGCGGTCCCGTTCTCCTGGTCGGCCAAGGCACGGCGCACCGACGCCTCCACGCCCATGGGTCGGATCGCAAACACCTGACGCGCCGCATCGTCCCTGACCACCGTTGGGTGCACGATGCTTTCGATCAGCTTGCGGCCGATGCGGGCATAGAGCGGCGTGATCAAGCCCAGCCAGAGGCTCGACACGTAGGGCGAAAGAACCGGCACCTCGACCATCCGCAACCGTCGTCCGCGCAGTCGCGCATACGTTCGCATGATGTCGGCGTAGGACACCTGATCGGCGCCACCGATTTCGTAGACGTGTGACGCCGACTGCGGCAGCGCCAGCGCGGCGACCAGGTACTCCAGCAGGTCGTCGATGGCGATGGGCTGGGCGATCACCCTGACCCACTTCGGCGTGACCATGAAGGGCAGGCGGTCGACCAGCGAGCGAATCATCTCGAACGAAAGACTGCCGGAGCCGATCACGATCGAGGCGCGAAACTCGATCACCGGGATGCCCGATTGCTTCAGGATGCGGCCGACTTCCTGACGACTGCGCAAGTGCGGCGACAGATCCTCTTCCTCGCGGCCGAGTCCGCCGAGGTAGATGATCCGTGCCACACCGGCCGCCTGCGCGGCGGCGGCGAAGTTCTGCGCCGCCTCGCGATCGGCCTCTTCGAACGAACCGGCGGCGCCCATCGAGTGGACCAGGTAATAGGCGTTCGCCACGCCCGACATCGCCGCATCGAGGCTGGCGCGCTCGAGTACATCGCCCTGCATGACCTCCCGATCGGCAGGCGCGCCCTGCCGCAGTACCTCGGGACGCCGCGTCAGGCAGCGCAGGCGATGGCCGCGGGCTTCGAGCGAGCGCAACAAGCGGCCGCCGACATAGCCGGTGGCACCAGTCAGGAGAATGGGGGCTGCAGCAGGCATAATATTTCGTGATTGTGACGCGGTTTCAAGCCATTCTGGTTCATCTCAGTGAAAATCGTGAGAGTTGATCGCTGCGCTGTCGGGCAGGGCGGCCAACTGCGACACGCGTTCGGCCTTGATCGAGATGACGCCGTCCTGGTTCTGCAACACCCCCTCGACCACCAGAAAAGACGACTCCACGATGATCAGCCGATCGCTCGCGTAGAGATCGGGCCGGACGATGATGTTGGCGATGCCGGTTTCGTCTTCGAGGGTGAGGAAGACGAAGCCCTTGGCGGTGCCGGGGCGCTGTCGCGTGATCACCATGCCGGCCGTCCGCACCCTTCGTCCGGCGCGCGCTCTCGGCAATTCGATGGCCGGCAGCACGCCGCGCATCGACAGCTCGTGCCGGCGGAAGGTGAGCGGATGCGGGCCGACGGTGAGGCCGGAGCCGGAGTAGTCGGCGACGAGGCGCTCGGAGACGGTCATTTCAGGCAGGGGGCTTGAGGCTTGGGACCTGGGGCTTAGGCCAGGATGCGAGGCAGGGCTGAAGCCCTGCCCTTCTGGCATTCCCTCCTCGAACATCTCGCCGGCCGGCCGAACGGCGCGCTCGACCTGCCATAGCGCCGAGCGGCGGTTGTGGCCGAGCGAGTTGAGCGCGCCGATTTCTGCCAACACCACCATCTCGTCGCGACGAAGCCCGGTGCGGCGCACCAGTTCGTCAACGCTGCGGTAACGCCCGCTGCGCGCAGGCGCCACCGACCATTCGTGAGAGCACACATTACAGAAAAAGGCTTGGGGCTTGGGACTTGGGGCTTGGGGCTGCGGGACTGGCTCAATAAGCGATGGATCGTCACAACCGCATTTGGGGCACCGATCAGGGCCTGCCGCGCCGAAGCTCGCAGACGATTGCGCGAGCGAAGGCTGGGCAATCCTCTGCCCCGCCTCCGCGCGCAAGCCGCGCACATATCGCAAGCCGAGCCGGATCGAGCCGTCGGGATCAACGGTGCAATCCCAGCCGGACACCTGCACGTCAATCGGGCTGAAGCGCACGCCGTGCCGCTGCGCGTCTTTCACCAGCGTGGCGGGATGGTAAAAGCCCATCGGCTGGTTATTGAGCAGCGCCGTGTAGAACGCCGCCGGGTAGTGCGCCTTGAAGTAGGCGCTGGCATACGCCAGCAGCGCGAAGCTCGCCGCGTGTGATTCGGGAAAGCCATACAAGGCAAACGAGGTGATGGCGAGCACCATGCGATCGGCGGCCTCGCCGGTGATGTCGTTCTTCGCCATACCGTCGCGCAACAGGCCTTCGAGCTGCCGCATGCGCTTCTCGGACCGTTTGAAGCCCATCGCCCGTCGCAGGTCTTCAGCCTGGCCGCCAGTGAAGTTGGCCACCACCCTAGCCATGCGCCGCAACTCCTCCGGGACCCGCGGCACGCCGCGTGTGCGCTTCACGATGGGCTCGAGCAGCGGGTGATCGTAGATCACCGCCTCTCGGCCGGCGCGTCGATTCAAGTACGGATGCACCATCTGTCCAACGATGGGGCCGGGGCGGATGATGGCGACTTCGACGACCAGGTCGTAGAACTTCCGCGGCTTGAGCCGTGGCAACGTCGCCATCTGCGCGCGCGACTCGACTTGGAACACGCCAATGGTGTCGGCCGCGCACAGCATCTTGTAGACCTCGGGGTCGTCCGCCGGAATCGACGCGAGGCTGATCTCCTGATCCCTGATCCCTGATCCCGGCTGTTAATCAGGTGAATGGTGTCCTGCAACACGGCCATCATCCCGAGCCCGAGCAGGTCGACCTTGATGATGCCCATGTCGGCGCAGTCTTCCTTGTCCCACTGCACCACCACGCGGCCTGGCATGCTGGCGTTCTCGAGTGGCACCACCGACGACAGGTCGCCCTGGCACACCACCATGCCGCCGGAATGCTGTCCCAGGTGGCGCGGCAGGTCCTGCAGTTGCCGCCACAGTTCAGCGAAGTGCCGCACGCGCGGCTCGTCGCCGGCCATGCCGACTTCAGCCAGCTTCTTCGACAACGTGTCGGCGGGATCGCTGAACTCGAACTGGTGCATCACCTTGGCCAGACGATCGATCTGATCCTCGTTGAGATCGAGCGCCCTCCCCACTTCGCGCGCGGCGCTCTTGCCGCGATAGGTGATGACGTTGGCGGTCATGGCCGCGCCGTGCTGGCCGTACTTCTGGTAGACGTGCTGAATCACGCGCTCGCGGCGATCGCCACTCGGCAAGTCGAGATCGATGTCGGGCCACTCGCCGCGCTCTTCCGACAGGAAGCGCTCGAACAGTAACTCCATCGCCACCGGATCCACCGCGGTGATGCCCAGGCTGTAGCACACAGCGCTGTTGGCCGCCGAGCCGCGGCCCTGCACCAGGATGTCCTGCTGCCGGCAGAAGTTCACGATGTCCCAGACGATCAGGAAGTAGCCGGCCAGTTGCAGCTTCTCGATCAGAGCCAGTTCGCGCGCCACCTGCGCGCGGGCCTTGTCGTAATACGGCCGATAGCGATCGCGCGCGCCCACTTCGGTGATCTTGCGAAGGAACGAGATCTCGGTCTCGCCGTCCGGCACCGGATAACGCGGAAAGCGGTAGCCGAGGTCGGCCATCGTGAACTGCAGGCGATCAGCCAGATCGCGCGTGGCGTGAATGGCCTCGGGCCGATCCGCAAACAGCCGCGCCATTTGCGCCGGCGGCTTCAAGTAACGTTCGGCATTGGCCGCCAGGCGCCGGCCGGCGCGATGCAGTGGCACGTGCTCGCGAATGGCGGTCAGCACGTCGAATAGCGGCCGTTCTTCCTGCGTGGCAAAGCTCACGCCGCCGGTGGCCACCAGCGGCACGCGAAATGCCTCGGCCAGGCACACCAGCCCGTCGTTGTCGTCTTCCTGATCGCGATGCAGGTGCCGTTGCAGTTCGACGTAGGTGTTGGCGCGGCCGAAGGTACCGACAATGCGATCCAGCAGGCCGCCGACGCCATGGCGATCGGCCCGCAACAACGTGCGACCCGGCATGGCAATCAGCCCGGTGGTGTAGCCGTCGAGTTCATCGATGCCGAGCGCTCCCTCGCCCTTGGGCGCGCGCAATTTCATGCGCGACAGCAGCCGGCAGAGACTGCGCCAGCCTTCTTGCGAGGACACCAACACCGGTAGTGACCAGGTGGTCCGGGTCCCGGGTCCCGGGTTCCGGCGCGTCACAAGAGTCAGCTCAGCGCCGATCAGTGGACGAAGGCCGGCCGCGAGCGCGGCTTTATGGAAGCGCGGCGCGCCCGAGACGCCGTCGCGATCGAGCAGTGCCACCGCCGGATAGCCGAGCATGGCGGCGCGCTCGACCAGCGTTTCCGGCGCGGACGCGGCGCGTAAAAAGCTAAACGCAGATGAGGTGTGCAGTTCGATGTAAGCCACAGAGAACTCAGAGGAAAAATTTTCAAAAGGCGTACGATAGTCCTCTAGTCCACGACTCCCTCTAAGAACCATTGGCCCACACCGCGTTCAACCACCAACCGGTAGATGGTGCCGTCGGCCATCGCCACGTCCCACTCATCGCGGTCCCAGGCCTGCCCTTCTTGCCACCACTCGCCCGAGGTGCGCCATGGTCCGGCGGACTGGACGATGGCGCCGCTCGAGAAACCCTGGCGATCGGTCTTGACGCGAATGGGGCGGCCTTCCTGTACTTCCACGCGCGTAGGAATGGGAAACCGGAAGCGGCGCAGCGCAGAGTTCACAGTTGCCAGTGCAGAATGAACAGTTAAGAGTTCTGGGGCAAGCGCTCCGTCCTTAACTCTGAACTCTTCACTCGCAACTCGAAACTCGTCCATGGCGAACGCCCCCGGCTTCCAGGTGTCCTGCAGGTGCGGCGAGCCGACGTGCTTGTCGCCCATCAGCGCGCCCAGGCGCGCCATGAGCGTCGACACCTGCTCCGGTGCCGGCTGCGCGCGCTCGAGTAACGTCCACTGCGTCACACGGCCTGGCGTTGGCTCAATGAACACGCGTACGGTGTCGATCGGCGCATCGGGTGGATGCGTTTCCAGATCGAGCAGCACCAGCGTGCGCAGCGTCTTGGGATCGCGCATCGGCGAGGGTAACGGCAGCGTGCGCACGTGGACCCGCTTGGTCGTCAAGCGCAGCGAGGTGTGGATCACGGTCGCGCCGCGATCGGCCTGCTCCAGCCGTTCCGACAGCGGATCGAACAACCGTGCCAGCACAAACGACAACGGCTCCAGGCCCTCGATCGGCCATTCCAGTTCCAGCTCCGCTTCGAACGGCACCTCGTCCACCCACGGGACCAGTGGCCGCGCATCCACACCCCGCGCCAGCGCCTGCCACTGCAGGCCGTGACCACCGAGACGCTCAAACACCTCCGGTCCCGCGATGGCGGCAAAGGCGCCGAGTGTGCGAATGCCCCACTTGGTCAGGATCTCGAGGTGGCGATTGTCGCCGGCTCGCAGTGTCTTGAGCTTCTCGTAGCGATCGAGGACGCTGATGCTGAGCGGCGCAAGGGCCTTCGCTTCTTGTCCCGGCGCGATGACCGTCAGGCCTGGACGACCGAGCGCGAGCAGGGCCGCGGCGGTTTGCGTGGCGGCAATCGCGACCCGTGGCGCAGTGCCGCCGGTGCCGTGCTTCGCCAGCGCCTCGCTCAGGTGCGTGCCTAACTCCTGCGGACTGCCGAACAGGCGCGACAGGCCACCGGCATCAAGCAACACGAGCGGGCCCACCTGTTCGAAGCGCGGCGTGAACGCGCGCGCAACGTCAATGATGGCCGCCGCCGGAATCGACGGAGCAACGAGTGCGGCAAACACGGCTACCCCGCGTGAACAAAGCGGGTGTGGACGGCGACTTGTTGTGTGCCCGACCAGCGCGCTCCACCGATGGCCGTAGTCGTGCGCACGCCGCCCAGGCGACGCGAACGATCGTGGTCACCCTTCCACGTGATGCCGGGATCACCAACTGCAGACTCCTGCCTCCCGACTCCCATCTGAATTGATCGCCCACCAGAGCTGCGGGCTACTGATTGGGCCGCGAGAATGACGACGGCCGTATCGCTGCCTTCGATGGCGCGTTCGATGCGGAACCAGGTGGCGGCCGGCAACCGGCGCAGCGCCTGCGCCGGCACGTCGATCAAATCGATCGCCACCAGCGTGCACACGCCCGACTGCACCACGAGGTTCAGCGACTTGATGGCGCGATCGATCACGCGCTCCACGAACGTGCCGGGGCCGTGGACCGCGCGCACGCCCGGCAGCCACGCCGGGTCGATGGCCACCGCGGTTTTTGACACCGCCTGGCCGCGCACCCACAGCAGACGCGGCAGCACGATGCCGCAGGCTGCCGCTGTCGGCGGATCGAAGCGATCGAAGGTGTCGATCAGGGCCACGGTTTCGCCGCGGCGCGTCGCCGCTGCCAGCGCAGCCCAGACCAATCCCGTCCGACCAGACGAAGCCGGTCCCACCACTTCAGACACCTGTCCGCGCGGCAAGCCACCGGCAAGTCCACGATCGAGAGCCTCGACATCCAGTGGCGAAACGGCGTCTTCGCCCAGGCGTTCGGGAATGGCAGAGGTGAGCGTACGGTCGAGTTTTCGCTCTCGGAGCAGGGCTTCAACGGTGGCGCGGACGGCCATATCTCACCTCAATTCGCTTAACTTTCGCCATTGTAACGAATAAAAAGCGAAAGTCAAGCGGCCGCCGACCGCAAGACGGGCATTCCCCACTTCGACAACAAGTCGCGCGTCGAAGACGCCACCCGCGACCTCGGCTTCCCGTCGTACGCGATCATCCGCCCGGTGTTCTTCATGGAAAATCTGCCCAGCCCCTGGTTCCTGAGCAGCGACAAGCTGGTGAGCGCGCTGGATCCCAAGACCGTCCTGCAGATGATCGCGGTGGCCACTACGGCGCGCTCGGTCGCACGATCGCATACCTGCGGATTCCGATCAGCGCGGTCCGCAAAGCAGTACGGCGTGAAGCCCACCTCGCTCAAAGAGTGGGCGTCACGGTTGAAGCCGTAGGTGAGCCGGCGTCCTGGTGTGGAAGCCAGCCACATCCTGATAGGCCTTCGCCAACGCGATGATCTCCAGCTCGCGATACGGCTGGCCGTAAATCACGGCATTGGTCGGGCTGCCGGTATCGGCGAAGCCATTCGGCAGGTTGATCGCCGGATAGCCCGCTGAGTTTGCCATGCCGAAGTGGCGCTGCGTCGGCGACTGCGGACGTTGTGGCTGCGGCGGTGGGGTCGGCGCCTCGGGTGCCCCGGTCGCGCGCGGGCCGGGGCCGCCCACGCCGGTGTTGTTCGACGCGACCAGATAGACGTCGACGGGCGCGGTGGCCTTCGCCAACTCGATCATCATCATCATGCGCGCGCGCTGCTGCTGCAGGTAATCGGGCGCCGGAATCAAGCGCCCGCCAGCCTGGTTGCCGCCGCGCGTGCCTTTCATTCGACCGGCGCGGATGTACTGATCGAAATACGCCGTCCGCTCGACGTTGAAGCCGCTGATGTTCGCCGAGAACTCCGGCACGGTCACCGGGATGAACTGGGTGATGCCCAGGCCGCGCAGTGTCTCGAGCGTCTTCTCGGCGTTGGCCTTTGCCGAGGCGTTGCTGATGTCGTCGAACGAGTGCTGAATGATGCCGACCTTCAGCTTCCTGACATCGAACTGCGCGTTCCAGTTGAACGGCACGTCGGTCACGCTCATGTCGCGGCCATCGGGCTTGCTGATGGCCTGCATCACGATAGCGGTGTCCTCGGCATAGCGGCAGATGGGACCGAGACGATCGAGCGTCCACGACAGCGCCATGACACCGTAGCGGCTGACCCGGCCGAAAGTCGGCCGCAGGCCGGCGAGGCCGCAGCGCGCCGCCGGACTGAGAATCGAGCCGCTGGTTTCCGTGCCGATGCCAAACGCGATACAGCCGGCGGCGGTGGCCGACGAAGGACCGGCTGACGACCCGCTCGATCCCTGCATCGGGTCCCAGGGATTCTTGGTCTGCCCGCCGAACCAGTTGTCGCCACCGGCCAGCTCGCCGGTCGCCACTTTCGCGATCAGCACGGCGCCGGCCTCACGCAGCATCTCCACGACGCTGGCGTC